>Ga0247727_10002505_pt1 | contig 41886 bp, 34 predicted proteins | sample WisWelCaveWW1625_FD_202498 | JGI IMG/M metagenome (GOLD analysis project Ga0247727, IMG submission 202498) | Biofilm microbial communities from Wishing Well Cave, Virginia, United States - WW16-25 | ecosystem: Environmental > Aquatic > Deep subsurface > Groundwater > Cave microbial mat | place...
GCGAGAAGCTCGACTTGCTGCAAATGCCGGAGAACGAGCGCAAAGCCTACGAGAAATATCTCCTCAACAAAGCCAGCGAGCAAGGCATGTTTGAGTCGGCTAAACTCGAAGGGAAGATCGAAGGGAAGATCGAAGAAAAGATTGAAATTGCCAAAGCCATGCTCGTCGAGGGCATGCCGGTTGCATTGATATCCAGGATCACCGGCCTTGCAGAAGCGGAAATATTGAAATTGAAATAAGACGAAGCCGACTTGGTTCCGGCACAGGTTAAATGCATATCATCATTCTCAGCACGGCTTATCCTTTGCGCGGCGGCATCGCTCACTACAATGCTTTACTGGCTTCTTATTTAAGCCAGCGCCACACCGTCGAAACGATTACCTTCAAACGTCAGTATCCCAAACTATTTTTTCCCGGCAAGACGCAAGAGGAAAGTGGAGGCGTCGCGCAGAGCGGCGACGCTGCGCCCGCGCCGCAATTGATGGATTCGATCAATCCATTCAATTGGATTCGTGTGGCAAAGGAAATTTGCCGGCGCAAACCCGATCTGCTTATTTTCAAATACTGGCTGCCGTTCTTCGGCCCGTGTTTCGGGACGATCGCCAAATTCGCGAAACGCGGCAACAAGACGAAAGTCGTTTTCATCTGCGATAACGTCATCCCGCATGAACGTCGCCCCGGCGATATTGCACTCACGAAATATGCGTTCCGGCAGGCCGATTATTTCATCGTCCAATCCGACGTGGTTGAGCAGGAACTGCTGCAATATTTTCCCGCGGCAAAATATCGCAAAGCGCCGCATCCGGTGTTTGAAATTTTTGGCGCGGCCATAACCAAAGCGGCGGCGCGCAAAGAATTGAGCCTGTCCGCAAAAAATGTTATTTTGTATTTCGGCTATGTGCGCCGTTACAAAGGTGTGATGGTGCTGCTGGAGGCGATGCAACATCTCAAAGAATGGCAAGCCGAAATCGGCGAAACCCAGTTGCTGGTGGTGGGAGAATTTTATGACGACGAAAAAAAATATCGCCAGCGCAGCCGCGAATTGAATTTGGATTCGTGCATTCGCTTCGTCGCGGATTATGTTCCCAACGAGCACGTCGCGCGCTACTTCTGCGCCGCTGATGCTGTGGTGCTGCCGTACTTGTCGGCCACACAAAGTGGTATCGCGCAGATTGCGTACAACTTCGATAAGCCGGTGATTGCGACAAATGTCGGTGGCTTGGCCGAAGTTGTCGTTGATCAAAAAACCGGTTTTTTAGTTCCACCCGATGACCCGCGCGCTTTGGTCGAGGCCATTCGCCAATTTTATCGCGACCAGCGGGAAAACGAGTTTTCCGAGAATGTGAAAATCGAAAAGCGGAAATATTCGTGGGAAAGAGTTGTGGAGGCGATAGAAGAGCTGGTCAAGCAATAGTTAGAAAAATTTCTAAAAACTTTTATGCTCCAACGGATAAAAAGCTGCCAACGGATTATAATTTTTTTCATGCATCAGATTAATTGTTTGACAAAGAAGTTTTATCCGTTGGTCGTTTTTTCATCCGTTGGGGAAGCTTGTTTTTCATGGATCGCTTTCCCTTAAAAAATACAAACCCGCCTCTCGTCTGGATTCTCCTCGTCAACTGGAACGGCAGGAACAACACCCTCGCCGGTCTCGCCTCGCTGCGAAAAATCAGCTATCAACCGCGCCATATTCTCGTGATCGATAACGCCTCCACCGACGGCAGTGTTGAAGCCATTCGCCAACAATTTCCTGAAGTCGAAGCGCTGGTCAATCCGCGCAACGAGCGTTTTGCGCGCGCCAATAATCAGGGAATGCAAATGGCGCTGCAGGCTGGCGCCGAGCTGGTTCTGCTGCTCAATAATGACACCGAAGTCGCGTCGGATTTTCTCGACCATTTGGTGCAAGCGCTTTATTCGCGCGACGATGTTGGAATGGTTGCGCCAAAAATTTATTATCATCATGATCCCAATCTCATTTGGTTCGCCGGCGGCAAGGTCAATTTATGGACGGGCCACGTTTGGCATCGCGGCCTGCGGCAGATTGATTCGCCGGAAAAATTTACTCAAATCGAAACGGTTGATTATCTCACTGGCTGCGCAATTTTAGCGAACCGCGCGTGCATTGAGAAAATCGGGATGCTCGATGAGAGTTATTTCATGTACGCCGAAGACGCCGATTGGAGCTGGCGCGCGCGATTGGCGGGTTTTGTTTGTTTGTATCAGCCCGCGGCGAAAGTCTGGCATAAAGTCGGCGCCTCGGCCGGCGGCGCATTCAAAATTTATCACAAAGTGCGCGGCAATTTTCTTTTCTTCAAACGCTACGCGAAATGGTATCACTGGCCGACGATTATGCTCAGCATTTTAATTGGGGCACTGGTTGAAATCATCCGCCAATTCTGGCAAAATCCTTCGCAAGCGTTGCGCACTGCCGGCGCGCTGCTGTGCGGCTTTCGTGATGTTTTGCTGCGACGCAAAATTGTGACGTAATTTTTGTGCGTCTGCGCTGGCAGCATTTGGAACGTATAATAAAAATGAAATTAAAACTTTTTCACGCCTTGCAATTTACAGGACGAGTTTGTAACTTCAATTTACAGGACATAAAATCAGGAGAGCAACTATGAATCGAGGAAATGTTTTGCTTGTTTTTGCGCTGGCCCTGCTGACGACGAGCCTCGCTTTTTCACAGACCAGTTGGCAAAGACATCAGGGCAATCCGGTGCTGACCGCAACCCAGGGCTGGGAGTCCGGCTTTGGCGTCATTGGCCCGCGCATCTTGAAAGTCGGTAATGTTTATAAAATGTGGTACACCGGCCTCGGAACGCATCGGCAAATCGGCCTTGCCACTTCAACCGATGGCATTAGTTGGACCAAGCCGAATCCAAACCCCGTTTTGCCTAATGGCCAGCCTGGAGCTTTTGATGCGGATCATGTCGATTATGCTTCGGTTCTTTTTTATAACAATAAATATTGGATGTGGTACACCGGCTACCAAAACGGCGTTCAAAAAATCGGCTTAGCCACTTCCCCGGATGGCGTGAATTGGACCAGACATTCAGGCAATCCGGTGTTAACCGCCGGCGAAAGCGCGGCGTGGGATGCGCAAAGCGTCTTTGCGCCATTTGTTATTTTTGATGGAAAATCCTTCAAAATGTGGTATCACGGCAGAGGCCGTTACGTGCAAGCAGCGGGATACGCCGAATCGGCCGACGGCATTAATTGGACAAAACATCCAACTAATCCGGTGCTCCCGCCGATTCCCAACTCCTGGGAATCATATACAATTGGCGTCAACACCGTCGTGTTCGCCAACGGTATCTATCAACTGTGGTATGGCGGTAATGATGGTACCGTGACGCGTTTAGGTTATGCGATTTCAGCCGATGGCAAAACCTGGGAACGATATGGCAGCAACCCCATTTTCCAGGCCGGTGCAAGTGGCGCCTGGGATAGCGCAACGCTGGGAGGATTTTGTGTGTTGCGTGAAAGCAATGCATATAAAATGTGGTACAGTGGCAACAACGGCGGCCTGTGGAGTATCGGCTATGCCACCTCGCCAACGAGTTCCGGCCCCGTTGCCAAACGTTTCATTTATATCCCCAAAATTTACGGGCTTCCCGGCGATACCATCACGGTTACGCTTTTTGCCGACACCGTTTCAACCATCAGCGGCGGCGATGTGACGATCAAGTTTGATGCAGAGGCGTTGAGAGCTGGTTTCGTGCAATCGACGAAGTACACACGCGACTTTTTGATTGTTGCCAATCTCGATACGCCTGGTGTAGCACATGTTTCGCTGGCGAGTGCGCGCGCCGCTGTCGGTGGCCCGGGCGGCTTGTTCAACGTGAAGATGATCGTCAACCCTTCGCTGCCGGTTCCTCCGACTCCCCAGCCGCGGCCGCTGAAGTTGATTCAAACTTCTTTCTATAACGAGAACGGCAAAGCGATACCGATCACCAAACGCGACGGTGAATTTATTTTGGGCCGTACGCGCGGCGATGTGAATCGCGATGGTCGCATTAATTCCGCCGATGCGATTTTGACGTTGCGTATTGCCGCCGGACTTCTCATCCCGACTCCGGATCAACTCGCCGACGCCGATATCGACGGCAACAGTCGTGTCGAAAGCATTGACGCCAGTTGCATGTTACATCAGGCCGTCGGCCTCGATTGCCCGCCCGGCGGCGTTTCAAATACGGCGGCCAATCTTTTCATCGCGCCGTTTTCAATCAGCGCGGGCCATGAAATTGAAACGAAAATTTCCGTGACCGGCATCGACAAACTGCTCAGCGGCGACGTGGGTTTGCGTTTCGATTCCAATGCGCTCGAAATAACCGACATTCGACCAGCCGCCGAAATGTCGAACGTTGTGTTTGTCAACAATCTGTCGAACAGCGGGCAAGCCGGTTTTAGTTTTGCGGCCGCGAGTGGTTTTCAAACCAAAGACTTCGCGGTCGTGCGCCTGCGCGCTAAAAGTCAGATCAATGAAAAGAGTTTGCGCTCAAACCGTGCAACGCTTTTCGACGGCGAGGGTAAGCGGTGGAACGGTATTTTAACCGGCGTTGATGAAAACAACACGGCAGAATTGCCGGCGCAATTTCGTCTTGAGCAGAATTATCCTAATCCATTTTATTTGCAGGGCAATACCAATCGCAATACACCGGCCATTGCAACGCAAACGCAGATTCGTTATGCGCTGCCGCAAAATACTCATGTCACGCTGGCCGTGTATGATATCAATGGTCGACTCGTGCGTCTTCTCGAAGATGCCGAAAAACCGGCTGGCGCATATATCCAGGTCTGGGACGGCAGGAATGAATTTCAAACACCGGTAACGGCGGGCTTCTATTTTTATCGCCTGCAGGCCGGAAAAACGACATTGACGCGCAAACTTTTATTGTTGCCTTAAAGTTTTCTGAGACAATAACCGTCCGGTTTACATTTTGCAATCGGACGGTTTTTCTTTTCTTACTGGCTCGGAGGAGTTGAAATCCCGCCGTATGCGCTTTGCCAATTATCTGAAACAAGGCATTTGGGCAGCTCTCGATAAAGCCCTGCCCATTATCTACGGGGTGGGATTTATTTTCGCCGTTGTGCGCGTGCTGTCAAAGGAAGAGTTTGGTTTGCTCGGCTTATTTCAGGCGATTTTCCTTTTTATCCAAATGGTCGACCAGACGCTCGTCCAGATTCCGTTGGCCAAATTTTTGTCCGCGCGGGAAGAAAATAGCTGGGCGATTCCAACCTCGTTTCTGTTGAGCCTCTGCGTATTTTTATTTTCCACACTCGCCTGCCTTATCGGCGCGCCGCTGTTGGCGGCTTTGCTGAATGCGCCGCAACTGACGGACCTGCTCGCGTTGATGCCGGCGCTGATTGCTGCGTTCTATATTAAAAACTTAACAAGCCAGATTTGTGTGGCGCATCATTGGGTCCGGCGGCTGTTCATTATTGACGCCGTCTACTTTCTCGGTTCACTGATCGTTCTGCTCATCTGGCATTCCGCCTTCAGGCTCTCCACCACGGGCGAAGTCATCCGGATCAATATTTATGCTGCAATTGCCGCCTCCTTGTTGTCAATAATCCTGACATGGGACGCATTAAAGAAAGCCGGATGGCAAATTAGCTTTGTGCACTTCAAAGAATTTCTGGCGTTTGGCAAATATTCACTCGGCGGCGGCCTTGGCAATTTTCTTCATGCGCAAATCGATATTTTTCTAATCGGCTATTTTTACGATCCCGTCAAAGTCGCCGTCTATCGCGCCGGAAAAATTGTTTTTCAATTTTACAATATCGTCTCACAGGCAATGCAGGTGATCTTATTGCCATTAATTTCCAGATTTGAAGCGGCCGGACAACGGGAAGAGCTGCGCGCGCTCGCCGAAAAAGCGATTTGTTTTCTCTTCATCGTTCTCCTGCCTCTGCATTTGCTTTTACTTTTCGGCGCTGACTTGCTGTTGAATCTCGTTTATCACGGCAAGTACAATGAAGCCATCGTCATTTTACGCGTACTCGTCTTCGGAGCATTTTTTATTCCTCTCGGCACGGTGGGGTCAAACATTCAGATGGGCATGGGAAAATCCAAAGTGAGTTTTAGCTTCGTTATGCTCGTGGCGGTTTTCAACATCGCGGTCAATTTAATTTTGCTTCCCGTCACCGGTATCATCGGCGGCGCGCTGGCAACGACTCTAAGCATGATATTGGGAAGCGCGTTGCAATTTCTTTACATGCGAAAAACGCTGGGGTTGACGCTACGGGGAGTCTGGCAACGCCGTCTGGATGCGCTCAATTTCGGCCGTCTGTGGCTGGCAAGTATAAAAACTGCCAACATACCTGCGCGTTAAACTTAATTTTTAAGTAACCCATTGACCGGTCACTATAACTTCTCAGATTTATGGTGCCCCAATGACCTGAGTGACCGGTCAATATCAGCCGTCCGAAAAAAATCTTGCCTTTGCCTACCATTCTTCTTATCATTATTATCCTGAGTTTTTCAAACAACGATACGTATTTGTAGAGTCGGAGAATTGCAATGCCCGATCTTGCCGTTATCGGCACCGGTAGCTGGGGAAAAAACCTCGTCCGAAACTTTTACGAACTGCGTCGGCACAACACCGTTTATGCCTGTGATCTTGATTTCGCCAAACTTGACCGTCTGCGCAACGCTTTTCCATTATTAAAGACCACGCCGGATTATCAAGACATCATGACGAACGATCAGATTAAAGCCGTTGTCGTGGCAACCACAGCCGCCGGCCACTTTGAAAAAGCCAAACAGGCTTTGGAAGCCGGCAAAGATGTCTTTGTGGAGAAACCATTAACGCTCAGCACGCGCGATGCAGCGGAGTTGGTTGAACTGGCCGAACGCCGGCAACGCGTTTTGATGGTTGGGCATCTCATGATTTACCATCCGGTTTCTCTGCAACTGCGCGAGCTGATTAAAAACGGCGAGCTGGGCGAGGTCTATTATATTTATTCGCAGCGCGTCAATCTCGGGCAGGTGCGCAAGGATGAAAATGCGCTGTGGAGTTTTGGGCCGCACGATCTTTCCGTGCTTTTTTATTTTCTCGATCAGGAGCCGATCGACGTCGCCGCGCGCGGGCAAACGTATTTGCAGAACGGCATCGAAGACGTCGTGTTCGTCAGCTTGAATTTTCCCAATCGCGTGTCGGCGCACATTCATCTCAGTTGGCTCGATCCGCATAAACTCCGAAAAGTAACCGTTGTCGGCAGCAAAAAAATGGCGGTGTTTGACGATACGGCAACGACGGAAAAACTGCGCATTTACGACAATCGCGCCGAGAAAAAAATCGATTACGATACCTACGGCGACTATATTACTTTACGCTTTGGTGACATCGTTATTCCTTATGTTGCCGTCACTGAGCCGCTCAAGTTGGAATGCCAGCATTTTCTCGACTGCATTGAAAAACGCCAGACGCCGCGCACCGACGGTCGTGACGGTTTGCGCGTAGTGAAAGTGCTCGAAGCCGCCAATCATTCGTTGAAGAATAATGGAATCCCGGTGAATCTGGAGAATTACTTTGCAGAATTTCATTCATCCCACCGCTAAAATTGGCGTCAACGTCAGTTTCGGCGCCAATTGTTATATCGACGCTAATGTCACGATTGGCGCGGAATGCCAGATCGGCCACGGTGTCATCATTCATCCCGACACCACTATCGGTTCGGGTGTGCGCATCGATGATCATACCGTCATCGGCAAGCGCCCCATGAAAGCCGCGGCCAGCGCCATCACGAAAGAAGAAACGTTATCCGGTTGCAGCATCCATGATCGTTGCCTCGTCGGAACGCTCGTCGTCATTTATCGCGGCTGCACGATTGAGCAAAACGTGCTGGTAGCGGATCTCGCTTCGGTGCGCGAGAACGTGCGCATCGGCGAATATACGATTGTCGGTCGTGGCGTCACCATTGAAAATAAAGTCACGGTCGGCAAACGCTGCAAATTGGAAACGGAAGCCTACATCACCGCGCTGTCCGAGATTGGCGATTACTGTTTCATTGCGCCGGAAGTTACATTCACCAACGATAATTTTCTTGGCCGCACGAAAGATCGCTTCAAATATCACAAAGGTGTGACGATGAAAAACGGCGCGCGTATTGGCGCGAATGTCACCGTGCTTCCCGGCATTACGCTTGAAGAAGATGCGCTGGTCGCTGCCGGTTCGGTGGTGACGCGCGATGTGCCGGCGCGCAAAATCGTGCTGGGCAATCCGGCGCGCGTCTGGCGTGACGTTCCACCGGAACAGCTTTTGGAAAATCAATGATTCGTCTCGTCACCGTCGTCGGCGCGCGCCCGCAATTCGTCAAAGCCGCGGTTGTCTCGCACGAGATCGCTGGACATTCCGACCTGCGGGAAATTCTGATTCATACCGGCCAGCATTATGATTATGAAATGTCTGCGGTTTTCTTCAAAGAACTCGGCTTGCCCAAACCGCGTTATCATCTCGGCGTCGGCTCGAAGCTGCACGGCGCGCAAACCGCCGACATCCTCGCCAAGCTCGAACCGATTTTGCTGAAAGAAAAACCGCACGCGGTGATCGTCTACGGCGATACCAATTCCACCCTCGCCGCCGCATTGGGCGCGAGCAAATTGCACATTCCCGTTGCGCATATCGAGGCCGGTTTACGCAGTTGGAATCGCAGCATGCCGGAAGAAATCAATCGTGTCGTCGCCGATCACGTTTCCGATCTTTTGTTCTGCCCGACCGCAACCGCGGTAAAAAATCTTGCTGCGGAAGGCATTCATCGCGGCGTCTATAATGTTGGCGATGTGATGCTCGATGCGGCGCTGATTTTTGGAAATCGCACGAATCTTCTGTCTCGTTGGGGCTTGACGGCGAAGGAATATTTTTTGGTCACTATTCATCGCGCCGAAAATACCGACGACACGGCGCGACTCCAAAATATTTTCGAGCTTTTGCTTGAACTTCGCGCGCCGGCGATTTTCCCGATGCATCCGCGCGTAAAAAATTTGTTGTCGACCAGGCGCGAGCTGCGCTCGATTCGCTCGCGGTTGGAAGCGCAGCCCGATCTTAAACTTGTGCTACCGGTTTCCTATCTCGAAATGCTGGCGTTGGAAAAAGATGCGCGCGCCATCATCACGGATTCCGGCGGCGTGCAAAAAGAAGCGTTTTTTCTGCGCGTGCCGTGCATCACTTTGCGCCATGAAACCGAATGGGTCGAAACGCTCGCCGACGGTCTTAATACGCTGGTGGGAGCCAGTCGGAAAAAATTTTTAACGGCCCTTGCCCATCTCGATAAAACGCAGTCGCGTATCGCGAAGCGGCGGTCAGCGCTTACCAGCGGCCTGAAGCTTTTTGGCGGCGGCAAAGCCTGCAAACGAATCACGCAGATTTTAAGAAAATCTCTGCGAAAATAACCCTGGTGGCAATAAATGCGAGTGTTGTTTGTAACCGAGCTCTGGCCACCGCATGGCGGCAGCTTCGTATTCGACCAAATCAAATCCATTTCCAGTTTCGTTTCGGCAACGGTTGTGGTCTTAATTCCGCATCCGCCTCGCCTTTCGCGTTATCGCAGCCTGCATTCATGGTTTGTGGATAAATCCGCAGAACCGAAATTAGAGTGCGGGATTCCGGTTTATTATTTGCGCTACGGCACAATTCCCGAGCTCGGCAAATATCTCAATAGCATGCAAGCGTCTCGCTCGCTGGCGCAATTTCTTCGCCATCGCCGGGAGCGCTTCGATCTCATACATGCCCATTTTGCCTACACGGCAGGTTTTGCCGCCGTGCGCGCCGGAAAACGTTTTGACCTGCCGGTGATCGTTGCCACCTATGGCAGTGATATCAACTTTTATACCAGGCGCAACCTGAAAAATCTGGCTGCGGCTTTGTTCACAATTTGGGGACTGCAACACGCGACGGCGATCACCGCTCTGAGCAATGATCTTGCAGCGAAGATCGCCGCTCTTGGCGTATCAGGCCCCAAAATAACCGTTATCCCGCTGGGCATCCAGGAAACAATTTTTTTTCCTCGCGGCGAGAAATCAATGTTACGCCGGCAGCTTCAACTTCCGGATGACGGCCGTCTTTTTCTTTTTGTCGGCAATTGGGTTCCGGTGAAGGGGCTGACTTTCCTGTTCGAAGCGTTGGCCCAGGTATACCGAAAATTTCCCGCCGCCAGATTAGTCATGATTGGCCATGGTAAATTGGAACCGCTTTTGAAGCAGCAGACGCAACATCTTCGCATTGAGAAACAGATTATCTGGGCCGGCCCCAAACCTCATGCGGAAATCCCGCTTTGGATGAGCGCCGCCGATTTTCTTGTCCTGCCAAGCCTCAGCGAAGGTTATGGCCTGGTTGTTCTGGAAGCGCTGGCCTGCGGCATACCCGTCATTGCCAGCCATGTCGGCGGCATTCCGGAAATCCTGCTCTCGAATGATTTGGGCATGCTGGTGCCTCCGCGTGATAGTGAAGCATTGACACGCGCCATGCTCAATGCAATTGACAAAAAATGGGAGACAAAGAAACTCGTTGAATATGCTCATACCAGGACCTGGTCCGCTCAGACACAAAAGTTATTGCAGGTGTATCAAAACGTGCTTGAGCAGAGGGCGGAGGGCATAGAGCAGAGGGCAACTGACAACTGTGACTTCGGACCTCGGACTTCGGACTTTTGACCTCGGACTTCGGACCTTCATGACCATCATCTTCTTCAGCGAAATCAAATGGCAGTATTTGCGCACGCGCAAGCAGCAGATCGTCCGGCGTTTTCCGGCGGACTGGCAAATTCTTTTTATCGAGCCTTACACGGCCGGCAAGCCGAACAGTTTTCGTTTGCAGTGGGATAAAAATGTCGGCTTCGTCACGCTGCCTTATTTCAAAAATTTCCCGCAACGGTGGATGCAGATTCTCGTTTCATTCAAACTCGTGCGCGCTGGCGTTATTTTATTTGCGTCGCTTTGGGCCGCGTTGCTGATTCGCCGCAGCGGTTTCCAGCGCGCCAATCTGATCATGGTCTCCAATGTTTATGCCGCGCCTTTAGTGCGCCGGCTGGCCAAAGGACGGCCGGTAATTTATGATTGCAACGACAATCATCTCGGATTTCCCCTGACGCCGATATGGGCGGAAAAGTATTATCAAAGCGTTTGTGCGCGCGCCGATCGTATCGTTTGCGCGTCGCAATCGCTGGCCGAAATTATTCCGCCGGCGCAGCAAAACAAAATCGTTTATATCGGCAACGGCGTGGACAGCGGTTTATTTTTGAAAAATACTGCGCCCGCCGCCGCGCTCATGAAATTTCGCCCGCGCCCGATTCTCCTTTATATCGGCGCCATTTCGGAATGGACGGATTTCGCGGCGCTCGAAAAAGTTGCCGCGTTGCATCCCGATAAAATGCTCGTGTTGATTGGCCCGGCAGTTCCAGCGGTTCGCGCACAAATGGCCAAATTGCTCGCCTTGCCGAATGTGCAACATCTCGGCGTCGTGCGGCATGACGAGCTGCCGGCCTATCTAACTGCCGCGAATGTTTGTCTCATTCCATTGTTGAAAAATGAATTGACGCGATTCCTGAATCCCAACAAGCTGTACGAATATTTTGCGGCGGGCAAACCGGTGGTGAGTATGGCGTTGTCCCCGGATTTAATCGCGCTGCGCGATCAGGTTTTTCTCGCAGAAGATGCGGCGGGATTTGCCGCGCAAATTGAACCGGCGCTAGCCACTGCCGATACGCGCACAGCAGAACGCCGCCGTCTTGCGGTGGCAAATGATTGGCAGGAAAAGGCGAAGCAAATGGTGGATTTGATAGAGAAAGTCTGTGTAATCCGGTGATTTTAGTGCTCAAGCCGCTTGCAATTTTTCAAACTCCGGATCTTCCTCGGGGGCAAGTAGCATGCAAAGCGAAATTTTATTGAGAAACTCGCGTTTGTATCTTTTTTCGAGTGTCGGCCAAATCATCATATTTCGTTCGGTGATGGTTCTTCCGGAAAATTCCGGTGCGGTTATATAAATTTCCAAATCTCCATATAGGTCCGGCTCAACTTCAAATCGCATGGGGTGAAGATTACGTTCTTTAAGAATCGTTTGCAAAGCGGCGGTTATTTGAGCGGAAATGTCTTGTGGTTCCATACGCCTGTCTTATTATGTATTTTTTTACTTAGACTGCTGCTATCATTGCAACATCAGTTTCTTCTTCCGGCGCCAATAGTACACAAACCGAGATTTCAATTAGGGCGTCATTTGACAATTTTCTTCTCAAGGCGCGCCAAACCATGAGATCGCGCTCTGTGCCGGTTTTGCCGGAAAATTCCGGCGTCGTCATATAAATATGAATGGTCTCCGCCATGGTCAACTCAATGTCCAGTCGCGTGGGATGCAGATTGAGTTCCTTAACAATTCCTTGAAAAGCGGTAGTAACCTCTTCAAGTATTTTTTGAGACTCCATGCAAAACTCCAGGTTTTTAGAAAATCGTTAGATTCGTTCCAGCCAATCACGCAATTTGTGTACACTGGCCAAAAACTGAATTGCTTCTCGTGCGTTGCCAGCCTTGGGATTATAACGCAAGGCAACATTCCAGAATAACGTTTGCTCATAAGCCTTTTTTAGTCGGTTGTCCGGCTCTAACAACGGTCGAAGGCCGCTAACATCAAACAGAAACTTTAAGTCGTGGCCACGAGCACCCGTCAAACGTTCCGACAATTTTTGGTCCGGCAGTTCTTCCAAATAAATTTTCCCGTGGCGTTGGCAGATCGCCCATTTCAACATGCACTCGACGACATACCCGCCAAGATAGATGGCACCTGCTGGATGGGCTTCTTCGAGATATTCAGCCTCGGCCAACCGCACAATCGCAGCCTGCCGATAAACACTGGCCCGGATTGCCTGCTTTTGCATAAATTATTTTTCCTGCCTTGCTCAATTGCTTAAAGATGCCACTCTTTCAATTTAAAACTCTGCCGCTGGAAAGCAAGCATATTTTCCAAAGAAACCCTTAATCCCAACAAACCTTACGAACATTTTGCGGCGGGCAAACCGGTGGTGAGTATGGCCTTGTCCCCGGATTTAATCGCCATGCGCGATCATGTTTTTCTGGCGGAAGATGCGGCAGGATTCGCCGCGCAAATCAAGCTGGCGCCGGCGACAGCGGAAACGCATGCTGAAGAACGCCGCCGTCTTGCGGTAGCGAATGATTGGCAGGAAAAGGCGAAGCAAATGGTGGAATTGATTGAAGCGCTATGCTAGACACGATGATTACCGTCGCCTTTTATGCTGCGCGCCGTGTTCTTGCTGGTTCTTCTGTCGTTTCTTCCGGAGCCAGCAGCACAAAGGCCGCCATATTCATGATTATTTCCTGGGGAAGATTTTTCTCTAAAGCTGGCCGGAGCATCAATTCGCGCTCCGTGCTGGTTTTTCCGGAAAATTCCGGAGCTTCAATATAAATATGAACGGTTTCATACGGGGTTAACTCAAATTCCAGATGGGTCGGATGAATATTGCGTTCTTGAATAATTTTATTCAAAGTTGTGGTAATCTTTTCAAAAACCGCATGTGGTGTCAGCGTGCCATCAACGTGGTTTTCATCAACTGCGATCTTGCCATTGCCGGGGTGCTTATTTAGCCGGCTGAGGGTTTCAGTTTCTTCTTCCGGCGCCATGAGCATACAGACCGAAATGCTGAACAGAGCCAGGTTGGAGAGTTTTTTTTCCAAAGCCGGCCAGATCATCAAATCACGTTCGGTGCTGGTCTTGCCGGAAAATTCCGGAGCGGTTATATAAACATGCACAGTCTCAGCCATGGTCAACTCGATGTCCAGTCTGATAGGATGAAGATTCAGTTCCTGAATAATGGTTTGAAAAGCGGCGGTAATTTGCTCAAGCCTCTCTCGTGATTCCATAAATGCCTCCAAATGGTTATGATCAACAGATTCCTTCCAGCCAAACACGTAATGCATTTACACCATCCATGAATCGGGCAGCAACGCGAACATCACCAGTGCTTGGATTGTAACGTAAAGCAACGCTCCAACCTGATACCTCGGTAAAGGCATTATAAAGCAACTTATTCGACTTCCGAAGTGGCCGGAGCCCACTGGCGTCGAGCAGAAAGCCTAAATCGTGCCCACGCGCACTCATCAACTGAGCTGCCAGTTTGGGGTTGGACAAGTTTTCAAAATAAATCACTCCATGGCGTTGGCAGATGGCCCACTTTAACATGCACTCGACAACATAGCCGCCAAGATAGATCGCTCCGGACGGATAGGCCCGCTTGAGATATTCGGCTTCAGCTAACCGCGCAATGGCGGCTTGCCGGTAAACACTAGCCCGGAGTGCCTGGCCCATAACTTTTTCCTATCTCAGTGCTGAATACGTTAGTAAGTTAATTTAAAACTATGCCTCTTAAAAGCAAACGTTTTTTTATATAAATTTCCACGTTGCCGTATTCGTTTAATTCAATCTCCAGTTGGGTAGGATGAAGATGGCGTTCCTGAACGATGGTTTTAAAGGTGGCTGAAATCTGTGCAAGAATTTCTTGTGGTTTCATATCAACTGTTTCCGGTGTTTGCCGCGTTTCAGATTGAGGAGCAATGACTTTAACGGGTCAAATTTAAAGTTTATGTTTTTGAAAAGCAACGGATTTTTCCAAAGAAAACCCTTGTTTTTGTCTACAATAATGAGTAGTATTTCATTCTGTCGTTAAGTTGCTCTTACAATTTTGTGATTATTTTGCAATCGTTAAATTGAGAAAAAAACCTTCATCTCTCATGGCAAAAAAACCACACACAACCAAACCCATGGCGGTGCCGCAAAAGAAGGTGCCGGAACGAGCCAATTGGTTTGCCCGGCATCCCATTCTCACGGCGCTGGGAATTTATTTTCTGCTGGCGATGATTTTTTTCTTTGACACGATTTTCGGCGGGCGCACTTATGTTTCGCCGGATGCGCAATCCGCCGGGGCGATGACCGCGCCGCTGGCCAAAGCCTTCCGGGAGACATGGGAATTGCCGCAATGGTCGCCATATATTTTCGGCGGCCTCCCGAGCTTTGCCAGCCTGATGTACGCGCCGTTCGTTTATATGCCCGGCACGGTTTTGCTCCCGCTGGCGCGGTTGATCTCGCTGCCGGCGATGTTCTCACCGGCGCTGCACTATGTTCTCGCGGCGATGGGCGTTTTCGTCTTTTTGCGGCGCAAAGGCGCGAGTTTCTGGCCGGCGCTGTTGGGCGGTTTAGCCTTCATGTTCACGCCGTGGCTGATCACCATGCAGGTTTTCGGGCACGGCTCGCAAATGATGACCTCGGCATATATTCCGTGGGCGCTATGGGCCGTTGACCGGCTCATGGAAAAATTTTCATGGCGCCATCTCGGGCTGGCGGGGCTGATTTTGGGATTTCAATTTCAACGTGGGCACGTGCAAATTTCTTATTACATTCTGCTGTTCGCCGGTCTTTATGTTTTATGTTATATTGTGTCCGTCATAATTAAAAAGGATTTCAAGCGCCTCGCGCCAATGCTTGGCGGCTTCACCGGCGCGCTGGTGCTGGCCGGCGCGCTCGCGGCGATTCTATATTTGCCGCTGCAGGAATATACGCCATATTCGATTCGCGGCACCCCCTCGGTTTTGCAGGCGGCACCCGCTGGCGCGCCAGCCGGCGCCAGTGATACCGGCGTCGGCTTTGAGTATGCCACGCAATGGTCGTTTTCTCCCGGCGAAATGATGACGTTCATCATTCCCTCGTTTTATGGCTTTGGCGGCCAGACCTACTGGGGCAACATGCCGTTTACCGATTATCCGAATTACATGGGCATTCTCGTCCTGGCGCTGGCCATCGCCGGCTTTGTTCTTAATCTGGCGCGCCGCGAACAAAACCGGCTGCTGATTATCTTTTCAGGCAGCGCCCTTCTCTTCTCATTGCTCATTTCATTCGGCCAGCACTTTGCCGCCTTCTATAAATTGTTTTACAATTATTTTCCCTATTTCAATAAATTCCGCGTGCCGGTGATGATTCTGATTCTCGTGCAATGCACGGTGGCGATTCTCGCCGGACTCGGCCTGGAAGGCATTTTATCACGAGTGCGGGCGCCAGGCGGAAAAGACTCAGCAATCGTTGACGGGAAAATCGCGCAAAGGCTGTGGGTGGCACTGGGCGCGATAGTTGTCATCGTGCTCGCTTTGACGATTTTTCAAAACGGTTTCTTCAATTTCATGCGCGGCTTGTATCCCGATCAATATGACCCCAACACGCAGGAAGCCGTGGACAACCTCCGCTTTAAGATGTTGTTCCAGGATGTCTGGTTCATTTCGATTTTTGCCATGGCCGGATTGGCCATGCTCGCACTGGCACTCAGGAAAAAGATATCCGCCACCACGGCCGCCGTGGTGATTTGCCTGATCACGCTGGCCGATCTCTGGCTGGTTGATAAAAAAATCGGCCGGGCTTATCCGCAACAGGAAACGCCCGAGTATTTGCAGCCGGATGCCATCAGTGCGTTTTTTAAATCGGACACGTCGTTATATCGCTTCTATCCCGCCGGCCAGCTTTTTGGCGAGCTGCGCTGGTCGGCGCAGGGTTTTCAGAGCGTCGGCGGTTATCATGCTGCCAAGCCGCGTTTTTATCAGGATTTCATCGAAGCGACAGGATTGCAGCGCGACACGGAGAATGATTTTCCGGCGCACCATATTCTCGATATGCTCAACGCCAAATATGTTCTCACCTTTGCAACTTTGCCGGTTGAGGAATGGATCGTGCAGCAACAATTTCAAGTCGGCGGGTCTCAGGTGTTGAGCATTTACGAAAATCCCGCCGTGTTGCCGCGCGCTTATTTGGTCGGTGAATTCGAAGTGCAGACCGAACCCGTTGCCGCATTGATGCGATTACGCGCCGGCCCGGAGCAGGGCTTTGATCCGCATCGTCGCGTTATGTTAACCGAAAAGCCGGATATAGCGCCGCAACCCGACTCTTCCGCCAATGCACAAATACAGCAATACGATTTTCATCATATTTCGATTGCAACGAAAAGCGCGTCGCCGCAGATGCTGGTATTAAGCGATAATTATTATCCCGAACCTGCCGGATGGCAGGCATATATCGACAACCAGCCGGTGAAAACTTATCGCGCCAATTATTGCTTCCGTGCCGTCTCCGTGCCTGCCGGCAATCATCAGGTGGAATTTCGTTTTCATTCTCGTGCGTTCACCCGGGGATTATGGACCAGCCTGGCCGCGCTGGTGGCAGGAATAACGCTGCTCTTCGTCGAGCGCCGGTATCGCCGTGACAATTTCCCATGAAAAAATATTTGCAATTGTGCTGGCGCTGTCATAAATTGTAATCTTTGGCTAAAAAGATAGGAATTCTGGTGCAATATCTGCCGGGGAAAAAATTCACGGATGATGCCGATGAGTGGCGTGGCGGTGCAGGATCGAATTGCACGCGCCTTAAGGAGTTTCTGGCAATGAAATTGAAAGATATACTTTCTGAACATTTGATTAAGGTTCATCTATCCGGCCAGGAGAAACGACTGGTGATCGAAGAGATGGTGGATTTGCTGGTGAAGGCCGGAAGCATCAAAGATCGCAAAGATGTTTTAAAAGCCGTGCTTGACCGCGAGGCTGTCATGAGCACGGGCGTCGGCGATGAGGTTGCTATTCCCCATGGCAAAAGCGAGGCGGCGCCGGCCATCGTGGTCGCGTTGGGCATTGCCAAAAAACCGGTTGAATTTCAGGCGATGGATGATCGGCCGGTGCGCATCATCTGGTTGCTGGTGGGCCCGCCGGACCAAACCGGTCCGCACCTGAAAGCGCTCAGCCGTATTTCTCGTTTGATGCACAAACCGGAATTTCGGGAACAATTGTTGGCGGCCCAAAGCTCCAAAGATGCGCTCAATACCATTATTCGAGAAGAAGAAAAGTATTTGGAGAACTAAGGCGCATAGCGCATGGTGCATAGCGAAACGAGTGTCAGACGCTATGCGCTATGCCCTCTGCGCTATGCGCCCTACCCCCATGCGATTCCAAAAGATCAAAGGCACGCGCGATATTTTGCCGGAAGAAATCGGCCGCTGGCAGGCCGCCGAGGCCGTGATTCATCAGGTCATGGCGCGGTTTGGGTTCAGCGAAATTCGCCCGCCGATTTTTGAGGAGACCGAGCTTTTTGCCCGCAGCATCGGCCAACTGACCGATATCGTTTCGAAAGAAATGTACTCATTTGTCGATCGCGGCGAAAAAAACCTGACGCTCCGGCCGGAATTGACCGCCGGCGTCGTGCGCGCTTTTGTTGAAAACAATCTCGGCAAAAAACAACCGGTCAATAAACTTTATTATCTCGGTTCCGCGTTTCGGCAGGAAAATCCGCAGGCCGGACGCCAGCGCCAGTTCCAGCAATTCGGCGCGGAAATTCTGGGATCGCCGGAGCCGGCGGCGGATGTCGAAGCGATTTCACTTTCAATGGCCGTCTATCGCGCTTTTCAGCTCGAGCGCTTTGTGGTGAAATTGAACAGCGTCGGCGATGTCGTGTGTCGCGAGCCTTACAAACAGAAACTGCGTGAATATCTGCGGCCGCGTTTCGACCGGCTCTGCAAAACCTGCCAGCAACGTTTTGAAAAAAATCCGCTGCGCATTCTCGACTGCAAAGAGGCCGGTTGCCGCGTTGAGACCGCTGAAGCGCCCAAACTTTTCGACGAGCTTTGCGAAAATTGCGTCCGCCATTTTGCGCGCGTTCAGCAATTGCTCGAGGCGGGCGGTATGAAATATGAGCTGGATTTTCGTTTGGTGCGCGGCCTGGATTATTACACGCGCACGGCTTACGAAATCACCAGCGATCAGCTCGGCGCGCAGGATGCGTTGTGCGGCGGCGGCCGTTATGATTTGCTCGTCGAAGAACTCGGCGGTGACGCGACGCCGGCCGTCGGCTTCGCGGCCGGGATGGAACGCCTGATGATGGTTTTGGAAAAAATCGGCTGGCAGCCAACCACTCCAAAAGCGCCGATCATTTTTCTGGCGCCGCTCGGCGAAGCCGCGGTGTTATGGGCCGTGCAGGCCGCGGCACAACTGCGGCAAAACGGCATGACGGTTGAAATGGATTTGTTGAATCGCGGCTTGAAAGCGCAACTGCGCGAAGCCAATCGCCAACAGGCCCGCTTCGCGGTTATTGTCGGCGACAACGAACTGCAGACCCAACACGCCGCGGTGCGTGATTTAACCTCAAGCCAGCAAACCGAAGTCGCGTTTGTTGATTTAATTTCGTACTTCCAACAAAATAGTTTCTAAAGCATGTTGAGCAAAAACGACCTGAAAGAAATTGCCCGTTTGACGCAAAAAAAATATCGGCTGGAAATGAACCGCTTTCTCGCCGAAGGTGGCCGATTGTGTGAAGAAGCGATTAAGTCCGGCTGGAAAGTTGAGCGGGTGATTTATTGCCCGTCGTTTTTGCAATCGTTGCGCGCGCGGCAGGCGTTGCAACTGGCGCATGAGCGCAATGTGACCGTGGACGAAGTTCCGAGCGAGGTGTTTGTTGGACTCTCGGATACCATGCATTCACAGGGCATCATCGCGATTGTCGAGAAACGTGTGCACGAGGGTGAGCCGGTGGAACGGATGCGCGGCGTGCCACGTTGCATGTGGGTGGGCATCGAGAAGCTGCACGACCCCGGCAATATGGGCACGATTTTGCGCACCGCGGATTGGCTCGGCGTTGATGGCGTGGTGATCGGCAAAGACTGCGTCGAAGTTTACAATCCCAAAGTCGTGCGCGCCAGCATGGGCTCGATTTTTCATTTGCCGATTTACGAAGTTGACGATTTTGCCGGCGTGATGCGGCGTTTTCAAACCTTCAGCGCCGTGCTTTACGGCGCCGATCAATCCGGTGATTTTTCCTACTCGATGTTGCGTTACGCCCCCAAAAAAGTTCTTCTCCTCGGCGATGAAGTCGAAGGCCTCTCCCCGGACGTCGGTGTGCTCCTCCAACATCGCGTTTCCATCCCGTGCCGCGGCCGCGGTGAATCGCTGAATGTGGCGATTGCTTCGGCCATTCTGCTGGCGGAGATGAGCCGGTAGATAGGCCATAAGTCCGCAAAAGTTAGAATCCCGCCGTGGCGGGACTAAAAGTTTTATGTTGCCAACGGATAGAAAAGCGACCAACGGATTTGAAAATAAAATCCGTTGGTCGTTTTTTAATCCGTTGGGCAAATTTTTTACACCTGCCTTTTTTATTTATACCTCACCTCAAAAAAATGTCTTGACATTAATGGCCCAAAATGTTACCATAACTTTTCAGGTACGGCTTCGATGATCAACTTCCCATTTGTTGTAACAGCAAACCGGGACCTCACCCGCCTGCACTGAACTGCATCCGCTTGTCCATACGTGAGGTCGGCCGATTCTCCTCTTAACAAATTATTATTCGCCCTGTTCGTACCAAGGGAGGTGCGCATGGCTTTTGTCAGTGATGAGACTTGCGTCTTTCCGAAGTCTTTCGATCAAAAGGGAACGGAGATCTCTTCCGAGAAGGGGGCCGCTATGCAGACAGGAAGGGTTCTTGACGAAAGTGATGAAATTAAACACAATCTGCTGATCAAGTTTGGATTGAAGCAACTGGTCGGCCAGGACCCAAAATTTTGTGAGGCCCTTGTCAAGGTCAGACAAATCGCGGCGTGTGATGCGCCGGTGTTGTTGCAAGGGGAGACCGGCACCGGCAAAGAGCTTTTTGCCAGAGCCATTCATTACTTGAGCCTTCGTTCCTCGAAGCCATTCATGCCGGTCAACTGCGCCAACATCCCGGTTGAGCTTTTTGAGAACGAGTTGTTTGGCCACGTCAAAGGCGCATTTACCGGCGCTACCGCGCGCCAGGAAGGAATCATCCAGGCCGCAGCCGAAGGGACGCTTTTCCTGGACGAAATCGATTCAATTCTTCCGTTGGTTCAAGCCAAATTGCTTCGTTTTTTGGAGGAAAAGGAATTCAAGGTGCTGGGATTAAATCGCCTCGAAAAAGCCGACGTGCGAATTGTTGCGGCCGCCAGAAGCGATTTGAGAAAAAAAATTCAAGAGGGCGCTTTTCGCGACGATCTTTTCTACCGGTTAAACGTCGTTTCTTTATTTATACCTCCTCTGCGCGAAAGAATAAATGATATACCTTTGCTGGCAGAGCATTTCCTGCAAAAGTATTCCACCCAGATGTCAAAGCCGGTCACCGGCTTTGACTCTGATGTTTTGAGCTTGCTGACTCGCTATCACTGGCCCGGCAACATACGCGAATTGGAAAACGCGGTTTACCATGCTGTTGCCGTATGCCAGACTCCCACCATACAATTCCGCGATCTCAACCTGCCCCATATTCATGCGGCGGAATCTAAACCGCCGGTACAATTCTTCAAGGAGGCCAAAGCCGAAGCCATTGCCAGCTTCGAGCGCCAATTTATTACCAACCTCTTGATCGAGCATCGTGGCAATATCTCCCGCGCCGCCCACAAGCACCGCCGGGCATTCTGGGAGTTGATGAAAAAATATGGGATCCAGCCGCAGGCCTTGTTGTCTTAGCCTGTTAAGTCAAATCCGAAGCTCAATTGTTTGACAAAGGAATTTTAAGCAAAATAATTGTGGCAAGATAATTTACTGTGGTTTCACGAGCCAATAATTTTGCCCTACTCCTTTTGCGATCAATTGCTTTTATCCGTTGGTCGTTTTTCCATCCGTTGGGGTAATTTTTTTAAACCTGTTTGGTTCCGGCTTGTCCGAGTTGCGTTTGGGTTACCGTCAAAACCGCGCTATGCTATGCTGCTTTTATCCCAATCCTATGTTAAAAACATCCTACTCGTTTAGTCAATGCACCAATTGATGATGCCCCGGCTCAACGCCGGATGGTATGAAAAAATCATCCTACCTCGCTCTAATACCTTGCCGAAGTGAAAAGGTTAAGTTCAACAATTTCCAAAAGCAAAAACCTCTGAGAAATGCGGAATAAAGTTTGCCCGGCAACAACACCAGAGTCGTGTTTACGATGCCGGATCCAGGCAAAGTATCGCCTGGGCGAGGCAAGGTATATCTGTAACTCTCCATGCAGGATGTTTTGGGCAAGAAAATAAAAGCCGGATGATTTCAGGAACTGCTCACAGAGGAGGTTTCAATTGCTTTTCATTAATAACAAAGAAGACCTGATCCATTTGGCGTGGCGAATCTTGCGATACTTACAGAACAACCCGGAAGCCAGGGATACTTTGGAAGGCATTGCGGAATGGTGGTTGTTGCAGGAAAGGATTACGGAAGCCGTGGAGCAGGTCGCGAAGGCGATCGTGTGGTTGGTGGCAAATGGGTATCTTTTGGAAAAGCGAGTTCCGGGATCGGGAACTTTCTACGAGATCAATCCCGTCAAGCACGATGAGATTATTGAATTCCTGAGAAATGCTGAGGAAGCAGAACCGGGAAAATAAGCTTTGAACCCTGACCGATTCGCACGACATGTCGATACCGGGCGAACATAAAGACTTATTATAAGAAACACAAGCGACGACGCGCCAGCTTTATCCGGGCCAGCGCGTGTATTCACTCCGGCCGATTTTTGATCCGACGCTCGCGCCGTTGCCCAGGCCGGTTGCGCCGGTCGTGGAATCGCGTAATGAGAAGATAATTTTTGATCAGTGTAACTGTCAAAAAGGAGAATAGAGCGCCATGAGACATTATCATAATCGTGGATATCCAATCGGCAGGGAAGTTTACCCGCAAATTTCTAAAATTCTTGCGCCGGAATACGGCGAGATGCCCGCCGAGGTGGTCGAAAAAATCATTGCCCGGAATTTTGGAGAAGATGTTTCCCCAGAGGATTTGGAGTTTTCAATTGGCAACTTTTTGAAGGCAGTCGCCCCGATTGCCGGCGCACTTGCCCCGATTGCCGGCACTGTGATCGGAACAGCGGTGGGCGGTCCGTTGGTGGGCGCAGCGCTAGGACAGCTTGGATCGATGGCTGGCCGGGCAATTGCTCCCGGCAAGCCGGCGCCGCCAGGTGCGATGCCTCCAACCCCGGCCGGGCAGATGATGCCCGCAGGAGGCGGCTCCCCGTCAGCGGCTCAACTGCTGCAGATGCTTTCCCGCCCGGAAGTGTTCCAGGCTTTGATGGCCATGATCATGGGCGGCGCCGGTAGCCCCAACATGATGGTCGGAAGTACTTCCGTTCCCTCGGCAGCAGTCGCCAATACCATTGCTGCACTGGCCAACCAGGCGGCTGCAGAATATAACGCGGTTGCTCCCGGCGGCGAGGCGGTGCCGCGTTATTTGTTAGACGAAAGAGGAGAATTTTTGTGCGATCCCGCGGTTCCGGAGCAACGAGCGGCGGTACTCGTGCGACGCTTCAATGAAGCCGCTCGCCAGGAATATTGGGCGCGCGATGAGGATTATGATGACTATGATGTCGAGGAAGACCTCGAAGCTGATATGTATGACGAAATGGATCTCATTGATGCGTATTCTGAAGATTGGGAGGATTAAATGGCCAATGATATGTCTCGTTTGCTGCTGGAATCGCTGGCTTCCGGCGGTTCCGGGTTAAACGGCAATGCCGGGAAGCTTCAGGAGTTGCTCTCTCAATTGAACAATCCCGGTCAGATAACGAATTTGCTTGCCCAGTACCTGGCGAAAAAACAGGGAGAGGTCTCATCTTCCGAAGAAGAAGACTTCGATTTGCTGCCGGATAGCGTTGAGCAGGAGAATATAAATTTCCAGGAGGAGAAAAAAGAACGAGCGCGCAGCCTGCGGGAGAAATTCCGGCAAATGCGGTCAGAGCTGTTGGCGTTGCGCGAAAGAAATGATCTGCTGGCCGAGGCTCTGGGAGCTTGCTACCGGTGCTGGGGTGAATACCCGGATTGCCAGGAATGCCAGGGCCGGGGAATGCCCGGGTCGCGACCACCGAATAGAGAGTTGTTCAAGCAATTTGTATTCCCGGCAATGTCGCGGTTTCAAACCCGGAACGGGATAAGAAAAAATGATCCAACCGGGGACAAATCCGCGCCTGGAAACGAAATGGATTGAAGATTTTTTTTCATCTCTCTAACTCGTAACGCGGCTTTGGCCGCAACCAAAACTGCACCACAAAGGGCACAAAGAACACAAAGATTTTTCTTTGTGCGCTTTGTGGTCTCTTTGTGGTGAAAAAATCTTCGCGGTCATGATAGTTTTTTCAGGGTAATACTATAAACCACTTAAAACCCTTAAAACAAAGAGGAGAAAAATATGAACGGGTATTATGATGCGTATGATGATGTTGCCTTCGAAGATATTGAGGATGATGACGCATTCTCGGAATTCTTCGAAGCTGATGATGAACTGCCTGTCGAACGCCGCGGCCGTCGCGGCGGCGGTCGTGCCCCTGCCCCTCGGGGCGCTCGAGGAGGAGGATATAATCAGCCCCGTCCTTCCAACAATTATGTTACTCAAACGCAATTACAGGCAGTCGCCACGCGCATTGGGAATGATATTAAGAGACTCAATGAGGCGGATAAAACAATCAACTCCCGAATTAACGTCGCCAGTGCCCGGCTGGATCGTCATGCAAAGGCCATCAAGAAGGAAAGCAGCGTCCGTAAAAAAGCCGATGCGGAACTGAAAAACACGCTGCTGTTGATCTCTCTCGCGCCCCTGCTTCTTAAGCCGAAGAGTGTTGCCGCCCCTGATTCTCTTAAACTCGAACCTGGAACAAAATTAATAGTGGAAGAAAATGATTTCTTAAAAACCTTATTGCCCATAGGGCTCGCGCTCTTTGGCGGCCAGATTGGCGGCCTGCTTGGCGGGCTTGAGAGCGGCGGCAGTAGCGGCAGCACCGGCCTGTAATCCTTCACAAGCAAAGTTGAAAAACGTATCAGATAGGAGGTTATCATGGCGTACAGCATATTAGGTTTCATTACCGGTTTTGGATACGGGCGCTCCGTCGGTCTGGATAACTCGCAAGCCGCCCGAGTAGCCATTCTCCCAGGAATATTGGGGTTTAACATTGTTTCCATTCTGGTCGCCAAGGCGGTGGCCGACCGGGAAGCGGAATCACTGTCACCGCCAGTTCCCCGGAAAGCGGCGATTGAGGTTGCCCCCGATTCCCACATCTATGGCAACGTAAATGTCGGCTCTAGCGCTTCTAAGATTTTCGTAGTCAGCAATAGAGGAACCGCAGACCTGGAGGTCAACGCGACAACTCTGAGCGGAACCGATGCCGGTCAATTCGCCATCGTCAGCGGCAATGTCATCAGCGGCGGCAATCCCTTAAAGGTAGCTCCCGGGGCAATCCATACCGTGGAGGTGAGCTTCACTCCCACTTCCGCGGGTGAGAAAAGCGCCAGCCTGGACACCACCAGCAATGACCCGGATCAGCCTACTGTTAACATAACGTTGAGCGGCACCGGCATGGCTGCGCCGAGTCCCGATATTACCGTTGCCCCCGCTTCCCACGACTATAGCAACGTAAATCTCCACTCTAGCGCTTGTAAGATCTTCGTAGTCAGCAATAAAGGAACTGCAGACCTGGTGGTTGCCGCGACAGCTCTGAGCGGAACCAATGCCAATGAATTCGCCATTGTCAGCGGCAGCGTCAGCAGCGGCAATCCCTTAAAGGTAGCTCCCGGGGCAACCCATAACGTGGAGGTGAGATTCACTCCCACTTCCACGGGTCTGATTTCCACGGGTGAGAAAAACGCCAGCCTGGACATCACCAGCAATGACCCGGAGAAGTTTATTGTTAACATAAAGCTGAGCGGTAACGGAGTCACCTCACCCGTATAGAATCCGCGGACTCGGATACCCGCGCTTCCCGGCAGTCAAAAAAATCGTAACAGGAAGAACCGAATAACCGGCCGGTTGCGATGAGCGGCCGGCCGGTTTTATAAGATGATACAACTGGAAGGAGGTGGAAGCATGGATCCCGCCCTGTGGGAAATGTTGGAAGGAGAGCCGGAAGAAGAAATAGAGGCGATCATTCGCCTGCGCGAGCAGGGCGTGGCCCCGCCGGGAGTGCGGCTGGTGGCGCAGTTTGGGGAAATTGCCACCTGCCGCCTGCAGCGCAGGAACATCCGCGCGGTGCACGAGGATGAAGCGGCGGTCAGCCTGAAAGCGGCCCGATTGATCACTTGCGATAAGGAAATTCTCTCTCCCCTGCCGGAGCGAATGGTGGAAGATGAAATTCTCCCCACCGATGTGCGCCGGCCGGCCTCTCTCCAGGAAACCGGGCGAGGCGTGGTGTTGGGCGTGGCGGATTGGGGCTGTGATTTCGCCTACCCCAGCTTTCGGAATGCCGATGGCAGCACCCGGCTGTTATCACTGTGGGATCAGGCTGCTCATTACCATCCCGAATTCCCCAATCGCTACGGTTACGGCAGGATTTATACTGCTCAGGAGATTAATCAGGCGTTAGCTTCCCAGGACCCCTACGCCGCCCTGTCTTACCACCCCGCGGATTCCGATATCGATGGCGAAGGCAGCCACGCCACTCATGTTCTGGATATTGCCGCTGGAAACGGCCGAAACGGCGGGCCGGTAGGAATCGCACCAGAAGCGGAGTTAGTGTTCGTGCACCTGGCTGCCAAAGGCACCGAAGGGCTGGCCAATTTAGGCCATTCGGGGCGGCTGTTGGAGGCGGTGGATTGCATTTCCCAGACCGCCGGTAGCCGCCCGTGGGTGATCAACCTGAGCGTGGGGCGGCACGGCGGGCCGCATGACGGCTCCACCTTGGTGGAACAGGGATTCGACGCCCTGCTGGCGGCAGCGCCGGGCCGGGAGATTGGCCAAAGCACCGGCAATTATTTTAACCAGCGCATCCATTCGTATGGCCGGCTGCGTGCGGGAGAGTCAACAACGCTTACCATAGAAGTGGATGAAGCGGATAAAACGCCCAACGAGGTCGAGGTCTGGTATTCCGGGCAGGATGTGTTCGTGGTAGAAGTCAGCGCACCGGATGGAACGCGATTCCCGCCGGTAGCTTTGGGAAAGCGGGCTTCCCTAAAAATAGAAGGGCGGGAGGTTGGCCGGGTGTATCACCGCGCCCACGATCCCAATAACTGCGACCACCATATCGATATTTTTCTTTATCCCGGGGGGCCGGACGGGGCCTGGGAGATCAAGCTTACCGGGAAGCGCATCGCCAACGGCGCTTTCCACGCCTGGGTAGAACGCGATAGCGCTTGCCGGCACTGCCAGTCCCGCTTCGATCCAAAAGATGCTGATCCCTATTCGACCACCGGCACCATTTGCAATGGCTTCCGTACCATTGCCGTAGGCGCTTACAATCCCCACTCTCCCAGCGGGGAGTTGGGAGCGTTTAGCAGCGCCGGGCCGACCCGCGACGGCCGTCCGAAGCCAGATTTCCTCGCTCCCGGGGTGGACATCCTAGCCGCGCGCTCCGCTCCCCGGGAAGAAGATGAAGAAGTTTCACCACTCACCCGGAAATCCGGCACCAGCATGGCCTCGCCGCACGTAGCTGGCACGGTGGCGTTAATGTTTGAAGCCGCCGGCCGGCCGCTGCGCATCGAGGAAACCCGTGAATTGCTGCTGACCAACACCCGGGCAACGGCATTGCCGGAGCATGAGAGTATTCGCGCCGGCAGCGGTTACTTGGATATTGAGAAGGCGGTGAAAGCAGCCGCGAAATTGGGAGGAAAAGAGCAGTATTTTGCAAGTGAGATAATCCCCGAAGAGCGATCGGAATTAACCGTATCAAGTTATACGCATTCGGAGTTTGACGAAAGGGACACATTTTCTATCCCAGCCGAAATCGTCCTGGCAAATATCCATGAAACAAAAAGTGAAGGCGAAACGACTATGTGCAACTGTAAAGAAAAAGCGGATCAACAGGTAGAAGAAACGGACGTCTCTGAAATCTGGGAGCCCGAAGATGACGAAGAACATGAGGAAGAACATGAGTATGAGGTGCTTCCGGAAATCGAGAAGGATTTTGGCGTTGAACTTGTTGAGCTGGCGGACGAGGCCATTGCTGCCGGAAAAGTCTTCCGCTCTCCCGGTGCCTTGATTGACCAGGTATTGTCTGAAGCCGGCATTACAGAAACATTAAGCCCTTTTGGAGTGGGGAATTTCCCTTCAGCAGCGGAAATCTTCGATGCTTTTGCCTCAGGTTGGAGCCCGGCGCTGAAACGTCATTACGAACAATTTTTCGAGGTCGTGGCGCTTCCTGGGGAACGACTGCAAGAGGATCTCCACCCCGGTGACTTTTTGGTGGAGCGTGCTCTAGGGGAGGGACGTCTAGCACACTCAGCCATGATAGCCACTGGCAAAATATTTCAGGTTAGCGAGTTGGCTTCATCCGGATTGCGACCGGAAAGCAGGCTTCCAGGGCAATACAGTCAGATCGTCGAGGCTGGACCTTTTCCCCATGGCCTGAAAGAAAGTTTCGCACGAAGACTCACTGACGAACATGGGCGGCTCAGACACGACAGCTTGATTCTCCGGATTCGTCCGACTACAAGCCGAACCGGCCGCGCTCGCGTTGAGCTGTCGGAGAGCGATGCTGAAGTAGTGGAAAGATTTTCAACGGTGGAGTTCCTGGACATAGCGGAATGGGCCGACGTCAGTCATTTTGTAGAAGGCGTTCGGCAGACTGCGGCGGGAGCACCTCATCGATATGTTGACAGGGAGATTTTGGATTCCGCTATGTTCCGATCATTCCCGGATCTAAGAACTCTCAACTTAATGCAACCCGTTCCTGGAGGGGTGGCCCCTGGCGTACGCAATTACCAATTTCTCTTAAAGTCACGCGTCTATTATCCGCGTGGTGCGGTTAATCAGCTTGCCGGAACCAGGGCGTTTCCCGTAGTAATCATCGTTCACGGCAATCATGGTTGGAAGTGTCTGGACACTGCCCATGCCCAGGCTCAGACCGAGATCATGAACCACCTTGGGTATGAATACCTCCAGCAGGAGTTGGCGCGGCATGGCATCGTCTCGATGAGTATCAACACGAACCAAGCCAACATGCTCGAATCTGAAGTTCGTACTCGCGCGGAGTTCGTACTGGCAAACTTACGCATTCTCAATCGCCTGAATGGGACAGCGGGCCACCGATTTCACAACCGTCTCGATCTGCACCAAATCGGCCTCGTCGGACACTCGCGAGGTGGTGATGCCGTGGTCAAGGCAGTGGAGCTCAATCGCCCCAACAGCGTAAACTTCACCATTCGAGCGGTCTGCTCAATCTCACCGACAGACATAACCGCAGAAGTTCATGACATTCCCGAAGTTCCTGCCGTGGCCGCCGCGCCAGGTGTAGCTGCTCTCCCCGCCGTACCTGCCCACCAAAACCGGGCAGTTTTCGCCGACTGGATCAACCTGAGGCAAAGTGACCGTCTGAGATATTTGGTGCTCTATGGCTCGCATGATGGCGACCCGAGTGGGGCGTTTGGCACCGGAACCGGATTTCAACACTATGATCGTGCCACCTGCAACCGAACAATGATCTTCGTACGCGGCATCGCGCATAACCGCTTCAATACCGTATGGAATAACCTGCGCAACTATGGCGATCCGTTTCATCGCTTTGTCAGACACCCGGATTGCTTGACGCATGACCCTAGGCTTAACTCTTCACTTTTCTCCTGCGGGCCATACCGGACTGTGGGTCCAGACTGCCCGCCCTTCGACAGTGTTATTCGCAGCGCTGCCGACCACCAGCAACTGGTGAAGGAATATGTGGGAGGCCTGCTTCGCCTGGAGTTGAATGGTGAAGCGACTCGCCTCGGACTCTTCAACGGCCTGATTGTGCCCACGGGCAACCACATAGTCTCAATCCAATGGATGTTCACAAACATGCTTGAAATTGAGAACTTCGATGACCCGGCGCGCAACAGCCTGGGTCCGCTCGGAACTTCCGTTTATACCAATACATCTAGGATCGAGTTTAAGTACCGACCGGTGCTCCCCTTTTCAGCGGTCCCGCATGAGCCCTGGGCGTTGCAAGCTGCTACTTCCGGCGATACTTATCGCTCCACAATTCCGCCGTTACACAGAAACTTCAGCGCCTTTACATTTCTGACATTGCGTCTGACCAACCAATACGCTATAGCGACACCCCAGGCAATCAACAGTAGTCCGCACCAGAACTTCAAAGTGCGAATCTTTTATGAGCGGACGACGGGCGGCATCACTTTTGCTGAGGTAAATCAAACCCATGTGGACAACAGAGGTGTGTGTGAACGAAATCGCCCCTTCTTTCACCAGATTGAGGCTGACACTCCTGTCGGGTCCACCACGACTGAGAATGTAACCAAAATATGCTTCGACACGCTGGTGATTCCGCTACGACATTTCCGCAGAGTCAACTGGCTCGAAGTCAGCGCAATCGAATTCGAGGCAGGCCCCGGCTTGACTCGGACGATATTCATGGACTCGTTGGCGGTAGGTTAATCGCAGGAGGAGTTATGGTCGAGAAGGTTTACGGTATCAGTTCAGCAGTTTTTGAACCTTTGGAAAGGCCGATTGGCCCCGGATGGCGCGTACGGGTCTCGGTTACCGCACAGAACATTGAACATATTGCGCTTCCGTTTAGAGCGCGCGTTGGTGGACAGCCGGTGGAAATGCTCGCTGTGACCGCAGCCGGTGATCGTTTTGAAGGTTACCTAACCAGTCTTCCGCAACCGGGAGATCGTCTGTTCGTGGGCTACGGTTTAGCGTCTATCCCAACTGCTATCGTCTACCGCCGGCCTGAAACCCGTCCCCCGGTAGCCTGAGGCATGGTTGAATCTGGACGTGCTCAAAGAACTACTGTCGGAAGGCGGGGTAATGGTTCCAATACGCCCCCCGCGGAGCCGAGTGCGTCAATGCCACCTCCCCTGGCTCACCAAGGGCGAGTTTCTGCGGCTCAGCACCGATCGCGAATTCTCGATCGAGAAAGGGATTCAGTTAGAGCGCGTTTAAAAAATTGGAAATCGAGACTGACCGGTCACTTAAAGTTGTGGAAATGACGAAATTTTACGTACCAAAAGTGACCGGTCAGTGACTTTCCAAATGCGCTCTTAGCGAAAACCTACCGCCAGCATTTCCTTCAGAAATATCCTTCGGTTCCCGACGGTTCGGATTTGCTCTGGCGCCTGAAAAAAGGCCGCCACGCACTCCCTTCCGCTCTCGATGAGGTTTTAGACCGGCTGGTGAAGGCAGGCACGACGATCACATGGCAATCAGTTTCCCAAAGCCTGCCCAAGATGGCAAGCGGCGTCAACCTCACACTCGACTACGCTGCGAAACTCAAGCCGCTGGCCGACCGCGTCCCCGCACCTGCCGCCGCGACGCCGTAGTTCCACGCGGAATCGTCACTGAGAAGAGTCGGGAAAAAAAATGGGGTCGGAGGGAAATTGGTGTTGAAGCATCGAAGCGTGCATTAAAAAAATAGAAGCATGTCCATTCTGAAGAAGACAAGTTGTTCTCCGTCAACAACGATACGCCAAGTTACAGGAGGAATACGATGGCTACAGTTTCCATCACTTCAAACGAAGGCGCCCTTGAGTCAGCGTCTGCTGTTCTGGAGGTGACTGCCACAAATCCGGAATACAACCAACCCGCGTTGCATATCAAACAAGCGGGTAAACGCGGAGGCGCGGCCTCGATCAGGATCGATGATCCGAATCCCGACATCGCCTTTGTCGAGACCGATCAGGTGACTCCAGCGGGGAAGTATGAGATCGCCGTTCAGTCGGACAAGCTCCAGATCAATGGCCGCAACGCTAGTGATACTGGCTTCGAGACCATCGTCGTGTTTCAGCGGTTAGCAGCAGGTGGCAACATCGGAATCCGGACAAGCAGCCAGTTTGGAGGAGGACAGGGTGTAATGGCGATTGCTAATGCTTCTGTCGTCCCATCGGTCAATCCTGCTGGCGGTGGGATTTTGTATGTCGAGGACGGAGCGCTCAAGTATCGGGGCTCGAAGGGAACGGTAACTACTATTGCACCCGCTTAGACAGTGTGACAGTCAGCCGGCGATAAACTGATCATTTTCAAACGCTGATCAGTCGAGCCGGCGGGATTACTTATATCGTGTCCCACGCTTAATCACCAAATCCACATTCTGTAACAAATTAATATATCGCAACACATCGCCGCGCACGGCAATAATATCGGCATACTTTCCTTCGCTGATCGTGCCGACTTCGCGATCGACTTTCATGATCACCGACGGCCAGTACGTCGCGGCGCGAATGGCTTCGATGGGATCGACGCCGAGTTTGTTGACCCAGACGTCAAGCTCGTGCCACGTGGACATGCTGTGAAATTTCATCGGAATGCCGCTGTCGGTGCCAATGAGCATCACGACGCCGGACTCTTTGAGCTGTTGAAATTTGCGCGCGAGCGTTGGCCGGCGACTCGGGGTCAATTGAAAATACGGCAGGCGGTCGGGATGTTGAATGGAACTCTTAATGTCGGCAACAATTGAATCCGGCAAGCCCTCGCGCCACGAGGGATCATCCAGCCACTCAGGATTATCACGGGTGTATTCGTAATTCATCAGGCCTTCGATGGTGGGACACCAGAACAACGGACCTTTATTCATTTGCGCCGTGCGAGCGCGAATCATCTCGATAATATCGGCGGGATATTCCGGCGCGGAAGCCAGTCCCGTGTGCTCGAAACAATCGACGCCGGCAGTGAGGCCGCGACGAATTTCTTCGGGACGATGGGCGTGGGCGACAACAGTGAGTTTGTTTTTGTGGGCTTCATCAACGACGGCGTTGACTTCGTCCATCGTCATTTGATCCTGATCGATGAGCTTGATGCAATTCACGCCGGCCTGCGCGAGCTGGCGCACTTTGGCGCGCGCCTCGACAACGCCGTTCACGCCCAGCGAAATAATTCGGTGCCGGGATACGGCTCGTGTTGAATAAACGGACCGGAAACATAAAGCGCCGGTCCCGGAATTTTTCCGGCGTTGATCGCGTCGCGCACGCCGAGACTCGCTTGCAGCGGCCCGCCGAGGTCGCGCGCGCTCGTCACGCCCGCGAGCAATAGTTGTTTGGCCGAGGCTGGCATGATCACGGACTCAAACAGCGCCGGATATTTTTTATCCCAATGCGTGTAATCGCTGTGGCCGTTGATCATCAAATGCACGTGCATATCCCACAAACCGGGCAGCACACTCATGCCTTCCGTTGCGATGATTTCTGCTCCGGCTGGAATTTGTAACGTGCCGATTTGCCCGACGGCTTTGATGCGCTCGCCATCGATAATGATCACACTGTTGCGAATCGGCTTGCCGCCGAAACCGTCGATGAGCATGCCGCCGACAAGGGCTTTGGTTTTATTGGATTGGGCGGGCAGTGACAGAGGCAGGAAAATCAGGCAGGCGAACCATGCGCAACCAGTTTGCGCAAGAATCTTCCACAGGCGACGCATAGCGAACTCCCTCTCGCGTTGGTTATTAAGATTTGCAAAAATAATGGAAATTATAAAGCCACACAGCATGTTGTCATACAGAAGGAATCCTTTTGCAGTTAATATCTATCAGGGTTTTGTGAAATATTTAAAAGCCTCCAACTTTTGCCAACGGATGAGAAGCGGCCAACGGATTTAAAATTTTTTTTGTTTAACTTCCCACGAGCCCACCGACAAAAGCTTTATCAGCGGGCTTCTTCAATCCGCGGGGAAAATTTTCCATGTCATCCGTTGGCCGCTGTTTATCCGTTGGGCAAATTTTTTTAACCTTGTAATGCGAGTGCTTCTCAATTCTGATTCGGCTTGCTGCTATCGACCTTGATCGATTTGGCGATATAATCTTTGCTCGAGGCGGCAGCCAGATCCGCCAGCACGTGCAGGCTCTCTTCACGCAGAACGTCGGGCGCGTTGTCGTCGCGCGGGATGGCGTCGCCTTTTTTGAGCGGTGCGAGGCCTTTGGCTTTGCGCCGTTCATTGACGCGGGCGAGGCGCTGCGCTTCCAGCTGGTCGCGCTCGGCTTTGCGCTGGCTCTCCAGCACGGAGACGGTATTTTCGAGCCGCTCTTTTTTCAGCCGCGCGATATCTTCGGCGAGATAACGAAACTCGGTATTGGCCGTCATGCGCTTCTGTGATTTTGCCCGCAGCGTCGCAAGATATTTGGCGCCCCGATCTTCCGGCGTGAAACGCGCCGAGGCGATCTGATCCCACGACAGCGCGTGTTTCTCCGTGCTTTCGCCAAAATCGGCCTGATCATAATGCGAGGGCAACGCAATATCCGGCGTCACGCCGCGATGTTGCGTCGTGCCGCCATTCACGCGATAAAATTTGGCCATAGTGACTTTGACCTGGCCAAACATCACTTTGCCCGGCCCCATTTGATCGTTGCTGGCCAGCATGTATTGGCTGAGCTCCCGCACGCGGTTCAAATCCACGAGATTTTGCACCGTGCCTTTGCCATACGTTTGCCCGCCGAGAATAACGCCACGCTTGTAATCCTGAATGGCCGCGGCAAAAATTTCCGAGGCCGAGGCGCTGATGCGATCCACTAGCACCGTCAGCGGGCCGTCGTAAACGATGCTCGGATCGGGATCACGCTGTTGTTCGACATTGCCGTTGAAGCTTTTCACCTGCACCACCGGTCCGTCTTTAATAAAAAGCCCGGTCAACTCGATCGCTTCCTGCAGCGAGCCGCCGCCGTTGCGCCGCAAATCAATGAGAATGCCGTCGACGCCCGCGCTTTTCAACTCTCCAATCAAACGCCGCACATCACGCGTCGTGCTCTTGTAATTCTCATCACCACGCTGCCGCCCTTCCAGATCCGAGTAAAATGTTGGAATCATGATGATGCCGAGCTTGTATTTCTGGCCGTCATGCGTTAACTCAACGGTATCGCTTTTGGCCTCGCGCTCGGTGAGAATAATTTTGTCGCGCACGAGACGGACCACTTTCGGCGTGCTTCCCGTCGGGCTGCCGGCGGGGATGACCTGCAGGCGCACGACGGTTTCTTTTTTGCCGCGAATCAATTTCACCACGTCATCAACCCGCATGCCGATCACATCGGCCCATCGGCCGCTATCGCCCTGCGCCACGCCGATGATTTTGTCATTGGCAAATAATTGTTTGCCGCGATCGGCCGGTCCGCCGGAAACGATTTCGGCGACCACCGTGTAATCGCCGTCCTCAGTCAGGCGCGCGCCGATGCCTTCCAGCGACAGGCTCATGTTGATATTGAAATCCTGCGAGTTGCTCGGCGACATGTAATTCGTGTGCGGATCATAAGATTCCGAGAGCGCGTTCAGATAATATTGAAACACGTCTTCCGCATTCAATTGCTCGATGCGCTTCCGAAAATTTTCATAGCGTTTATTGAGCGTAGTCGAAATATCCGTCCAGTTTTTTCCGGCCAGCTTGAGATCGAGCGCTTCGCTCTTCAGCCGTTTGCGCCAGAGATCATCCAGCTCTTCCGAACGACCGGCCCAGGCGATATTTTCGCGATCAGGCCGGTAAGATTCGTTGACGCTGAAATCGAATTCTTTTTCCAGGAACCTGCTTACCTGAGCATAGCGCGTTTGGGCGCGTTGTTTGAACAGATTGAAAATAACAAATGCCGGTCCGACCTGGCCTTTGTTCAAGCTGTCATCCAGCACGAAGCGATATTTCTCGAAGGTTTTGATGTCCGCGGCGAGAAAATAAAGCCGGTTATAATCCAGCGTCTGGACATAACCATCCAACAGCTCGCTCGACGCGGAGTCATCGAGCGCCGGATGGTTATAATGATACTGGGTGAGCAAATTCGCCAGCACCCGCGCCACCAGCGGATGCTGGCGCTGCGGCGTGAGATCGGAAGCAAGAATAAAATTCGTGGAAAATAAAAAGAGGCACGTGAGCAGCATCACGGACTGGAGCGGGCGCGGCAAGATAACGTGTGGTCGCATCATTCGAGTATTCTCCTGTTGAAAGCGTTTATTGCAAAATACAAAATGCAAATGTGAAACTCAAGACCTTTGTTCCGAAATTATCGGTTTCATAATTTCGAGTTGTATTTTTGCTCTTTATGAATTAACTTTCATAGTGAGCCGGAGTTCTAAATCGTATCAACTGTCATAGGCATTTTTTAACCGGAGACTCATGGTCATGAGAAAATCTGGCCTCTTCCTGCTGTTGCTCATTTTTTGTCTGAGCCTGCACGCGATAAATTTGCGCGGGGAAAATTTTCTGCTCAAAGGCAGCCAAACCTCGCGGATCAAATACGGTTTGACGCAGCACATCGTTCCGATTCCCGGCACCAAATCGTTGATTATCAGCACGGTCGTGCCGGCCACGTTTCAATCGCCGACTTATAATCAGGAAATTGAAAATCTCGATATTCGTTTTGCGCCGGAACCAACCAAACGCGAAGGCAAAATTGACAAACGCGGCAATAAAGTGATTGTCGTCACGTGGGCGAATCCGACCGGCACGATCACGGCGACGGTCGCGCTCACGGCAAAAAATTACGTGCTCTTCAATCCGCTGACGACTTCGAAGCCGTTTCCGCCGGGAAGCGTCGATCCCGCTGCGCGGGATTATTTGCTGTCGACGGCGCAGGTGCCGGGCGATGATCCCCGCATTCGCGCGAAAGCCAAAGAGTTGACCGCCGGCGTGAAAACGGAATTTGACGCGGTGCAGCGCATTCTCGCGTGGGTTATCGATCACACGACGTACGTTTTGACGCCGCCGCAATACGACGCGATGTACACCTTCGAAACCGGCAAAGGCAACTGCCAGAATTATTCGCATCTCGCCGCCGCCCTGATGCGCGCAGTTGGCATTCCGGTGCGCATCGTCAATGGCGTGACGTTGAAGCGCACGTATGACGCCAAAACCGAATACGGCAAACTCACCTTCGGCATGGCGCAGGGCCGCCACTCGTGGATCGATGTTTATTTTCCCGATCTCGGCTGGGTGCCGTTCGATCCGCAGCAGAGCCAACTGTTCACCAGCAATCGATATATTCGTATCGAGGCCGGGCTGGATAATAATGAAACCTCGCAGGACGGTTTGATTCGCTGGGTTGCCGCGCAGGGCTCAACCAGCCAGCCGGAATTTGAGGAAATCATCGATTCGGATTTTACGGAAGATCAGGTGAACCTCACGGCGAGCCGGCAAAAATACGGGCCCAAAAGTATTTTGCTGACGCCGGAAGTGCGCGCGACTTTCGAACCCTATGTGGCGGTGACTCCGACGCCGCCTCCACCGACGCCAACACCGTCAACTCCCACGCCCTCGTTGAATCGTGACGTTCCGGCAGGCCCCGCCGCGCCAAAAGAAAATTTGAACCAGCTTGTCACGTTGGGCAATCTCGAATTTCCCGAAGGCGTGAATTTCGCTTTTGCGCGCGAACAGGCAACGGGCATCGGAGGCGCCCAGGAACTGCGCAAAAATTTTTTAGTGGAAACCGCGGAGTATGTCACCCGTTCGGCGCAATACACGCAGGTTTTCGTTTTAAACCAACCGCTGCAATTGCAAAAGCTCGGCCTGGCGCTGCAAAAATTTGGCGGCGAAGGTTTTCTGTGGGTGGAAATTTTGAAAGACGAAAAAGCGCCGTCGGGGCAAATGGTTCCGGGCGCACGTCTCGCCAGCAGCGGATTGATTCCCTTGAATCAACTCAGCTCGCAACCCGGCTATCGCTGGCAGGATTTTGATTTCACGAAAGCCAATTTGAAACTAACGCCGGGACGTTATTGGATTGCGCTCGGCTTCACCGGCACTCCGGTGATCAATTGGTTTTATTCCTACGGCAAACCCGTCGGCCCCAGCGACGGCACGCGCTACAAAACCATTCTCGACCAGGATTGGAGCAGCAGCCTGTCGTATGAATTCAATTATCGCGTGGTGGGGTTGACGACGGAGTAGGGCTGGCTGCGGTTGTTATTCACCAAATGATTTGATAGATTGAAACGGAAGTTAAACTGGCCAGGAAAATGTGTGACTGCACGAATCGTGCAAATCATTAACCTCATTTAATTCTGAGGCGCGCCCATGCAAAAACTACCTGTCGGGTTGTCCGATTTCAAAGAGGTTATCGAAGGCAACTACTATTACGTGGACAAATCGCTGCTGATCAAAGAGCTGATCGAGCAGGGCGCCAAAGTATTGCTTATTCCGCGGCCGCGGCGTTTTGGCAAGACGCTGAATTTGTCGATGCTGCGCCATTTTTTTGAAAAGACCGCGGCCGATACGAGCCGGTTATTTCGCCATTTGAAAATCTGGCAGGCCGGAGAGGAATACACCGGCCGGCAGGGGAAATATCCGGTGATTTTTCTGACGTTCAAAGACGTCAAGGAAACGAGGTGGAAAAATGCGCTGGAGAAAATGCAACGGCTTATCCAGGCGGAGTTCCTGCGCCATGAATATTTGCGCGATGATCAAAGGTTGCGCGCGGAAGAACGCGATTACTTTGCAGACATTGTCAAGCTGAAGGCCAATCAAAGCGCTTATGAAGATAGCCTCAAGCAGCTTTCTCATTATTTAGCCCGCCATCACGAGCAAAAGGTGATCCTGCTGATCGACGAATACGATACGCCGATTCAGGCGGGCTACGTCAATGGTTATTACGCCGAAGTCGTCGGCTTCATGCGCAACTTTCTCAGCGGCGGCTTGAAAGACAATTCGTATCTCGAAAAAGGCGTGCTCACCGGCATCATGCGCGTCGCCAAAGAATCGATTTTCTCCGGGCTGAATAATCCGGGCGTTTTCACGCTGTTGCATCCCGAATTTTCAACGGCCTTTGGCTTGACCGAAGACGAAGTCGGGCAGGCGCTGCGAGATTTTAATTTGGCAGACCGCTATGAAAATGTCAGAAACTGGTACAATGGGTATGTTTTCGGCGATCAGGTCGTCTACAATCCCTGGTCCATTGTCAATTATCTTAACAGCGCCGACAAAAAGTTTCGTCCCTACTGGCTGAATACTTCCGACAATGCCATTGTGGAAAAGCTTTTGACCCGGGGCGGAAAAGAATTGAAGCGGGAATTGGAGAGCTTGATTGCCGGCGATAGCGTGGAGAAGTCCATTGAAGAGAGCATCGTGTTTGGGGAGATCGAGCAGCGCGAAGATTTGCTGTGGAGCTTTTTGCTGTTCGGCGGATATTTGAAATACCTTTCCAGCCGCTGGGATGAAAACCGGGAAAAGCAGTATTATCAATTGGCCATTCCCAATCGCGAAGTGCGAAAGGCCTACACCGATCTGGTCGAGCGGTGGTTTACCAGCAAATTTGATTATGAGAAACTCGAAACCATGCTGCGCGCTCTGCGAGAAGGGGAGCTGCGGTTGTTCGAGCAACTGTTTCAGGAAATGGTCGTGCAGATTTTCAGTTATCATGATTTCGGCGCCGAATCCGAGAAAGTGTATCAGGCTTTTGTCACGGGTTTGCTGGTGTGGCTGGGAGGAGATTATGAGCTCAAAAGTAATCGTGAATCGGGCTATGGGCGCTATGATTTGATGATCATTCCCAAAAACAAAGAACAACTTGGGTACGTGATCGAATTCAAAAAGGTCAGCACGTATGATCAGGAGACTGTCGAGACCGCCGTCGCGAAAGCTTTTGCGCAAATCGAGGCCAAAGCTTATGAAGCGGAACTCCGGGGCAGAGGCGTCAAGACGATCAGGAAACTGGCCATTGTGTTTGAAGGCAAAAAGGTGTGGGTGAAAGAGCAAGGCGCATAGCACAGAGGACTTACCAAAGCGCGGCGACAGTAAGAACGCTATGCCCCATGCTCTCTGCCCTCTGGCTATTCGGAAAGGACGGATTAAGTTTTGAAGGACACGCGCTCGCCGCTGTGGCGCTTTCTGGCGTACGTGAAACCGTATCGCTGGCTGGTGGCCGGAGCGTCGGTGATGGGAATTTTCAAATTTTGCCTGCCCCTGATTTTTCCGCTGGCGCTCAAATTTATCACGGACGATATTCTCGTCGGGCAGGCCGAGGCGAATCGCGATGCGACCAGCCGCTTCTTCGCATGGTGGACGAATTTTCTGGTGGAGACGTTGCCGTTTCCCGGCGGCGAAAAAATCGGGGCACTGCATGCGGTCGCGCTCACGCTGCTGGTGATTTACATTTTGCTGGCGATTGCCACGTTTTATCGCAGCGATCTGGCCGGCCGCGCCGGGCATCGCCTGGTGTTCGACCTGCGCTTTGATTTCTATCTGCACATCCAGCGCATGTCGCACAATTTTTTTTCAACCCAACGCTCCGGCGCGATTGTCTCGCGCTTCATGAGCGATGTGGCGCTGGCGCAAAACTTCGTCGGCAGCGCGCTCACCAATGTCTGGATGGACGGCGCCTCGCTCATTTTCATCATTTATATTCTGTTTTATCTGGAAGCGCGCCTCGCGTGGGTCGCGCTGGCAGTGATTCCGTGCTATGTCGCGTTGATTCGCTATATGAGCCCGCGCATCAAAAAAGCCAGTCGCGCTTCGCAGGAAAAATTGGAAGAAATCAGCGGCGACTTGCAGGAAAAAATTGGCGGCATCAGCGTCGTCAAAGCCTTCAATCAGGAGCGCCGCGAAGCCCGGCATTTTTTTCACGCCAATCACGAGCTGTCCGACATGTTCATTTACAACGTTCACCTCAGCGCGTGGAATCAGGCGATCAGCGGTTTTCTCACGACGGCCGCGCCGCTCATCGTCGTCTGGATCGCCGCGCTATTTGTTTTGCGCGTCGAGATGACGGTCGGCACGATGATCGCGTTTTACAGTTTTCTCGGCTCGCTCTATTTTCCGCTGCAGCGTTTCAGCGAGCTGGGGTTGATCGTGAGCAACTCACTCGCGGCCATCGAGCGCATCTTCGAATATTTCGATATCGCGCCGCAAATTCTCGAGAAGCCCAACGCGATCAATCTGCCGGCGGTGCGCGGCCATGTTCGCTTCGAGCACGTGAACTTTTCGTATGAACATCAAATGCCGACGCTGGTGGGAATTGATTTTGAGATTAAACCGGGCGAGATGGTGGCGCTGGTCGGCGCCAGCGGCTCGGGCAAATCGACGCTCGTGGGCCTCATCCCGCGTTTTTATGATGTGTTCTCGGGCCGCGTGCTCATCGACGGTTACGACGTGCGCGACGTGACGTTCAAAACCCTGCGCCGGCAAATCGGCCTCGTGCTGCAGGATTCGATTCTCTTCAGCACCACGCTGCGCGAAAATTTGCTCTACGGCCGCCCGAAAGCCACGGAGGCCGAGTTGCAGGTTGCTGCCGAAGCGGCCAATGCCACGGAGTTCATCAAAACGCTGCCGGACCGTTTTGACACGGTGATCGGCGAGCGCGGCATCAAGCTTTCCGGCGGGCAGCGCCAGCGCGTGGCCATCGCGCGCGCCTTTTTGAAAGACCCGCGCATTCTCATTCTCGACGAGGCGACTTCTTCGCTCGATTCGGAATCCGAGCATTTGATTCAGGAAGCGCTGGCCCGGCTGATGCGCGGCCGGACCACCATCATCATCGCGCATCGTCTCTCCACCGTTGTCGAAGCCGACAAGATTGTCGTCTTGCACAACGGCCGCGTGGTGGAAATCGGCCGTCACGACGAGCTGCTGCGCCGCGCCGGACATTATGCCTTCCTCGCGCGCCGCCAGTTCCGTGACACCGTGCCGCGGCTGCGCGCGGAGGCGGCGTGATTATGATTAATAAACATCCTGCAAACAATTGAGATGGTTAAGATGTAAAGACTCGCAAAAAAACTTTTTGCAAGATGATTGTGGCAAAATAATTTAAAAAGCCTTAAAATCATCTTGCCATAATTATTTTGCTTATTCGTAACGCGGCTTTGGCCGCAACCAAAACTGCACCACAAAGGGCACAAAGAACACAAAGATTTTTCCCTGGCCTGCGGCGCGGCGGGCGCCAGGGCAGGCTTTGTGCGCTTTGTGGTCTCGTATATTAAAAGTGTATCTAATTCTCTCTTATTCGCATAGAGAGATGTATACAAACTGTATCTGATTCTTTTTCTTCCTGTTCTTTGAAAAGTTTGACAAGTTCGCAAAATCTTGTTATCTAA
>Ga0247727_10002506_pt1 | contig 41882 bp, 46 predicted proteins | sample WisWelCaveWW1625_FD_202498 | JGI IMG/M metagenome (GOLD analysis project Ga0247727, IMG submission 202498) | Biofilm microbial communities from Wishing Well Cave, Virginia, United States - WW16-25 | ecosystem: Environmental > Aquatic > Deep subsurface > Groundwater > Cave microbial mat | place...
ACTTTAGTATCCATTTCGGAACAATTCGTGCAGACTTGCCGGTTATTGCCATTGAAAATCCGTTCACCCAATCAAGTAAACTCACCGGAAGGTCCCCCAAATAAAAGACTTTCTTGTTCACCTGAGATGCCGGTGCCTCCAGAATGTTGATCATCTGGTCAACAACATTCCTTACATAACCGTAGGAACGTATCGCGGGTCTCCCACTGGGGTGAAAGTAAAGTCTCTTTTTCAAGATGAGCCAAAATTGCTTGGGATAACGGGGATGCCAGGGTCCCCAAATATTGGTTGGGCGGGTAATTGTCCATACACAGTTTAATCCGGCAGATCTTGTGGCTTTTTCAGAAATCACCTTGCTCAATCCATACGCTCCTATAGGCTTATAGTCCTCATAATTTTCAGGGACACCCGGAGGACCAAAGGCAAATTGGGATGATGTGATAATCACCCTTTGAGGACTTGGTATCGCCTTGATGCAGTTAAGAATATTCGTTGTCCCTTCAGTATTGATCTCATAATCTTCCAACCAATTTGAAATTGTATCAGTTCGTGCTGCGAGATGAACAATGTAGGTAGGTTGAAACTCCTCAAAACTACTCAAGGTTTGCACGAAATCCAAAATGTCGCATTTTCGCCAATACCGCCCGTGCGATGTCTTATTTGGCGGATTGATATCCAGGTTTAAGATTTGAACACCTTTTTCTAAAAGCGTATCAATCAAATTCGTACCAATAAATCCGCTGCCACCGGTGACTAGTATTCGCATTAGGGGACATACCTCTCATATAACGTAGAAAATTTCGTAGATCTTTTCTTAACGAGCCAAAAAATCATCTGGGATTACCTGTTTATACAGCCCTACTATTTTTTGATAGAACCGCTCAAACTCAAATTCTTCCAAAAACCGGGCGCGACCCTTCTCGCCAAAGATGCGCCTACGATCTGAGGATTCCAAAAGCTTCTCAATGCCATTTGCCATGGATTTTGAATCTCCAGGCTCAACAAGGAATCCAGTAACACCATCCACGACCTGTTCGATGGTACCTCCTGTACGCGTCGCCACAACTGCGCGAGACAACGCCATCGCTTCCACCACCACACCCCCGAAAGGTTCAGGTTGTACCGAAGAGAGAACCAGAACATCGAGCGCTGCGATTGCAGCTTTTACATCTTCTGCATCGCCGGTATACAACACATAGCTTTCTAAGTCAAGTTCCCGGACAAGGGTTAAGAGACTTGCAAGATGCGACTCGTTGCCAGGATAAGGGCTTCCTATACACAAGAAACGCGCATCGGGGAATTTGGTGCGCAAGATGCCCGCGGCTCTAACAAATACTTCCTGTCCTTTTCGCCGGAACTTTATTCGCCCCACGACGCCAACTAAATATTTAACGCCGGAGGTTGCATATCTTGACCTGAATTGATTTACACGATCTGTACTTATATCTGAAAATTCATCAACAGGAAAACCATTATGAACAACAAGGATCTTCCCATTGCTTTTATGGTATTCAAATTGCTCTGCAACGGGGGTGGACACACAAATAACCAAAGAGGAAAGCCATACGATGTATCTTTGATAATACCGCCATGATTTTTCGAATTCTGCAAAAGATTCGCGCACGTGCCAAATATGAGGTATGCCTGCTGTTTTTGCCGCCAACCCGACGGATGGGAGTATCGAAGTCATTGTGTGAACAATATGCGGTCTAAATTGCATCAAAACCTTCAACAGGTGAATCACCGAAAAGAAAACATTCCACAAAATGCGCAAAATGCCCAATGAACTCCTCGCCTCTTGCCTGTCTATGATTGGCAGATTCGCCTGAATCAATACGCTTATACCTCTTTCCCTCAGCGCGGAAACCAGCGGACCCTCGTGTGGCAATATAGCCATCACAGTAGCCCCTTCACGAGCCAAGCGGGAACTTAGTCGCAGTAAAGAACGGCTGGCGCCGTAAAAGTCGGCGCCACTATGCACAAAAAGAATCCGTAAACGACGAATTTCGACCATGGTTAAGGTCTTTGGCGAAATCTGAATCCAGTCTGGTGCATTTCATACCAGGATTGGAAACAAAGAAGCAACCAAAGCTTTCTTCTAATCGGGCCATCGGACCTCGAAGAGTAAAAATTTTCCTTTATTTTCCCAGCAAGCGTCACATCCAAAATACCAGATCTTGCAAGGCTAACCGTTGACAAGCGATCCTCAACTTGTTCGCGCAAATTTTCCCTAAGCCAGAGACTCACAGGAACCTCGAATCCGTGTTTTTTACGCCAAGCTATTGATTTCCCAACATAGCCAGGAAAATGGTTTTCAACGAATTTGCGAAGAATATATTTCCCAGAACTTCCATGGATCTTGTATTTCTGCGGCAAGGCTAAAGCCTTCAATATCAATTCCGGATCCAGATAAGGCGCGCGAGCTTCTACACCATGCGCCATTGTCATACGATCCACTTTAATCAACAAATCATCAGTAAGCCAGAATAGCAAATCAATAGATAACGACGCTTGAAAAGAATCCATAACTTGTTTCAGTTGACTTATTCGCTGTTCGATCTCCTGTAGGTAGCGCGTTTCATTTTTATGACCATTCGAAAATACCAGGCTCTCTATTGTATGGTCGGAAAATATCGTTGTCCAGTTTGAGGCGCCAATATCGTATTTTGCTGAAAGTAGTTTTCCGATGCGGGTCAAACCTGCTGGAACTTGATTCGAAATCTCCCAGGCGCTGACTTTTCTTTGAAATCCCTGCATGCGAGAAAAAACAGTTCTCATCCATGAGAACCAGCGCCAGACTCTTTCCAAGCGATATGTATCGTATCCCCAGAACAGCTCATCGGCACCCTCACCAGACAGAACCACCTTTACATGCCTGGAAATTTCGCGTGCCAAAAGAAAAGTGGGAATAGATGCGGGATCGCCCAATAATTCATCACTGTGGAAAATAACTCGATCAAAAGTTTCCGGCGTTAGCCGCCCTCCATTGATAACGACCTGCTCCATGCCAAACTGATCTGCCACCCGACGCGCATACTTCGATTCATCCAAATCTTCTTTTTCAAAGCTTGCGGTAAAGGCGCGCAGATTAACCCCAATATTATGAGCATATGATGCGAGCAGTGCAGAATCAATGCCCCCACTTAATAAGAGCCCCACTTCAACATCAGCAACCAATCTATATTTGACACTTTCTGACAACAGGAAATCTATTTCTTCGGGAGTAGACAACTGATTATTTAAATATCTCTCGATCGACCAGTACTTTTGTTGGCGAATCTCCCATGTATCCAAATTTAATTCCAACATCGAACCGGCGGGCAACCTCTTGATTTCGTTGTAGACCGAATGTGGGCCCGGTGCATATTGGAGACAAAAAAAAGCCTTCACAGATTCTACGTCGATCGAAAGTGGAACTTCGGGAAAAGCATGAAAAACTTTTATTTCAGAGGAGAAAACGAGACGCTGAGAATCAAAATAATAATAAAGGGGTTTTTCTCCAGCAGGATCTCGGGCTAACAAGATTTTATTTTTACGGCGATCAAAGAGGCAAAATGCAAACATTCCACGTAAATAATGGAGAAAATCAACGCCATAGTAGTCATACGCTAGCAATATCACTTCGGTATCCGTGTGAGTATGAAATGTATACCCATGAGATATCAGGGTTTCGCGAATTTCCCTATAGTTATAGATTTCCCCATTAAAGGTAATAACCAGTTTCCCCTCTTGCGCTATAAAAGGCTGTATCCCTGCATCGGAAAGGTCAATGATACTCAATCTACGATGCCCAAGCAGAACCTTTTCAGAATTCCACTTTCCGCGCCCATCAGGTCCGCGATAGGAAAGTTTTTCCAGCACTTTATCCAGATTGGCTTTATCATCAACTAAGATGGGACGATCTCGATAAATCAAACCGACTATGCCGCACACGCTTCCATCCTTGGTATCAGGGGATTCATCTCAAACCTTCACAAACACACAGCCTAATTGACGCGGTTTCCATCCCACCGATTTCATGCCCGCTTCAAGGACCCGGTAGACCCAAAACGGCAATACCGCTGTGGGGAAATTAAATAATGCCGCAAGGATCGCACCAGAAACCTTCCAGCGGCGATTATATTCCTCGAAATAAAACTTCTCGACAAAATGGAACAGGAGTTCGTTTTCAATGCGGCTTTTTACCGTCAAAGAACATTCCTCAGCCAGCCGGATAAAGCTTCTGCTGTCATATCGATGAAGGTGATTCGGATCATCATAGTTCTCGTTGATCGGAATTAACACAACCGCAACCCCGTCCGGTTTGAGCGCCCGCCTGATTTCCTGGAGCAGTTTGGCATCATCCTGAACGTGTTCGACGACATGGGAGGCAATGATCAAGTCAAAAAACTCATCCGCGTACGGCAGAGATTCATCAGTAACGAGTCGAAACGAATAAGCGGCGTATCCCATCTCCTGCGCTTTTTGCTCCGCCCGTTCGATTGCCGAGCGGGAAATCTCCAAACCGTGAACCTCACAATTTTTATCGAATGAAAAAAGGACGGCTCCGCTTCCAAACCCAATTTCGAGCACTCGCTGACCTTGAAGGCTCCTCCCTGCGGACCTGAGGAGATGCAGGCAGGTTTTTCGCTTCACTTGGGTATCATAACGGAATTGAAACCACCAGTCCGGCTTCTTATAATAGTCATCATACATCCCCACGTTATTCTGCAACGTACCGCTGGCAGTTGTTTTTCTTTGCGTCATAGTCGTATCAATCTAGGAGGCTTCCAAAACAAAAAGCATCACGTTGTTTCGAAGTCGCTTCGGTATGACGAACTGAAATAAATTGACGGTCTGCGCAAAGAACAGGTACTTCCACGAGGGGTTGTCGAGCCGGTAATCCATCACGAGGTCGGAATACAATTCATGGAAACCATGTCTTTTTGACAGCCTCCTCATCGTTTCAATGCAGAGCCAGTTGGTGTGCTCCGGGTTTTCACACGTTTTTGGGAATTTCAGATTCGAATACAAAACGTAGAGCAGTGAAAACACATACGGCGTCGTGACGATCAGCCTCCCGCCCGGATTCAGATGAGAACGTGCCTGATTCAGGAATAGACCGGGGTTGGAGAGGTGCTCGATCAACTCGCCTGCGACTATCGTATCGAACTTTTCCTCGAGCGAAAAGGATTCGGCGTCCATCCGGTACAGATTCTTGTAACCCAGCGCGCGCATTTTTTCGAGATTCTCCTCCGAGATATCGATCCCGACGACACGCGCAAACTTCTGACTCAAGTGCTGATGCAGCCAGTATACGGAATTTTCACGAACGATATGGTCCGTACATCCCACATCGAGAATATTCGGTCCCTTGACCCATTCCAAAATTCTGTCTTCTCTAGTCTTCATCCATGCCTTCCAATCCTAAAGACACTCCTACAAGATCGCGTTTTGGAGTCCAATTCAACCGCCAGGGCTAATTTTTTTTTGTTTTCATCAAACATCATCATCCTTTGAACTTTTTGTAAATTATTGCGCGATAGAATTCTTTTGTTGTTTCTAAAAAACGGCTAACGGCTACGTAGACTCTTTTTTGCTAAATTCTTTATTCTAAAATAAGAAAAAAACAAGACAAACGCCTCGATGAATATACTACCCAGCATCGAGAATAAAACTCCATCCATTCCAAACATCCGAATTGCGGGTATTCCAATCAGTAACGCAAATATGGCTGCATAACCTTTCGACCATAAAATTACGCGTGGTAGTCCCAAAACCCTTAGTCCCAGCCCAAGAACTAAAGGTGCAGACCCAAGTAGGGTTCCAATTGCCAGATAAATCACCAAATAATCAAACGACGAATAAAACTCATTTGTATATAAGATATCCAAAATTTCGCGTCGGAAGGTTATTATACCAATACAGTACACCAAGGAGAAGGCACTGGCAAACCACGCGATCATTTGCGTTGTAGAATAAAGTTTCATTTCTCCATTAGCGGACTTCTGTCGCGCCAGCCATGGCAGGGATAATAGTGTAATCGCGGCAAGAAATTGTTGAAATGGAAGAAAGAGGTTCTGTACAGCTCGAAAAGCGCCAGCTGATTTAGGATCCAACAAAATAGTTATCAAGAACGGGTAGGACAAGGAAACGAACCACCCTGCAACATACGCGGATAATATCCACTTACCAAAATCCCATAATTCAAAGCCGACCACACCCGGAATTAAGTTTACAGCCTTGGCGCCTTTTCCAAAAAATTGAACACCCAGCCGTTTCAAAGAAAAAAATGATGCCACAATACTGCTCAGAGCCATGGCAAGAAATGCCGTATTTGTGGTTACTTGGTTAACTGATCGAATCAAAAGCACAAACAAAATTAAAGAGCTTGAATAAAGTAAACTAGCTAACATTGCCAACCCTGATTGCATTTCAACGTAAAACGCACGTCGCACGTACCAATAAAAAAGAATAAATGGTAAAGTAATCGCCATCCACATCATAGCATACTGCAGCATGTAGCTTAAAAAGAACAAAGCAAACAAGAATATTAATAAGGCTACAAAAATCGAGCCAGTCCACTGGATTCGCAACAAATAATTAAGATAAGAGATAAGATTTTGCCTATACTTATCTGCTCCAAAAATGGACATAGGTTCAGCAATGAGCGAAACTTGAGCAGTAGAAATTAATAGGAATATTGAATAGGCGGCAGAAAATCTCCCGTACATTTCAGGCGAAATCCAGCGCGCAAGGAGTATGCCAAGCAGGAAGTTTACGCCCGAATAAAGTCCCTGATCAAGGATACTAAGCCCGCCCTTCACTCCCCACCGATATATGGCGCTTGCAAGCCGTGTTCGAACATCGCTTTCCATACTAAAATTATAGTACAAGGAAAAATAAGCGTCATTGCAAAAAATTAACAAAAACGGCTCCCTGCCAAGAGCAGGGAGCCGTTGATTCAAATGCTTTACTTCTGCTTAGCCTTACCCACCGGCCGCGCTTCCGTCATTGCAGGCGCCGGCGCCTTCGAGCGCCTTATCGCCCAGGCAAGCACCCCTACCAGCGCGACAGCGACAATCCAAACAACAGGAGATGTTCCCCCAGTCTTATATTGCACAACAATCGGAGCCATCAATACCGCAACGAGGTTGACCACCTTGATCATCGGATTGAGCGCGGGACCAGCCGTATCCTTGAAAGGATCGCCGACTGTATCACCCACCACGCCAGCCTTGTGACGCTCAGAACCTTTGCCAAGATTCCTCTTTGGATCTTTGGGTTCGTCTTCGATCAACTTCTTGGCATTATCCCATGCGCCGCCGGAGTTATTTAAGAATACCGCCAGCAATTGACCAGAGACAATGATTCCCGCAAGGAAGCCACCGAGGGCTTCCACATCGAGGAGCAAGCCGACAATGATCGGGGTAACGACACCGAGCAGAGCCAGCGTCACCAATTCTTTTTGTGCGGCGGCAGTGGAAATATTGACAGCCTGCCTGTAATCGGGTTTTACTTTACCTGTCAGCACACCAAGTTTGAACTGACGACGCACTTCCAACACGATCAAGGAGGCGGCGCGGGTCACGGCTTGGATGGCGAAGGAAGAGAACAACCAGGGTAATGCGCCGCCGACGAGCATACCTACGAATACGCGCGGGTCATCTGCACGAATGCCGATGGCAGAAATTAATTTTTCAGGCGCAACCCCAAGGCTCTCTTGTGCGCGGGAGACATCCACAAGATAAGAGCCAAACAAGGAAACCGCCGCAATCACGGCAGAACCTATCGCAACGCCCTTCGTAATTGCCTTGGTTGTGTTACCCACTGCGTCAAGGTCAGCCATAATTTGCTGGGCATCCTTGGTTGCCTTATCTTTTTTCCCAGACCACGCCATTTCACCGATACCGTTCGCGTTATCCGAAATCGGACCAAACGAGTCCATTGCCACGATATTGCCTGTGAGGGTGAGCATACCAATACCCGTCATGGCAACACCATACAGGATAAACGTACCTTCCTGTACACCGCTCACGCTAGGGATGGTGCCGAAGATGAAAATAGAGGCAACAATCGTCACTGCAATTACAAGCACAGACCAAACCGCAGATTCAAAACCGCTTGAAATACCGCTCAGGATCAACGTAGCTGGACCTGTATCAGCGGATTTCTTGATTTCTTTCACAGGCGGCGCATCTGAACCGGTAAAGTAATCGGTCAACCGATCAATCACGATTGCCAGAACAACACCCACGAACACCGCCGTGGGCAGGCGCCACCAACCACCCCATTCATTAATGGCTTCAGTATTTAGGTAAAAGTAGCCAACTGCAAAGAAAAACACTGAAGAGAAAACAGCAGAAGCGATCAAACCGCTAAAGATCGCCTTCATCGCATCGCCGCTCTTACTACCCTCGCCGCTCTTCACAAAGTACGCGCCAAAAATGGATGAAAGCACGCCAATGCCGCGCACGATCAACGGGAAGATAATCCATTCGAGGCGGCCCGTAATTTGCCAGAGCGCCAGACCAAGGATCAAGCCCGAAACGATCGTCACTTCCGATGACTCGAAGATATCCGCCGCCATGCCCGCGCAATCGCCGACGTTGTCACCGACGAGATCAGCGATCACTGCGGGATTTCTCGGATCATCCTCAGGGATGCCTGCTTCTACCTTACCAACCAGGTCAGCGCCGACATCTGCCGCCTTCGTAAAAATGCCGCCACCGACTCGCATGAACAACGCGAGGAGCGTGCCGCCGAAACCAAAGCCGAGCAAAGCATCGGGCGCGGCAATGCCAAGCACAATGAAAATAAGTGTGCCGCCCAGCAAGCCCAAGCCATTGGTTAACATTCCCGTGACGGAGCCAGCGCGATAAGCAATGTCGAGCGCTTCGCCGAAGGAACGCTTGGAAGCGGAGGCAACACGCACATTGGCTTCGACAGCCATACGCATACCAATCTGCCCAACCTGCATGGAAAAATACGCTCCCATGACAAAGGCAATCGCACGCGCAAAACCGATGATGATTCTTACGGTGCCTTCATCAATACCGGCAAAACGCTCCACCGCCTCGCGCGAAGGCGGGACAACATAAACGGACGCAAAAAGCGCGACGGTCAAAACACCGATCAGGGGCCAGATACTTCTGGATTGTTTTACCAGATAGGCATCTGCGCCGTCTCGAATTGCGCCCCAAACTTCCTGCATTTTTTCAGTCCCTTTATCTTCACGCAGAATTTGGGTACGCAGGGCAAACGCATAAAAAAGACCGGCTAGCGCAATGCCAAACACGACCCAGATCGCAATTGCCTCCAATGAGGTCAGTCCTTGCATAGCATACATACTGGGGGTATCCCTCCAGAGTAAAATTTTTGCTGGGCTTTCGCCCAGCAAAGCAGACGGATTTTACAGGCGCAAAGTCTTTGTGTCAAGAAAATGCGTAAGTTAGTTTGCTGTTGACAGACAATACCGAATAGGATAAGATTTCTCTGAAATCAGGAAAACTCACTCCAGAAGGAGATCGAATGTTACAGGAAACTGACGCTAAATTTGTAGTTGGAACCGAAACACCCACAATCACCCTCTCCACGGCGGCTTCAAGCACTGTTGTCAATATTTTGAAGGAACGTAATCTTGAAGGCTATGCCCTCCGTGTATACGTTGCCGGCGGCGGATGTGGATGTTCCGGCGTGAATTTTGGCATGGCTTTGGACAATAACTTCCGCGATGTGGACACAACCTTTGATGTCAATGGCGTGAAAGTTGTCGTGGATGAAGTGTCGATTGATTACCTGCGCGGCGCGACGATTGACTTTGTGAACGATCCCGTTCGCGGCGCGGGCTTTGCAGTGGATAGTCCCAACGCAAAAAGTCACGACCATGCGCACGCCGAAGGCGGATGCGGTTGCGGCGGCTCCTGCTCGTGCCAGAATTAGAATAGGATTTTGTGTAAAAAAGACCGAGTGATCGGTCTTTTTTTTATCTCCCGCGTAAGTATGAAATTACCGCCCCAAAAAACCCAAATAACCCGATGCTGAGGATCAACAACCCGGTTGGGACTCCGGTTGTCGGGGCGTCGCCGGTGTCAGTAAACAAGGGCAACTCAAGGGGCGGAGGAGGCGTGAACGTCGGTAATCGAGTGGGAGTCTGCTGGCCGATGAACGCGGCTTCCAGGGTCGGGTTGATGGTGGGAGTCGAAAATGGAGTCGGCGTTGGTGGAAGTTCCACAAGCGGAAGGAGCGCGCCCGGTGAAAGTGAAACGTATAAACCAAAAACCCACGCGCTGGCGCCTGGCACACCGGGATAGTAAATCTTAATCCAATCCTCCCTGCCCCTTGCGCGCGCAAGCGCGGGCGCAGTTTCACCGGCAACCATCACGCCGACCGCGGGATAATCGAACGAACTCGGACCGGCATAGACCCGGATTTGGGAAACGCTTTGATCAACTTTGACCATAGGACCGGATGGCGTACCCGTAACAGTAGGAATCGAACCGGTTGGTTGTTGCGCAAAAACCACAGCTGGATGACTCACGCCGAAAACTCCCGCAAATACACAACCGGCAATCACGATCAAACAGAGCGCGATCTTTGACCTGTACCATATTGTCTTTTCAATCATTGTCGTCGTATAACAAATGAAACCAATAACCCGATTGCGCCAATTACACCAAGCGCCACGATAAAAATGCCTGAATTAATTCGCGCAGGTCGCGTGACGCCTTCCTCAAACTGAACGACAGTTAATGGCGGCGGCGGCGTAAATGTGGGCATACGCGTGGGGGTTGGCTGAATGCTGAAAGCGGCGGCGAGGGTTGGGTCAATGGTGACAGTGACCAGCGGCGCGGGAGTCGGTGGCGGCTCCACAACTTGAAGTTCGCCGCCTGAAACGCTGACGTAAGGCGCATACACCCATCCAATACCGCCCTGCCCGCCAGAAAAGGAAACCTGGATCCATTCTCTGCCCGGCGATATGCCGAGCGCGGGCAATGTATCGCCGGGAAAAATCTGCCCGATAATGTCGTAGAATGTGCCCGGTCCGTTGCGGACATTCATAGGATCGGTGTACGTCACTGTGATAAAGATTCCCGTCGGAGTGGACGCTTCCTGATACGCCTCAGCCTGTTTCGGCGAAAGAAGGATTCCCACCCCTGAACTTGTCACCGCCAAAAACCCCAATAAAAACTTAAACCAAAAATGTTTCATACCGTATATATTCTTTGAGAGATGGAATGCGACGACATATGTCGCCGCTGGTAAAGCGGATTATAATCGAAAACATGGACAGACGAATTTTTCACGGAAACATCAAACCCAACGACATTGCTCATGCCCTCATGGCAGAATTCAATCGCGGCAATATGCACGCGCAGGTAATCGGTCAAAAAGACAAAATCGCCGTGCAGATCGCGACACACATGGGGTCCATGTCTGGCGGGCAGACCGCCCTCACGGTTGGGATCCAAAAAGTTGAAGATGGGGTGATGATCGAGTTGGGGAAACAGGAATGGCTGGGGATTGTCGCGAGTCTCGGGCGAACAGCGTGGTCGGCGCTTCGGAATCCATTCACCCTGCTGGGCAGGCTCGATGATCTTGCCCAGGATATCGAAAGCATCCAGTTGAGCGAAAAAGTCTGGAAGGCGATAGATCGAACCACTGCCGCGCTGGGCGCATCGCACGAATTATCCGACCGATTAACTCGAATCACCTGTGACCATTGCGGCGCCGCCAACCCTTTGGGTGAAGGTTCCTGCATTTCCTGCGGCGCGCCGCTGGGGGATGCTCACCCTGCCGCCTGCCCCAATTGCGGGTTTGCCGTGCGGTCCGATGAAACGATTTGCCCCAACTGCAACAAAAAACTGAACTGACCCGCGTTGGTTTCGCAGGAACCAAGTTATTTTGAAACTGTAAGTTTGGCATCTTGCAGTTTTTTCGGCTCGCCTCTATAATATTCATACCCTGATTTCAGGGCAGGGCAATTCAATGAAACTAAAATTAGACCAGTTGGAAGTAAAGTTGCAATCGTTGGTGGAGGGTCAACTAGCGGGGATTCTGCCAGGCTTGCGGGTTGAAGATCGAGTTATTCAACGCCTTGCCGCCGCGCTGAAACAGAACATCATCGAGAATAAGGATGATGGAGCGATTGCCCCAAATGTGTTTACCTTGATCGTCGCCGCGGATTCTTCTCCCATGTGGAAGGAACAGCGAACCATCGACGCGCTAAAAAGTATTATCACCACCGCAGGGGAGGAAGTGGGTTTGAAGTTCACGGCGCAAACCACCATCACCATTACCACCGACGAAAACTATTCAACAGAGGAGATCAGTGTGCTTGCCTCCCATAAACTCGAACCGGTTGCGGATACGCAAGGGATGGAAAACTCCACCCCCGCCAGTGCAACAGAGACTGGTGAAAGTATTCCAGAAAACGCGTTTTTGATCATTGAGGGGGTAAAGGTCCATCCGCTTACTGAATTTGTGGTGAATATTGGTCGTCGGCTCGAAAACCAGCTTGTGATAGACGATCCGCGGGTTTCACGTAATCATGCCCAACTCCGCTCCATCAAAGGGCGCTATGTGCTGTTCGACTTGAACTCAACCGGCGGCACGTTTGTAAACGGACAACGCACGAGCCAGACGGTTCTTTACCCCGGCGATGTAATTTCACTGGCGGGCGTTGCGTTGATTTTTGGGCAGGATAACCCTCCCCTCCGACCCGATCTTGCTGAAACATCTCCATATGAAGGCCAACGACCCGGCGCGAGCGAAAGACCGACTGCCGTAGTTGAGCAAAACACAGTGGATATACATACCGACCAGCTCAAGCAGGACAAACTTAAAAATAAATGATCGCAGATGCAGTTCTTGTTTTGCGATTCCTCCTGGCAATCGCGCTGTATTCTTTTCTTGGGTGGGCATTGCTAACTTTATGGCAGGAACTCAGACAGCAGGGGAAAAATTTAGCAGGGCGAAAAAAACTGGGAATAACAATCATCGTAAGATCGGCGCAGGCAAATGAAAGCCAGAGTCGTTTTTCCCAGGCTGAGATCATCATCGGCCGACATACCCATTGCGATCTTGCGATCATTGACGAAGCATTATCGGCACAGCACACGCGTATCGCGTTCCATCACGGGCAATGGTGGCTGGAGGATTTGAATTCCACGAATGGGACATTCCTCAACGGCGAAAAACTGACCACTCCCACCGTGGTCATCACAGGCGATGAATTCAAATGCGGAAACACATTGTTTGTCATCCGCATTGATGACGAAGAAAAATCCACCTCGACGAAATAATTTGATTTGGAGGTCATGATGACCGAAAATGTGACACTGGCAATCATTGGCGGTTCAGGCTTGTACGAAATGCCCGGGCTACAGGATGCGCGCGAACACACAATTGACACGCCCTTCGGCAAAACGAGCGCGCCCATCGTGGTTGGAACCCTGGAAGGCGAACGAGTCGCGTTCCTCTCCCGCCATGGGATTGGGCACCACATCACGCCGACGGAAGTTCCCTACCGCGCAAACATCTACGCGCTGAAATCTCTCGGCGCGGAAAGAATTGTCAGCATCAGCGCGTGTGGATCGCTGAAGGAGGAATTTGCCCCGGGGCATGTCGTCATCCCTGACCAGATCTACGACAACACACATCACCGCGCCCGCTCATTCTTTGACGGCGGCTTGGTCGCGCATACCAGCGTGGCGGATCCTTTCTGTGTAGATCTCTCCGATCAATTAGAATCAGCCGTCGGCTTGGCGGGCGGCGTGCTTCATCGCGGCGGGTCATTTATCACCATTGAAGGTCCGCGATTTTCCACGAAGGCAGAATCCAAAACCTATCGTTCATGGGGCATGTCCATCATCGGTATGACCGCGTCTCCCGAAGCATTTCTCGCGCGCGAAGCGGAAATTTGTTATGCAACGATGGCGCATGTCACCGATTACGACGTCTGGCATGTGAGCGAAGCGCCCGTCACGGTTGAAATAGTGATTCAAACCTTGAATAAAAATACAAAAATTGCGCAGGAAGCAGTCCGCCTCCTTGCGCGCAATTTGAAACACAAGCGCGACTGTGATTGTGAACGCGCGCTTTCAACCGCTTTGATCACCCGCAAGGACGTCATCCCCGCTGAAACACGCAAGAAACTGGACCTGCTCGTGAGAAAATATCTTTGACCCATGAACCGCGTCATCCAAAATAACCTGCTGAGAATCGCAGTCGGGTTTCTTTTTCTACAATCAACGATCATCACCTTATCTCCGGCCGTACGCGCGCGATCTTTGGATGTGGATTTTCGCTGGTCACAATGGGTTGCGGTTTTGGTATGGGGGTTTTTGATCTACCTGATTCACACTGCGATCATAAGGTATCTGCCGGATGCAGACCCATACCTCTTCCCTTCCGCCGCGTTTTTAAGTGGATGGGGCTTACTCACAATCTGGAGGCTCGACCCAACATTGGGTCCGCGCCAAGCCGTCTGGCTTGGCGTCAGTTTACTGGTCTTTTTGTTGGGACTGCGCCTCCCCACGACACTCATATTCCTGCGAAGATATAAATATCTTCTCCTCACCAGCGGGATTATCCTAGTTGCTCTCACCTTGCTCTTTGGAACAAACCCAATCGGTATTGGTCCGCGCCTATGGCTCGGTTTTCGCGGGTTTTATTTTCAGCCATCCGAACCCCTCAAACTTTTGCTTGTGGCATTTCTTGCGGCGTATCTCTCAGACCGGCTCGCCATCCGCATACGAACCATTCCGCTCCTCTTCCCCACGTTCATCGTAAGTAGTCTTGCCGTGTTACTTCTTCTTTTTCAACGCGATCTCGGGACAGCCTCCATTTTTATCGCGCTGTACACGATCGTCATTTATCTTGCAACCGGTCGGCGTCGAACTGTTCTTTTCAGCGCGTTGCTGATTTTTCTATTTGGGTTAGCCGGATATTATTTCATAGACATCGTCCGCGCGCGTATCGACTCGTGGCTCAACCCGTGGGATGACCCTGTAAGCGGTTCATACCAAATCATTCAAGCCCTGCTCGCAATTGCAAACGGAGGCATGGAAGGGCGCGGTCCCGGGTTGGGAAGTCCCGGGCTAGTACCAGTGGCAGTTTCCGATTTTATCTTTGCGGCAATTGCGGAAGAAACGGGTCTTGCCGGGACCATTGGCTTGCTTGCCCTCTTCGGCTTGATCATCGCCCGCGGTTTTCGCGTCTCACTCCGCGCCCCCGATCTTTTTCGCCGATTATTTGCCGCAGGCATCGCTTCCTACTTCGGCGTTCAAGCATTGCTCATTATCGGCGGCAATTTGCGTTTTCTGCCTCTCACTGGCGTCACTTTGCCCTTCGTCTCTTACGGCGGATCATCCCTGCTGACATCTTTCGTCGCCTTACTTTTTCTGCTCCTCATCAGCAATCATTTGGATGAAGAACCTGCGCCTCTTCCGAAGCCTCAGCCGTATCTCGTTGTCGGCGCGTTACTCTCCCTCGGGCTTTTTTTGGCGGCACTGACAAACGGCTGGTGGGCTGTCGTCCGCGGACCTGACCTGCTCACGCGAACCGACAATCCACGCCGTGCAATTGAAGATTTGTTTGTGCCGCGTGGGAGTCTATTGGACCGAACAAACGCCGTCATCACCACAACCGAGGGAGAAATCGGGGATTTCAAACGCGCGTATAAATATCCCGACCTTGCGCCCATCATTGGATATAACGACTCCAAATATGGGCAAGCCGGGCTCGAAGCATCGCTCGATGAATATCTACGCGGTTTAAAAGGCACCCCGGCAACATCACTCGTGTGGAATCACCTGCTCTATGGCATGTCCCCAGACGGGTTGGACGTGCGCCTGACCGTTGATTTGTATCTGCAATTCCGTGCAGATGAAATGATGCTCGGTCATTCGGGCGCAGTGGTAATGCTAAACGCGGAAAACGGGGAAATCCTCATCATGGCTTCTCACCCAACTTTCAACCCGAATCACCTGAACGAAATCGGGGCAAAACTAAACAAAGACCCAGACCAGCCTCTCATCAACCGCGCCGCGCAGGGACTTTACCCAACCGGCTCCGTCATCAAACCCTTTGCTCAGGCATTATTCCAGAAACAAAATGTAAGTGACGAGGAACTGGAAATTATTTATGACGCAATCGGATTCAACCACACGCCTGAAATTCAATTGCAGGTTGCCGAAACGCTTTCAAGTTCCGAGTTGAATCATTTACACATCTCACCGTTGCAGGTGGCATTGGCGTCAGCGGCATTAAGTAATCATGGCATAATCCCTGCGCCGAGTATCGCGTCCGCTGTGGACACGCCGAGCGAGGGCTGGGTTATCCTTCCCGTGTTGGGAATGCCTTTCGAGGCGATGCAGGCTCCGGCGGCGGATGAAGCGGCGGCGTCCTTCATCGTGGACGGGCAAAATTATTGGTCGCATGTTGGGCAGGCAACAGAGGAAGAGTCATCCGTTACCTGGTTTATCGCGGGCACTCCGCCCAACTGGCAGGGAACGCCGCTCGTCGTTGTCGTTTTGGTGGAGGAAAACAACATTCGCCTCGCCCAACGGATTGGGCAGGAGTTGATCGTTGATGCGATGAATCCGTAACACAATCAAAGACCTTGTTTTCGGGAATTTCAGGTGATATAATCTCGCCGCTTCACATGGAACATGGAGCCTGTAGCTCAACGGCAGAGCGCCACACTGTGGCTGTGGATGTTGTGGGTTCGAAACCCATCAGGCTCCCTCAGACTATTCAGTTGTAAAGGTACAGACCTACCTTCAACAGCGATAGTCTCGCCGTTGACATCTTCCCGTGTCTCACCACGGGAAGATGTTTTTCAAGACCTCATCTTCCTGCCAATCTCACGCCAAATCAGACTTTATCGAGCGGCGCGAGAAGATCGAAAAGGGCGTTCACGCGATCTCTCGAACGCGGCCACGTCCCTATCAGGAATCAAAAAAGGACTCGTCATCTTAGCCGCGTCAGACTGAAACGCGCCCGGAAACCGTCCTTCCTTCACCATCTGCCGGACCTTCTCATCCGACACACGCAAACGTTCTGCAACCTGCTTCACCGTAAGATTCATACAACCAATATACCATTGGAAGTTTTGGAAGTCAAGGACAAAAAAAGACCTTCGGCTAGCCGAAGGTCTTTTTCATAGCCATGCAGATAACGGGCATCTAACCGCAACACCGCGCGCGTCTCCTATTTGAAAGGTCAAATCTGGTGCCGTCTTTCGATATGTACAGCATGACATCACTTCCATCAAGTATACTACACATATAAACAAAGATCAATATGATAGATCCAAAGAACTTCACCAAATCCGAGCGCGCTGTCCTCGCAGAAATTCATGCACAGGTCCAGCGCTATAAAAAAGAAGATGAGATCAACAAATACAAAAATGAAATCTTCATTCTTCGCAGACTCCTCCTCGAAGCGATCACGTGCCTCTTACACCACCGCCGCCCCAATGACAAATTCATGGAACACATCAATAAAATTCTAAGGCTTGAAAAACTAATCGAAGAATAAAAGTTTTCAAGGGCGCAGGCTTCAAGGCTTCGCTCCGCTCACGCTACCCCTACGCTTCTGCGCTTCCATTCCGCTTCGCTTCATTACAGCGATACGCTCCGGGTTCGCTACTTCACTCGCCTTCAAGCCTATCAGCGCCCAAACCTTGGAGGGTTGCTCATGTGTGCCCTATCGGGACACCGCTCCGCTCACATCAGCAAGGCTCACATACAGCTCGCCAAATCTAAAAGTCTCGCTTCGCTCGGTCATTTGCACAAGAGCAAGTGCAGGGGCGGACTCTTCGGGACGATGCTCGACGATCACTCACTCGCCCTCAGTCATACGGCGACACGGACATCAGCACAGTCGCCCCTCGCCCCTCCCAAACCCAACCCCACTCCCCATAGCCCGCAACCAATCAGCCCACTAGCGGGGCTGTTGGTTGTCGGTCTAGCAAGGTGTGGCATCTTGGGATAGGGGCAAGGGGCTTTTCGTTTACCCCCTCCGCTTCTCCAAAGCGGTAAACCCTGTGCTTCGCCGTGAAAACCACGCCGCAATTGAATCATTTTTTGAAGTGCTTCTCAGCCAGAGCCAATGCCGCCGAGATCGTCTTGCCCTCAGACAATGGCGAATAAGGCGACAACAAAGAACGCAATCGCTGAATGCGCGCTTTATCTTCATCCGATATGCGAACGGTCAAGCGAATTTCACGAACAGAATAGACACCTTTCGTTTCACCAGTTTTCTTTTTCATAATCAATACTCCTTTGTCTTGCATTGTAAGAGAAAGCAAGAACTAAGTCAAGAGCAATACAGGGACTCTTTGCTCCGCAAATTCACCGCTCACGCCTGATATTTCGTCCGCCCATTCCCCCATCGTTGGCGGACGAATTTCTAACAGACCAGCGGGACACCCGCTACCCAAAGATCAAGAGCAAGTTCAGAGGGTTGCGGGAGTACCCGCAAGGCTCACGTAAAGCTCGCCAGTTCTAGAAGAAGAGCAATAGTGCAGTTGTGCGGGATACCCGCGCCCGTTTTCAGAAAGAGCGCAGATCAAAACCCCATGCCGCAATACAACATTATATGGCTCAGGATAAAAAAACACAAAGGCAAAAAAGGTGGCAACCCTTTTTTGCCTTCGGCTAAGCCTTCGCGGCGCTCAGGCTTGCCGCCCTGTGGGTTATGTTTTTTTCCCTTCGCATCGCAAAGCGTACCATTAGGCGGCATGGTTTTTTCAGGCAGGGCGTTTGCTCCGTTATTCATGCGGGGCAGTTGCAAGGTTATTGCAATGTTGTTTGTCTTGCATTGTCTTGCATTTTATAGTAAAATCCTAGCAATCAAAAGAAAGGCAAAAATCATGTCTCAGTCTCTTCTCTCTTCTCTCTCGTTTCTCGGTGTGTCCGCCGTGGCTTCTGGGCAGGGCTTCGTTCTTCTGGCTTCTGGCGCTGGTCGCTTGGCTCGTCTCGCTCAGGCACGGCGTGTGTTGCTTGCTTCCGGTTGGGTCGTGCGTGTTGGCTCAGCATGGCGGTTTGGTTGTGGCTCTGTGCTAGGTCTCTGCGCCCCTGTTGCGGTTGCGGTGCATCCGTCGCTCAGTGCTCAGCTTTCTTTTTAGCCGGTTGTTTCCTCTGTTCCGTCGCGCTGGCGGTTGTGCTTTTTGCTGGCGCGGCGGGTCTGCCTTCGCTCGCTCAGTCAGCGGGGGAGCCGTTCGGCGGTCATTCCTCCCGCCGCCCTTCGGGTCTCATCTTTTAGGTGTCTCATGTCCTCAATCTATTTCGGCGGCTCCCGCCATCTCAAAAAATCTAATCTCATGTGGCAGGTTGTGCAAGCCTGCATCGAGCAAGGGCATTATATCCACGTCGGCTGTCAATACGGCGCAGATAAAATCGCCATCTCTGCCGCGCTCATGTCTGAGCATGGCGCATCGTCCCTCGTTGTTTTCGCAGTCGCGGGCTCGTGGCGCACTGCGCCCGAGCATGTGCGCTTTGCGCTCAATTGTGAAGCGCATGTCATTTTCTCCGCTGGCAGTCAGTCCGCCCCCATGCCCGCGCGTTTTTTGCTTCGTTCAATCGCCGCATTTCAGGGTTGCTCTAGTGCCGTGTTCTTTTCGCCTGGCTTCGGCTCTCTCGCGGTTGCCCGCGAATGCGTGCGCTCAGGGTTGCCAGTGTTCGCCTTCGTCGAACAGCCCGCACCCATTCCGTCTGTTGGGGGTCAGTGGGTTGCGTCGTCGTTTCAATCCCTGCCCTGTTGGTTGTGGCAGTCGGCTCAGTTATCGTTTTGGTCGTTATCTGCGGGGTGTTCCCGCAGTCAAAAAAAAGGAGTCTCGATATGTCAGTAAAGTCAATATATGCAAAATGCAGGTCATCAGGCAGGTTATACACGGTTGATATCAATTACCTTTGTGGTGAGAGATTCATCCTTCGCCCTGCGGGTGGTTGGCTCATACCCAACACCCCTATCCAATACATCACCCAAACAGCGGCGCAGATCAAGATCAATTTCCGCCTGTTTCCGATCGTGGGGGTGTGATATGACACATCGTATCCAAATCGCCCGCGCCTGGTGTGATGAGTGTTTGTCTGAGTGTTTCTTTGCTCACGATGAATCAACCAGAGCCAATGAGCACCTGGGCGCAAGCACGAGCGATCTCGGCAGAAAAAGCAAAGAACTAAAAGAAAACGGGTTCGTCGCCAGCCATCGGAGTGGAATCTTTATTTTCACACTCTACAAATCCCAACCGCTCGCCCTGCCGCTTGATTGGCAGAAGGCAATCGAAGAACGCGAAAGCGTTGACGTTTACCAAGATTGGTAAAAGGAGAAAAAATGACCACCCCCACCCCAACCCAACCCCAAGCCCGCAGTATCCACGACATTTACACATTTTATCTCGAACCAGCGCACATTGACCAACCCCGAACCGTAACCATTGATCAAGCAACGATCAAACCAGTGTATAATGCGCAATTGAATCGAGACGTTGACCAAATCGTGATACATTTCAAAGACGCTCGCCGGTCCCTCAAATGCAACAAGACCCAGGTCGGCGCGCTTTGGGAAATCACCGGCACGGACGATCATACCAAATGGTCAGGCACGCGAATCACGTTGACCAAAGTGCCTACAAAGCGCGGTGGCAAATTCACGATTGCCATCAGCAAGCCAGAATAACCGCGCGAACGCGCGAAGGGGCGGACGGACGAGCCTCCGCCGCCCATCCTACCATCTTGAGGGCGATAGAACACAGCGTACACTGGACACGCCTGTTATTTCTTGACACAATCAAATCATCTGTGATATACGCAAGCCTGACGGCGAACGGTTTTTATACTGTTCGCCGTTTCGCGTCTCGATAAAGAGCGCGGACCGTTCGCCGTCAGGATTAGATGAAGTTGCATTCACGAACAACGCAAAGAACAAACTGAAAGCCGTCAGATAACATGCGCAAAGATAATAGATCGTCGAGATCAAAAAAAAAACCGACCGGGCGCAAGCAAGGCGCGCAGACCGGTAATAAAAACGCACTACGCCATGGCTTCTATGCACAACGCTTCACAGTCGGCGAGAACAAGCGGCTGGACAAACAGAACAGCATAGATGTCAAAGCCGAAATCGCACTCCTGCGTGTCTGCATAGACAGACTGACCGAACAATTGGACTTCGACCCGAAGACCATCACCGATGGTAACTCGAACAAGCGCCAGGACGATCACTACCTACAACAATTGAACACACTCGCCCTTATGACAAGTTCCTTATCCACTCTCACTCGCACACATTATCTCATCCGCGGAAAAGCCGGTGACGTGACCGATTCAATTCTCCGCGCGCTCGAAGAACTGCGCTTGGAGATGGGAATATGAGCACCCTGGTTCAAACCATCAAGAACATATCCAAGACTTTCGACCGCTTCACCGAGCGCGGCGCAGGACTCAAGATGTATTTCTACCAACTCGAACCAGCCGAAGCAATTCTAAATTCCATCTTCAACAATCTCGGTCTGACGATTGTTATCATCATTTCAAGACAGGCTGGCAAAGACGAAATGATCGTCAATCTTATTTGCTACCTGCTGAATCTCTTCGCCCACCGGGAAATCGGGATCGTCATTGCCAACCCAACCTACAAACCGCAAACCATCAACATGATTGACCGGCTCGAGAACAGACTCAAATCCAATATCCTGACGCGTGCCTTCTGGAAGAAACGCTCCGACTTCATGCGCCGCATTGGTCAGGCAACCGCATCCTTCCTATCAGCAGACAAGGAAGCCAATGTCGTAAGTGCAGTTGCATCCAAAGGCCTGTTTATCAACGAAGCACAGGACGTACTGCCATCCAAATACGACAAAGACTTCAAGCCGATGGTTGCAAGCACAAACGCAACACGCGTGATCATGGGTACAGAGTGGACAAATAACACACTACTTGCACGTGAAGAAGACCTCGCCATCGAACTGCAAAAGAAAGACGGCATCCGCCGCCTGTTCAAATACAACGCAGATGATGTACGCAAAGTAAACAAAGCCTATGGCGCATTTGTTGACAACGAAGTGCGCACACTCGGACGCCAGCACCCGCTCATCAAAACACAATACTTCTGCGAACGCATAGATGCCGTCGCGGGAATGTTCAATGCCCGCCGCCTTGCCCTCCTCCAAGGCGATCAGGTTGCGCAGGAAGAAGCGCAACCAGGACACATCTACGCGTTCCTCGTAGATGTGGCGGGCATGGACGAAGCCATGCTCGAACTCGAAGGACTCGGCAACCTAGGGCGCGATAAGACAACACTTTCCATCGTGGACATAGACCTTTCCAGTTTGGATATCCTCCAAGCCCCGATCTATCGCAACGTCAAGCGCATGGACTGGCACGGTCAGAACCACGTCAACGTATTTGGCGCACTCTCGGCACTGGCAGACCGTTGGAATCCACAATACATTCTGATAGACGCCACCGGAGTGGGGGAGGGACTATGGGCCATGTCCGAGAAGAAGTACCCAACCCGCACCATTGGGATAAAGTTCACGCAACAGACCAAGTCGGAAATTGGATACGGCTACCTGGGCATTATCGAAGCTGGACGTTTTCGCGACTGTTGCCAAACGGAAGAAGTCCGCGAGCAATACACCAACTGTACAAGCGAGATCCTCATTGGTCCCGCCAAGACCATGCGATGGGGCGTAAAGGACGGCACGCGCGGCAAAGACGGACAACTCATCCACGACGACTACATTCTCGCCGATGCACTCACCGCCGAACTCGACAAGCTCGAGTGGTTCGTGCAATCCGAAACGCACATCATACAGCCAGAGCAAGACATACTCGCGGAGATGGATTATGCCTACTAAACCGACAATCAAATCTCTACAAAAACAATTATCCATCACCAACGACGCACTGGAAGCCGCGCTCAGTCTCTCCCCCGAACGCGACAACAACTTCTTCACCGGCGGACTCTCAGGACTCTACGAAGGGCGCAACTCATGGGATCGCAAAAAGATATTTGCCGAATCTCTGCGTGCCTGGAGAGTCAACCCCATCGCACGCCGCATCGTCAAACTCATTTCCTCCTTTGCCATCGGCAAGGGACTGACGATCAAGAGCGATAACGATCAGGTGCAAACCTTTCTCACCGAATGGTGGAATCACCCGCTCAATAAATTCAATCGCAACATCAAACGCTGGAAGGACGAAGACACGCGCACAGGTAATCTCTTCTTCACCTACAACGTGCAGGAGAACGGTATGAGCATCATCCGCGCAGTGGCGGCGGAACTGATTGATGAGATCGAGACTACCGACAACGACGTCGAGCAGGAAATCAAATACACACGCGATGCAGTCGGCGAAGAAGGCTGGACTGCCTACGATCCGAAAGCGGAAGAACAGAAATTATTCATGGTGCACTACGCCAGCAATCAACCGGTCGGCTCACCGTGGGGAGAAGCAGATTTATCGCCGCTGTTGGTCTGGATAGGACGATTCTCTGCCTGGCTGGAAAACCGCGCCCGGCTCAATCAATTCAGAACCGCCTTTATGTACGTGATCCGCGGTGCATACACCAGCGAGACCGAAAGAGCCGCACGCGAAAAGACTCTCAATGCCAATCCACCCAAGAGCGGAAGCGTGCTCGTCACCAACTCCAACAACGGGGAAGAGTGGGGCATCCTCAACGCAAACTTAGACGCCTTCGATGCGTCACAAGACGGCACGGCCATCAAGAAAATGATCCTGGACGGCATAGGCCAGCCCATGCACTGGCACGCCGAGCCAGAAGGTGCGACACAGACTACCGCAGATGCGGCAGGCACACCGACCTTCCGCACACTCGAAGAAATGCAAAACGATTTCTTTGAGATGCTGATAGACATGGCAAAGATCGCACTACAAATCAAAGGCATCCAGACAGATGCGAAAGTGTGGATCGAAGGACCAGACATCACCGAGCGCGACAACGCCACGCTCGCGCTCGCATTGGGCAGAGCGTACCCGCACCTATCCGACTTGTTTGACCGCGACGGCATAGACGCCAAAGAATTCATGCGCCTGGTCTACAAGACCTTCGCCGAAACGTGGGAAGGGAAAGAGCCGGACATCAAGAAGAAGCCGCTCGTCAAACAGCAAAGCACCGGCACACCCGCGGCGGCGGAGGATCCTGAAACAGACCCGACCGATCCGAAAGAGAAGGAACCTCAATAATGCCAGGCAACAAAGGCAGTAAAAGACTCGTACCAATCCGATCCGGCGCAGAGATAAAAATACGCTGGATCAACGCGCGCGCAGGTTATCTTAAAAGACAAAGCGCAGGCGTGCAGTGGCTCTCGTGCAACGAGAGACCGAACCAGGCGATGAAACCGCCCAAGGAACCAAGCTATACAGTCTTCAACCCAGGTACTACCTTCGTGCAATCGCTCGAAGCAACCTTTACAAAATTCACAGACCCATGCCGTAAATAAGGAGTAACCATCATGCCAAAAAAAATTCTACCCACCATGCGCTCACTGCCAATGATAGAAAAACTGGCACTGCCACCGCGCGCCGAGATACTGCCAAAGATCGAAAGTGGAGAACTGGACCATCTTGATTTCAAAGCCAGCGTTTTCGGCACAGGAAAAAACCGCAATCCCTACGAGTTCAAGGGTGAAGACTTGGACAGCTTCGCAACTTCATTCGAAGGCGTGCCATTCTTGCGCAACCACGATACTTACAACATCGAAGCCAGAGATGGAACAGTCATTGACTCAAAAAAAGATGGCAGTGTCTTCAAGCAGACGATCCGCTTGACCACACGCCGTGGCATGACCGATTTTGTCGAAGGCAAAATAGACCGCTTCTCCATCGGCTGGTACTACGATGATGTGATGTGCTCCATTTGCAAACAATCATGGTTCTCGATGGAATGCAGACACTCACCAGGCAGAACATATAAAGTGAACAGCAAAGATGTGATCTGCAAACTCATCTTTATCAATCCATCAGGAAAAGAGACCAGCGCAGTCAACACGCCAGCAGTCGAAGGTACAGGCATATCCGAATTACAGGAACATAAACTCGAAGTTTCCGGCGACAGTGACAGCCGTAACCCACGCGCGCCGCGCGTAAACAAACTCTTGAAAGGAGTACACATGCCAAAGAAAGTCACACCCATAGCCGATGTTCTTGAAGAAGAAGAACTCTCCGAACAAGAACACGCGGCGCTCGATCTGCAAGGAGCGAATGAAACCATTGCTCAGTTGCAGGAACAACAGCGAATGCAGAACGAAATCCATATTGCCAACCTGCAAACCCTGTTAGATTCAAGTCTTGCGGCAAGCAAATTGCCAGCCGCCAGCCAAAAGGCGATCAAGAAACCTTTTGAATTGAAACTCGCCAAGGGCAAGACCTTCCTCCCAAGCGAACTCGTCGAAAGCATCGCTGAGAAGCGCGATGAGATCTCCGCGCTCAGCGAAGGCGCGAACATTCAAGGACCCGGGCGAACAAGCATCGGCGGGATGGTCCCGTCCAAAGATCAATTCCGCTTGGCAGTCGAAGATTTGTTCGACATGGAACGCGCACAGGAAGAAAGCAAGATCAAAGTACATAAACTGCACGGCATCCAAGACGCCTACCTCATGGCGACCGGCGATGAAGGTTTCATGGGCGGCTACTATCCAGAATTTGCGCTCGTGACCGCCAACTTCCCGGGCATTGTCGCAAACGTCATGAACAAGATGCTGATGAAGGCATGGAAGGATTACGAAAATGTATACGGCTGGTGGAAGAACATCGCCACAGTTGAACATTTCACAAATCTCAACCAGGTCTCGTGGGTGCGAACAGGAACGATTGCAAGCTTACCCTCCATCGCGGAACGTGGAGAATACACCGAACTACCCCTCGGCGACAACAAAGAGACCTCCGATTGGGGAAAAAACGGTGGGTATATCCCGTTGACCATCGAAGCCGTATTACGTGATGATCTGCGGGCATTCATACGCATGCCACGCGAAGCCGCACTCGCAGGGATCAGAAATATCTCCGAACTCGTGGCGGCCATCTTCACCAGTAACGCAGCCGCAGGTCCAACCCTAGCAGACGGCGGCGCATTGTTCAACGCCACAGCACAAACCACAGCAGGCGGCCACTTGAACTTGCTCACAACTGCACTCGGCACAGACTACACCGCATGGAATGCAGTTGCAACAGCGATGTTCAAAAAGAAAATGCTCGTCAAAAACGCAACAGGCTACTATGGCACAGGTAAACCATATGGCATCAAGCCAGCGTTTTGTCTCGTGCCACCAGACCTGAGCGCACAGGCAGACGCGCTATTCGTGCCGCGCTGGGCAGCCGTGGTGGAATCAGCAGTGGCAGTCAAAGGAGGACCCACTTATGGCGGCAAAGTAACACCGCTTACAGTTCCAGAATGGACAGACACCACCGATTGGGCGGCAGTTGCAGATCCTAAATTCACACCTGGTGTGATGATCGGCGAAATCTTCGGCATCATGCCGCAGATATTCAGTGCATCGAGCGAGATTGACCCCGCCATGTTCGCCAACGACGAGAGCCGCATCAAAGCACGTCAGTTCCTGGCAGTCGGTGTGGCAGACGATACACCACTCGCAAAGAACAACGTCGCCTAAGCTTCAACGGAGCAACCTAGTCAGTTTCCTCTCCGTGAAACCGTTGGGCGTGGACGAACGCAGAACCACGCCCAACGTAAAAAATATTAGTCCAACCCATAAGGAGTAAACATCATGGGATACGTTCACGACACAGGGATGAGCCAATTCATCCCACCTAACACATTTCACTGCGTGACCGGCACGTTCACACAAGCCGCAGGAGCGGTAGCAGGAACAATTGCAATCCGCCGAGCCGCCGCCGCATCCACAGCGGTTATCACCATACCAGTAATGATTCCGTCCAACAGCGTTGCATTGAAAGGAGGTTATCTCAAATCCATAGAGATTGACTACGAGATCCTGACAGAAGCATTGACCAGCGTTACGGCTGTTGTGAACAAAATCACACGCGGCGCAGACCTGGCAGTAGCAGTGGTGGCGGCACAGACGTTCACACAAACGCCCACCGCCGCAGTCAGCGACGATGTAGACCAGCACCGACTGATCCTAACGCTCGCCACACCGATCTGGATAGATAACGACGAATATGTGCTCGTTCAACTCACAATGGTATGCGGCACGAATGGCTTGGTTGACTTGCTCGGAGCAGTGGCAAACTTCACACTACGCCTATAGGATCAGCCATGACAAACGATCCCAACACCAAGGTGCAAGCCAAACACCTGCTCGATGAATACTACGAGCAGGAAAAGGAAAAGGCAGAGAAAGCTGGCGAGACATCCACACTCAAGAAGCCTGTACTCATCGCGTGGAACTTACACGATGATGGAATCATGGTCGTTGTGGATGGAGCCAGCGGCAGAAAGCTCGAATTCGAGCCGGACAAGAAAGCCGCGAAAGCGGACAAAACAAAAGCCGCGAAAGCGGATAACAAGGAGAAATAAGCCATGCCCAATGTATTCAAATCCCGCAAGTTCTATGCCGCGCTGACCGGTCTTGCATTCGTGTTCTTCGGAGCACGCGCAGGACTCACCGAAGAGCAATTGAAAGAAGCCGTCTACCTGATAATGACCTATATCGGTGGCGTCGCGTTGGAAAAATTAGGGAACAAAGGCTAGATGCTCTGTTATCGAAAGTAACAGACGCAAAAAAAGACACAATCCAGCGGGACGAGTGATTTTATCGTCCCGCTGGATAAACCCCTCCTAGAGCTTCCTAAAGCCAAATACGCCAAATAGCCAAAATCAGGAATTATCCCATGTCCAACTCATTGACTACCCTCATTTCAAAGACCCAACTCCTGCTCGGCGACAGCGGGACTATCTTCACGACAGCCACCGTGACAGCCGCCATTCGCCAGGCACTGGCAGAGTTCAACTTGCGCGCCCCCCAATTCGCCGCCGTGACCATCGCTGGCATAGACGACCAATATGAATACGAACTCAGCGATGAAGACCCGCTGGCAGTCAAGATCATTGACGTGCTACAACAAGGAGAAGACCAGGATGAATTGGATATCCCCCTCACCTATGACGACTACATCGAAGATGAACGCGTGTTCTTCCGCTTGCGCGCACCCATCACCACATCGGATACACTCATCGTCAGGTACACGCTCGACCACATCATCAATGGACTCGACAGCCAGGTCGAAAGCACTATCCTAGCCAGGCACGATCAAGTCATTGTGGATGGAGCCTGCTACTGGTGCATCAACATCCGCGCCACCGCACGCGTGGAATCCATCAACCTCAGCAAGGATCAATCCGATAACTACCGCGAGATCATGCGCGCCTTTCGCTCAGCCTTCGAACTCGGCATGAGCGAAGCCGCACGCAAGCGTGCGCCCGTCGGAGAACCCGACCCACGCGCATGGAATGACCAATATCACAAGTGGGCTCAGTAAATGCCGCGGACTGTTGACGCTTCACTCACCGCGGCTCTAGCCAGTGGAAGTTTCCAAACCTATTTCAGATTGCGAATAGGGGAGAACACAATCTTCAGCATCACTGACATTTTCTCATTCAAACTCTCGCCCCTTGAGTTGGAAATCAAGTTCTATAGCAGTAGTGCAATTTCAGCCAGTCCCAACAGCCCGCAAAGCCACGTGTTTCTGGACCGCGGCGCGGTCATCAACGGAACACCGGTCTACGTTTCCACGTCAGACCTTAGAACCTATTCTCTATTTTCCAATAATGGCATTTACACACTCAAGGCGCACGTCTTCCAAAAAACAAGATTGTTTTCCAACATAGTAGCAGGCGGCGACACTTATCAGAATGTCATCACAAACGTATGTGCACAATTCGGCAAAACAGCAGTATTCAAAGACACACTCGCCGCCTACCTTGCCTTCCAATTCTTCCCCACTGGAACCTACGTCGAACTCAGCGACGTACAAAAATTCTTTACCTTACTTCGCCAAAAATATTTCATCTACGCAGTAGACAAGGGCAGTAATCAGATCCTCTTTTCTTCCGAGATCAGCAACAGCCCAAATCCAGCAGACCATACTGTGGTGGATATTCTATACAATTACGATAAGACAGTAGAAGGACGCTATCTTGTTGCCCACGACGAAAATGGCACACAACGACTCGGGGGCAGTATAGATACTCCCATTCACAACATGGGTTTTCTGCTTTCCACAAATGCCTTTCCATCCTCCTCCGATTCGAAAGTACTTGGTTCAAAGTCATCCCGTCTCGCTCCAAATCTGAATTACCTGAGCGGAGACGCATTCTATATTTCCAACATCCCGCGCTACAATTTCCATGAAGTCACAGAAGAATTCAACCAGGAACAGACACCGGCTTGGAACATCGTACTAAATGACATGCCATTTTATGGCAATACCTCTGGAGGGAACACAGTCCCAAAAGTCGCAGAGATCGGAAACTATCTCGAACTCAACACCTCCAATTTTGACAACGTTCTTTCCACGTCAGATACAGACAATCAACAAGCCTTCGATACGCTCGATGATCATCTCGTCTCAGATCATCCATCAGCCAGCGAAGAAGTGCAAGACATCGTTGGCACCATGGTCACAGGCAACACAGAGACCGGCATAGCAGTCACGTACGACGACACCAATGCAAAACTCAACTTCGTAGCGGAAGTCACACAGGCAGAACTCGATGCACTTGCGGCGTCGGCAGTATTAGATGGTGACACAGCGGCAGGTGTGTTGAGCGGCACATACCCAAGTCCGGGATTCGCTGTTGACATGGCAACCCAAGCAGAATTAGATGCTCACATCAACGACACATCAGCCGCTCACGCGGCAAGCGCGATCTCATACGCAGGCGGAACCGGCATCTCTTCAACAGATGTTGAAGCCGCGCTCGACGAACTCGCCACAGAGAAAGCCAACATAGCGGATGCAGTAATGGACGGAGATTCTGCAGGAGGCGTGCTCACAGGCACTTATCCCAATCCATCCTTCGCTTCCGATATGGCTACACAAGCAGAACTTGACGCCAAAGTCGCAGACGCCATCAATGATGGAACGACCACCATTGCCCCCTCTCAGAATGCAGTATTCGATGCACTCGCACTAAAAGCAAACACTGCCTCAGCAGTGATGGATGGTGACACAGCAGGAGGAGTATTGAGCGGCACCTACCCTAGTCCATCCTTCGCCGCAGACATGGCAACACAGACAGAACTCGATGCTCATATCAACGACACCAGCGCCGCGCACGCGGCAAGCGCGGTCAGCGTTGCAGATGCAGGCGGTTATTTTACAGGAACGGATGTTGAAGCAGTCTTAGCGGAATTGGCTGTAAAAGGCGTGGGACATCAGATGGTAGCCCTGCCTTTGAACTTCACCCATAGTGGTGCCTATGGCAGTAATACAGACCTTGCAGCAAACGGCGGTTCTATTGCAATTCCATTTGTTTTACATCAAAGAATGTTATTAGAAAGTGTGAGCGTAAGAAACCCGAACACCGCAACCGCGAGAACATGGGGCTGGAATCTATATCTACAGAACACAAACACCGAGAACGCCGCTGAAAATACACTGACTCAAGTTGCGGCTTCTTCTGCCGATGAAACCTTCACGCCAGGGGCGGCGAGCACAAGAACAATCACAGCAGGCAGTGAACCAGTGACCTTACAAGCAGGCTTCTATTGGCTCGTCATCCAGTGCAGACATGCTACAAATAATTTCCGTGTGGCAATCAGTGCCGCAGGCGTTTCCTATTTACCAAACATCAATCAGATCAAGACGACAACAAATCCTAATGGATCTACACTTGATTTCGTTGCCGCAACTTGGGTGAAAAACAATAACATCTACGCAGTCTGGATGAATGGTGAAGTATTTGGACAAAGCAATGCTTGGTAACGGCTGGCGTGCACTGGCGCATGGCGGGCGGCGGTTCTTTTTGGTCAGGTCAAGCCGGATGAATGATTGACGCAAGTTCCGTGGATACACTTGCCCTCCGCAAAACCATGCACGCAAGCTGACACAGGCGCAACGTCCGCTACACGCTGTGTTCGGCGTCTTTTGGCGGACGTTCGTAATACGAGAAGCCATCAATCCAAATATGCGGCTCCCAATCAACCTTGAAAATAGGTATCGCACCACAATCACATTCCGTTCCAGTTTCGGACGGAATACCTTCAGACATATCAACAGCGACTTATAATTTTGCGCCGCAAGCAGGACACACAACATCAAACAACATTTTTCTCCTTATGAATTAGACACCGAACGGTTGGGGCTTCACCCGCCCGCCGACTCTCCTGAATTTTCGTTCGCTGGCGACCCGCTAAGGCGGGTCGGTTGTGCAAGCCCTTGTTGGGCAGATACAACATCTGCCCAACGGTAAGCGTTAATTGCGAGTGTTGGTTGGAACTTGTCCACTCAGAACGCACGCCCACCACTCGTCAATTGCACGCAATGTTAGATGCGTGCCAACCAATTGTGAACCACAACCACGCATAAAGCGTATATTGCGAATTCGAGAAAATGCGAACAGGAAACAATCTAAACGGATGCTCCCTTGCTCTAATAACTCCAAGACGACCAATTTTTATCATTTTGCCTCCGAAGCATCTAACTAGTGTTTGAGCGGAATGTACATCTAAAAATTAATCCTGATATACTTCTTCCGCATTTTCTTCACTTCCACATCGGGCAGTAAACTCTCGACTGCTTTTTCGATGGCGATCTTCACCGCGTCCGTCATGGACATTCGATAGACCCCTTCCTCATTCAACCTATCCTGCAATGCCTGGACATAAACTCGATACTCACTAAGATCAACACGCAGTGTCACGGGCATACCTCCAAATACTTGCCATGCGACCACCCACTTAGCGTTGACCCTCTCCCTGCGGGAGCGGGCAGGGTGAGGGAAACCCTCACCCAATCCCCGCTTCGTTCGCCAGCGGAAACACGCTCCGCTCTGGCAAGCCAGCCGAGAACAAGAGAATTCTCGTCTGGCTCAGCGCGCACATGCAGACTCTTTACCGCAATCACCACCATGCAAACCACAGTCGGCGTCGGCTCCAATTCAAACACCGCTCCGCTTGCGGGTTCATCCATGATTGGCAAGATCTGCAAGCCTGGCTTCATCGTCGGCTTCGACAGCGGAGAAATCGCCGCTGTGGTTTCCAAACAAGCCAGTAAGATCAAAGGAAATAGCGCGGCAAAACACTTTCGCATTTCGAGCCTCCATTTCAAGTTTCGACAATTCAAGCGAAATCCTTTTCAACTGCAGTCCGTTGACATTCCTTCGCAACACACTTTACGATCTCACGAAATTCAACAAGAGCAAGTCTCATTTCGACGGTCTGCCTTTCCGTAACTGCTTCCGCATATACACACCCTCCCACCCAGGTTCGCCCACGCGGACGAGCTCCCGAGCAGACCTCGCCTTTCGTTCCGATGACAGCACAGCCGGAAGAAACAACGCGCGCCGTATCGTGATATTCGACGGGACCCTTCCCTTCGCCACTAGCAGGTAAACATACGACACATTCATCGTCTTCATGTTCACACGCCGCGCACAAAACTCAGCCACGGCGCGCCAGCCTCCCGGACGACCTAATTGACGATACAAACTCAAAAGGCGGTTTTGCGCACGCACGATCACGCGCTCATCGTCTTCAACGCCAATGGCTGGAACTATCATTCGTCCCCCTCACCCATCGGAAGACGAGCCTGAGTAGCCTTCTGATCACGCTCAAAAGACTTCAACCACTCGTCAACCTCCCGTTCAGCAGACTTCGCCTGTACAAGCATGGACTGCTTTTGATAACTTACCGCACTAAAATAAGACGCTTGAACCAATCTCATCTTTCGTACCATATTGATGAAAGCAAGCATGTTTTCACTTTTTTGCATTGACATCAGAACCTCCATGATTTTATAAACAGATTTACATATGTAGTAGTAGCAGTAGGGACCAGGGAAATTGTGGATAACTTCATCCAGTAGATTAGATCAAGTCAATTTGCAGAGTAAAAGTTGTACCGAACTTTCCCGTACAAGTCGCGTACATTTCATGGCAAACTCCGAGTTTTTCGGTACAACTTTCATATCAAACCTGATTTCTTCACATCCTGTGGATAAGTGGCACAGTTGCACGCGCAATGTACCTCACTTGGACTGGACTTGTACCTGAGTTGTACGTAAGTTATCCACAAGGTAGCCAAGCGGTTCATAGTAGACCTTCTCCTGCTTCTTCGAATACTTCATTTCAAAATCAGTCAAAGGTTCAGGCAGTGCATTGAAGGCATTGACGTATTCCTGCCAGTGATGTTCCGACCAGAAGAAGATGATCTGATTGTATAGGTCGTCGCATCCTTCGACGTGCTCGAGCTGGATTCTTTGATGAATATCTACTCGCCATGCGAAACCCCGCTGGATTGCTCCGTGAATGTCCAGCGTTGGACGCGGCAGGTTTTGTAATTCTTCGACGATGAGCTTGCGTGTGTGTTCGTTGATCTGCATGGCGCGCTTGTGTACGCTCAAATAACGTTCGTAATTGGCGGCGCGGCATCTCCAAATATCTTCTTTCTTGATGATGATCTTTCTCGGCATGGTAACTCTCCTTTGTTTGAGTTATTTATCCCGCCGCGCCGTGAACGCGGGCGGGTTTGTCCTTACACGTATCGGGACATTTCGACTTGCTCAATGCGGCGCGTTTTACGATATGCGCGCTTTTTGTGGGCTTCGTTGAAATAGATTTGCTTCTCGAATGTGGTCGTGAACCACTGTCCGCATCCGCACGATGGATCGCATTGCCGTCTTATCTTGGGTCTGCGCTTTCCTGTGAATGGAATCAGCTTTTCTTTCGGAGTCGCTTTGTGAAGCGTTGCAGGAAAAACTTTGTCCGCTCCGCTAAAGGGACGCGCGCCGTCTTGGGCTCAACCTTTTCGATTACTGCGACAGGGTGCGGGATGGTCTGTACGCTTGCGGGCGGCTGAAAGATTGTTCCGACTGCTGGCGTGAGTCCCAAGTCTCGCTGAACGTTTGCCACGATTGAATTACGGATCGTCTCTGCGAGTGTGACCTTGTTCATGTCGAGTTGATGCGTGGCTTGGTTGATCGCTTCGGTGGTGATCTCGCCGCGTGCGATGCCGACTTCTATCTCCTGTTTCAAAGCCGCTGAGCCGAAGTGATAGGCGTACAGTAGCGCGGTATGCAACGCTGTTACGATGATGAAACCATAAACAAGCCATTGTCCAAGATTGTTGTTGGTCTCGACCAGGCTTCCGCTGAGCATAACTTCCGCGCCGACCATGGTCATTGTGCCGACGAAGGCAACGAGAAAACCGAGGGCGCAAACTGCGTATTGTTGGACTGTCCCTGACTTGAAAGCGAATGCGAGCGCCCAACAGATGGCGGCAATGTCGAACAGAATCAAGCCCCATAGTTGATTGATGAAACTTTGCGGGAATATCCTTCCGAGGGCTTCGTAGGTGAGCGACATGAGCAGTCCGAAGATTGCCAGTGCGAACACTCCGAAGATTATCCCTGAGGTAAATTTGAGAACTTTCAACATTGGTAACTCTCCTTTATGCTTTATAATTTGAATTGTTGACCGTTCGAGTTGGTCTGTTGGTAACTCTCCTTCTCGGACGGTCATCTTCAACGGTCCCGCGTTCACGGCGCGGGTTTGTCCCGCTCGCTTCACCAAAAGATTCAAAAGATGCGAGCGGGATTGCATTACACAGGCATGTGGGTAAACAATGCCTGGGCTAGCTATGTGGAGGTGCATATTGAATCAGGATGTCGAGAATTTTCTCGCGTCGTCTCCATTTGCGGAAACAACGAAAGATGGGTATCGCCGCGTATTGTCCAGGCTGGTTGAATTGGATCTCAATCAGCTGGATGCGGCGGGATTATTGGGGTTTGTAAATAAGCCTTCGTGGGATTTGAACCAACGCTATACCGCCCTGTGTTGCTGTCGCCGATTCATTGCATGGTTGCTCGGCGGCAATCATTCTGCCTTGAGTGCGCGTGTGAAGCGTTCCACCGTTTCTCCGCAGCCGAGACTCTCCGAAGAACAGGTATTGGAAGTGTTTGTGTCCTTTGACTTGTCCGCTGTTGACGGTCGCCGCGACATGGCTATTGCGTGCGTGGCTCTGGACTGCAATCTTCGTGCGACTGAATTGTGTAATTTGGAATTGGGGAATGTCTATCTTGATCGCTGTCTGTTGTTTGCCAAGGTCAAGGGTGGTCAGTGGAAGTGGAAAACTTTTTCGGTTGAGACCGCCGATTATATCCGTCTGTGGCTTGAAGTCCGCGAACCTGCTCTCGGTGTGCAAACATTGTTTATTTCCTATCAGCATCAGCGCATGGGCATGTCCATGAAGCGGGAGGGACTGCAGCACATCATGGAGCAGTGGGGGAAGAGAGTCGGCTTTCATATCTCGCCGCATATGTGGCGGCGTTCGTATGCGACGATCTCGCATTTGAACGGTATGCCTAAGAATTTGTTGAAGCTGGGCGGGGGTTGGAAGGACGATAAAACTGTTGATCACTACATCGGGGATTTGGAACTGGAAGCGACCCGGGCTTATTTGCCAGTGAAGAAAATCGCCGGTCGCTAGTCCACGCCCCACTGTGGCTGTGGATGTTGTGGGTTCGAAACCCATCAGGCTCCCAAGAAAAAAACTTCCGAAGTCTTTGAGACTTCGGAAGTTTCATTATTATCTACCTCCCCTTCGCGTACCAGATCGAGCCGGGCGCGTTGTAATCGAATCCTATCCCGAATATGACATGGTTCGTGCCTTGCTCGTCAACATCAATCTCATAGTAGTCGCCAAACGGGAAGCGGAAGCCGTCGTTGAAGATGTAGGTGAACCCACTTACGAAAGTGGAGAGATCGGCTTCTGTGCTCCATGTGGATCCACCGTTTGTTGATGACCTGTAATAGACATTCCACCGATCAAGCCCGCCATTCGCGGCGCGCGCGTCCATCCACGAAATGCGGACGTCGCCATTTCCCGTGGCGGCAATCGCAGGGAAGGCATGATGCGTCCCCGCGGGTGCGGTGGAGACATCCGCTTTAGCTGAATACGTGTTGCCGCCGTCAGTGGATTTGGCAAAGTAAATTCGTTCAGGTCCTGTGGCGGTTGAACCTGCATTCCACAATACATAAAGCACGCCATTCGCGTCCGACGCCATCACCATTTGCGCACCGAGATACGCCCAGCCGCAATTGAATTCCGGGCATTGAGGCGGGGATTTGGACACGTCAATGACTTTCGTAGTCCATGTTGCGCCGCCGTTCGTGGATTTGCTGACGTAGAGATTCACGTTTCCACTAGCACCACCATTCCCCTCGTAGCCGGCCCAGGAGAAGAACACATCACCGTTCGGCGTCACTGTGCCGCCGCCTGCAAGCGCCCAGCCCAGTTTGCCGCCTTTGCTGACTTTAACTTCGATGAAAGACGCGCCTCCGTTATGTGAATAAGCCGCAAAGGTTGTTTGCGCGTGGGTATAGACTACATACACATCCTGCCCGCGCACAGCCAAAATAGGCTTATCTGTTCCGGCGTTGGTCGTGTCTGAAGTGACAAATGTCCACGACGCGCCGAAGTTGGTTGACTTGGCAACGATGATATCGCTCTTGTTATTCTGCATGAACGATGCGTAAACCGTTTCACCATCCACAGGGTCAACCACAATTTGCGAATCCCATTGTCCGCCCGTAGTTGCACCCGCGGGATAAATGACGAATGGCGAGCCCCACGTTGCGCCATGATCGTTGCTGATCTGTAGGATTTGCGTGGGGTTCGAGCAGGCGGGACAGCCTGGCACGCCTTCATATTGAGCATAAAGCATGTAGACGTGACCGGATTGGTCCGCGGCGATGGATGGCTCCCATTGATCGCCGACATCGAAGCCGAGACGGGTTTGCGGCGTAAAACCTCCTGGTGGAGCTGCCGCAACAGACACAGGGCGAATCGGTGAAGCGTTGAACACTTCTGCCTTTATATCGCCTTTACGAGTGGGCGCTTTGCCTTTGATGGTTTTCAGGAACTCTCCTTGCTGATAATTTCCCCATGCGTTCAAGAGGCTGGCAATCAACGCGAGTGCCAGCAAAACGAACAGGAACACCTTCGTTGGACGGGATTGAATCAGAGTTTTCATTACTTCTCCTTTGGGAATGGGTTTTGCTACTATTGTGTAGAATTTAAAACAAAAAGTCAAGTAGTTTGTTACGACGAATAGGTTACATCGTTATTGGAAACGCTTGCTGAGACCTGAATACTGACCATTGGGTCTCTTGAAAAACGAGTAAAATTGGCAAATGTCCCAAACCATCAATATCTTATTCCTCGCGGCAGAAGCCGAACCTTTTGTAAAAGTCGGCGGGCTGGGCGATGTGGGAGGCACGCTCCCCAAAGCCTTGCGCGCATTATCGAACGACGAAGTCAAACTCGATGTGCGCCTCGTCCTGCCGATGCACTCCGTCATCCGCGAGGAGTCGCTCAAGCCAGTGGGAATCTTCTCGATTCCGCGAGGCAAGACCGAGGTCCAGGTGGAGGCGTTTGAAGGCGCGCTGGATGGCATGCCTGTTTATTTCATCAACGGCGATCCGATCCGCGCGAGCGGCACAGTCTATTCCTCCAATAACAAACTCGACGCGGAAAAATATGTCTTCTTTTCGTTAGCCGCGCTCGAACTGCCGCGTCAGCTCAATTGGACTCCAAACATCATCCACGCCAACGATTGGCATACCGCGCTCGCCGCGTATGGAAATTTAGTAAAACGCTGGGAGGATAAAAAGAATCGCGTCGCGTCCATCGTCACGATTCACAATTTACCCTTCATGGGACCCGACGTAAAAGATATTCTTGAAGCCCATGGCTTGCCGCTTGCAAATACCGACCTGCCCGATTGGGCGCGCGTCATCCCGATGCCGCTTGGTTTATGGGCATCCGATGCAATTGTCGCGGTCTCGCCGACGTATGCAGATGAAATTTTGCATGAAGAATTTGGATGCGGCTTGCAGGATTTCTTCCGAAATCGAACTGATTCCCTGCGCGGAATTTTGAACGGACTCGACACCGCCTCTTTCGACCCGAAAACTGATCCTGCGCTAACAGCCAATTTCAACGCTGACGAGTTAACCGCGCGCGCGAAAAACAAAGCCGCGCTGCAGGAACGAGTTGGCTTGCCGCAGAATCCTGATGTGCCATTGCTTGGCATGGTCTCGCGTATGGATCCGCAAAAAGGAGTGGACATCGCCCTCAAGGGGTTGAAGATGCTGGGCAAACAAAATTGGCAGTTTGTTTTGCTCGGCGCAGGCGACCCCAAACTGGAAGCGATGGCTAAGAAATTGCAGGAAGAGATGCCAGACCGCGTCCGAGTCGAAACGCGCTACGACGCAAAACTCGCGCGTCAAATTTACGGCGGAGCGGATATTTTGCTTATGCCTTCGCGTTACGAACCCTGCGGAATCTCGCAAATGATCGCCATGCGCTACGGATGCGTCCCACTTGTGCGCGCAGTCGGCGGATTGCACGATACTGTCACAGACAGCGAGACCGGGTTCGTATTTGTAGACACAAGGGTAAAGTCATTTAACGACGCAGTTCGCCGCGCTTTGAGTTTATTTCCGTATCATTCACGCTGGGCAAATCTACAAAAAAATGGCATGGGGTTGGATTTCTCGTGGCAGAACTCGGCGCAGAAATACGCGGAACTGTATAAAAAACTTGTTGCAGATTCTGCCATTTCCACCCCGCGCGAGACTTATCCAAAAACGGCGGAAAATCCAAAGAGAAAGATTCGAGAAGAAAACACGCAGGCTGAAACAGGAAACGGCGAGGGCTGACCTTGAAAACACGCGCTGTCATCCTTGCAGGCGGTGAAGGCTCGCGTTTGGGTGTTCTCACGGCAAAACGAGTAAAGCCTGCCGTCCCGTTTGCGGGCAAATACCGCATCATTGATTTCGCATTATCGAATTGTGTTAACTCGGGTATCTTCGACCTGATGATCCTGGGGCAATATCGTCCTCAATCGCTGATCGAGCATATTGGCTCCGGCGCGCCCTGGGATTTGAACCGCGACTTCACAGGCGGCGCAAAGATACTCACGCCGTACAAAGCGCGTAACGACTCGGACTGGTTTGTCGGCACGGCAGATGCTGTCCAGCAGAACTTTGCCTTCATCAAAAAAGATTCTCCCGACCTTGTGTTGATCCTCTCCGGCGACCATATTTACACGATGGATTACGAGCCGATGATCTCGTTCCATCTCGACCAGCGGGCTGATCTAACAATAGGCACAATCCGCGTCCCGATAGAAGAAGCCTCGCGCTTTGGCGTCCTTGCCACGAACGATAAATATCGCGTGATGTCATTTGTGGAGAAGCCTGCCAAGCCTCCCGCCAATCTCGTCAACATGGGAGTTTACCTGTTCAACCGCGACCTTCTTGATAAAGTTTTGTGGGAAGACCATGAGCGGACAGACTCCACTCACGATTTTGGCAAGGACATTATTCCGAAATTAGTGAAATCAAAAGCGCGTGTCTTTGCATTTCCATACACGGGCTATTGGATGGATGTCGGCACGGTCGAATCCTATTGGCAGGCACACATGGATTTGCTCTCTCCATCGCCTCCGCTTAAACTCTACAACCGCAGTTGGATCATCCATACCCGAACTGAGGAGCGTCCGCCTGCGCGCCTGCCTGATACGGCACATGTTTATGCCAGTATGATTTGCGATGGCTGCTTCGTTGAGTCTGGCGCGCGCGTGGAAAGCAGTGTGCTTTCCCCCGGCGTCATCATTCGGCCCGGCGCGATCGTGCGCGAATCGATTGTCCTTACCGATTGCATCATCGAAAGCGGCGCGGTCATCGAACGCGCCATTCTTGATAAGCGCGTATGGGTTGGAGAGAATTGTCACATTGGCGGCGGTATTGCACAAATCGAGATCAAGATTGCATTGGTCGGCAAGAATAGCACGCTTCCCGCGAACCTTGTTGTTGAGCCAGGCGCGGAAGTCGGCACGGATGTCATCCCTTCGGATTTCAACACCAACGTTATCAGCCCTGGTCAATTCATAAAAACACGGAGACGGGCAAATGAAATTTAGCCGCGCAGGCGGCATCCTGCTTCATCCCACCAGCCTCCCCGGTCCTTACGGCATCGGTGATCTCGGTCCTCAAGCTTACCGCTTTATAGATTGGCTCGAGTCAACCGGATGCAAACTTTGGCAAATCCTTCCGCTTGGTCCCACAGGTTACGGCGATTCGCCCTATCAATGTTTTTCTGCGTTCGCGGGAAACCCTTATTTGATTAGTCCCGATTTATTGATTCAAGATGGATTACTGACTCAAGACGATCTGAAAGACAAGCCGGATTTCAACGCCTCTCGCGTGGACTTCGGCTTGCTCATCCCGTGGAAGCTTGATCTTCAACAAAAGGCTTTTTCCCGCTTCCCCTCCGCGCCCAAAGATTTGCGCGATGGCTTTGAATATTTCTGCGCACAAAACGTCGCCTGGCTGGATGATTATTCCCTGTTCATGGCTTTGAAAGAATCAAACGGCGGCAACGCGTGGAATACCTGGGCAGACCCCCTCCGCGCCCGCGAGAAATCTGCGTTGGACAAGGCGCGCGGAGAATTATCGGATGCCATCCTCCGGCACTCGTTTTATCAATTTCTATTTTTCCGTCAGTGGGAAGCCGTGCGAAAATATGCGAACGAAAAAAATATAAAGATCATCGGCGATGCGCCGATTTTCGTAGCGTACGATAGCGCAGACGTTTGGTCTCACCCTGAATTGTTTTACCTGGACGAAGCAGGCAACCCAATCGTCGTCGCGGGTGTGCCGCCGGATGGATATTCTGCAACCGGTCAACTCTGGGGCAATCCTTTGTATCGCTGGGACGTTCACAAAGAAACTGGCTACGCCTGGTGGGTGGAGCGGATCAAGTTCACGTTGAAGACAATTGATATTTTGCGGCTCGATCACTTCCGCGGCTTTGCCGGTTATTACGAAATTCCCGCAACAGACAAAACCGCCGAAAACGGACATTGGGTTCCGGGTCCCGGTTCGGATTTGTTTCGCGCAATTGACTCCAAACTAAGCGATGGCATTGCTACAACCGAGATCAAACTCCCCATCATCGCGGAGGATCTCGGCTTGGTCACCCCCGACGTCATAGCGCTTCTCGATGAATTTCAATTGCCAGGCATGAAAGTTTTACAATTTGGGTTTTCCGGTCCCGACAATCCATTCCTTCCTCATAACTATGTGCCAAATTGCGTAGCTTACACTGGCACGCACGATAACGACACAGCGCGTGGATGGTTTGAGTCTGCAAACGATGAAGAACGTGAATTCGCGCTTCGATACTTGGAATCGGACGGAAGGGATTTTGCCTGGGATCTGATTCGCGGCGTGTGGTCTTCCGTGGCGGTTATCGCAATCGCGCCGATGCAGGATGTGTTGAATTCGGGCGGCGAAGGGCGGATGAATTACCCGTCACGCCTGGGCGGAAATTGGGAGTGGCGAATGATGGAGGAAGATTTGGATCAGCCGTTGGCTGAAAAATTGCGCGAGTTGAATTGGTTGTATCTGAGATAGACCAGCATTGGCTCGTGCAGGGTCTGAGACCCTGCACGAGCCAAATAATCGGGTACGCAAATTCAATCGTAACGGAACCAATGATCGGTAAGAAAGGAGCGGGGTCACATCCAAAAGGTCTTAGTAATTATCTCAAAAGGTACTCTGGGCTAATCTACGGAACCAGAGCATAGCACAAGCAAATTGAAGAAGCGCAAGATAGTTTTTTGACTTTTTCTCGTAACGGACCAAAAGACCTCGACATT
>Ga0247727_10002507_pt1 | contig 41880 bp, 40 predicted proteins | sample WisWelCaveWW1625_FD_202498 | JGI IMG/M metagenome (GOLD analysis project Ga0247727, IMG submission 202498) | Biofilm microbial communities from Wishing Well Cave, Virginia, United States - WW16-25 | ecosystem: Environmental > Aquatic > Deep subsurface > Groundwater > Cave microbial mat | place...
GCAAACAGTTTAAAGAAATTAAACCTGAGCGCTTTTGAAATCTTCATCAGCATTTCGGTGCTGGCGTCATCGCGGTCGAGCAAGCGAGTGATGCTTGATGGACTGCAGTCAATCCTTTTCGCCAGCCTCGCGTATAAAACCTTTACGGTTGAAATGACCGAAACAACCGCGATGAAAGCGGGTAAAACCGAAACAGATGAAATTAGTTTCAAAAGCGAAAAACTGAATTCAAAGTTCATGACTACGCAGAATCATTTTCCTGCAGCAACGTACACTGTTTCTGTGGATTCTTCCTCCGGAAGCAAAGACATCTCTTTTCAGTCCGATGGCAAAAATCCAGATGGAGAAGAAATAAAATGGGAAGGAACAGTTATCGAAAAAGACATTGAGGGAACTGTTGTGATTTCCAAAAAGGGAAAAACGAAAAAAGAATATTCTTTTACAGGAACGCTGAAAGAAAAACCAGAGAAGAAGTAATTCTACTTCATGCTTCCCGTCATATCTTCAGGACGCACCCATTGGTCAAACTGCTCCGCAGTAACTAAACTAAGTTCAATGGCCGCTTGCTTCAACGTTTTATTTTCCTTGTGCGCTTTCTTGGCAATCTTCGCAGCATTTTCATAGCCGATGTGCGTGTTCAGCGCGGTAACAAGCATAAGAGAATTATCCAAATGTTTTTTGATAATTTCTTTATTTGCCTCAATTCCTGCTGCGCAATTTTTTTCAAATGAAACACAGGCATCTCCAATTAATCTTGCAGACTGCAAAATGTTCGCGGCAATCACAGGCTTGAAAACATTCAATTCAAAATGTCCGCTCATTCCCCCAATCGAAACCGCTACGTCATTTCCAATTACTTGCGCGCAGACCATCGTCATTGCTTCGGGCTGGGTGGGGTTTACTTTTCCGGGCATGATGGAGGAACCTGGCTCGTTATCGGGAATAATTAATTCTCCGATGCCGCTTCTTGGTCCAGAAGAAAGAATGCGGATGTCATTTGCGATTTTCATCAGCGAAACTGCCGAACGCTTTAACGCTCCTGAAAGTTCCACCATTGCATCGTGAGCGGCAAGTGCTTCAAATTTATTTGGCGCGGTTACAAAGGGAAGCCCTGTTAGTTCAGCAATTTTTTTTGCGACAAGCACATCGTAACCTTTCGGAGCATTTAATCCTGTTCCTACTGCAGTTCCGCCAAGCGCAAGTTCTTTTACCATTTCCAATGCATTCTTAATTGCGCGAATTGAATTATCAATCTGCTGAACGTATCCTGAAAATTCTTGTCCGAGTGTTAGAGGCGTTGCATCCATGAAATGCGTTCTCCCAGTCTTCACAATATTTTTGAAGTCGTCTGATTTTTTCTTCAGCGTATCGCGTAACTTCTGCATTCCTGTTAGTGTGATACCATGCGCCTGCTTGTATGCCGCAATGTGCATCGCTGTCGGAAAGGTATCGTTAGAGGATTGTGATTTATTCACGTCATCATTCGGATGAAGGATTTTTTTCTCGTCCGTGAGTTTTCCTCCTGAAAGAACATGTGCGCGGTAAGCAATCACCTCATTGGCGTTCATGTTGCTTTGTGTTCCGCTGCCGGTCTGCCATATCACGAGCGGAAACTGGTCGTCTAATTTTCCAGCGAGGATTTCATCGCATACTTTTGAAATCAAATCGCATTTTTCTTTTGTGAGAACTTTTAAATCACAGTTTGCTTGTGCCGCGGCTTTTTTAAGATAGGCAAAAGCGTAAATAATTTCCTTCGGCATGCTTGCCTCCGGACCAATCTTAAAATTGTTACGTGAACGCTCTGTCTGCGCGCCCCAGTATTTATCGGCAGGTACTTTTACCTCGCCCATTGTGTCGTGTTCGGTTCTGAAATCCATTCGTTAGATATTGAGCAGGTAAAATTAGAATTTATTTTAGATTACTTACAACTTGCTTAACCCTGTTAAGATATTTTTTTCTCTTCTCATCGCTAACAAACGGAACTGACCAGAACTGATAAATTTTACATTTGAAAATGCTGAAGCAAAAACTAAGAAATCCCAACAAGAATCTATACTTCACCGCATTCACATAAAGTATTTTTACAGGAAGCGCTGGCGCACCGTGCGTGATTAAAGCAGTGACGTGTTTATCTGTCAAATGACGGACGGGCATTCCGTAAACTCCAAAAAGATGTTTGTAATGATAAGCAAATCCTACTGTGAAAACCTTATCGCAAAACCCTTCAAGTATCGCTGGCGCACGAAACCACCACACAGGAAAAATGAAAATGATATTGGTAGATTCCTTAATCATTTTCTGAAATTCAATGGTCTGTTCAGATTTTTTTCCTTTGAGTTCTTCCAACGATAGAACAGGATTGTAATTTATTCCGTAAAGGTCAATGACTTTGTAAGAAGCGTTTTTCTTTTCAAGCACACTCTTTACCTGTTCAAGCACAGCGTGGTTGAAACTTTTTTCGTCAGGATGAGCGTAAATGATTAAATGCATTTTTATTTTCCTCCAAACTCCATTAAATATTTTTTTATGAATTCATCCAAATCCCCATCTAAAACACCTTGAGCGTCTGATGTTTCGTAATCCGTCCGCAAATCTTTCACTAACTTGTACGGATGCAAAACATAATTGCGAATCTGAGAACCCCACTCGATTTTTTTCTTGTTTGCTTCCACGGCTGCCGATTTTTCCCTGCGCTTGCGCATTTCCACTTCATACAATTGCGACTTCAGCATCTTCAATGCCCGCTCGCGGTTTGCCAATTGAGAGCGATCCACCTGGCACACCACCACAATACCTGAAGGGATGTGTTTCATCTGCACTTTAGTTTCCACTTTATTTACGTTCTGTCCGCCAGCGCCTCCTGACCGTGAAGTTTGAATTTCAAGGTCGGAATCCTTCACTTCAATCTCAATCGTATCGTCCACGAGCGGGTAAACATAAACAGATGCAAACGAAGTATGCCTTCGCGCGTTTGAATCAAACGGAGAAATTCTAACGAGGCGGTGAACTCCATTTTCTCCTTTCAAATATCCGTAAGAGAAATCTCCGTCAAACTGAAGCGTGACGGATTTCACTCCCGCGATGTCGCCTGATTGCCTATCCTGTTCGGAAACTTTGTATCCATTTTTTTCTCCCCACATCATGTACATGCGCATGAGCATACCTGCCCAGTCGCAGGATTCTGTTCCTCCTGCGCCAGAATTGATTTGAAGCACTGCGCTGAGCGCATCTTCTTTTTCGCCCAGCATGTTTTTGAATTCAAGTTCTTCCACTGCCTTTAGCGCGGAACCATATTGCTTGTCCACATCTTTTTCTGTTGCTTCGTTCTGCTTATAGAAATCAAAAATAACTTCTACATCATCAATGTGCTTGCACACTTCGGAAAAAGAAATGGTCCAGATTTTTTTCTGCTTTATCTCGCGCAGAATCTCTTCGGCTTTTTTAGGATTGTTCCAGAAATCGGGATTATGTGTCTTTGACTCCAGTTCAGAAATCTCCATGGAAAGTTTCTCTACGTCAAAGATGCCTCCTTAACGCATTTCTGCGTTCCTGGAGGTCGCGGAGTTGTTCAGATGCAATCATAGGATGTTGTTAAACAAGGTCAGCAAAGATAATTGTTTGGGCGTTCCCCCGATGAATCGGGGTCGCGCTTTTCGTTTCAATCTTTACGCGAAGCGCGAAAAGGATTTCCACTTCAATCGCTAACGCTCCGCAAAATGACTGAGTCCATATTCCATCGGACAAAAAAATTATATTTGTAACTGCTTACTGATGAAAATCATTGTCAAATATTTTTTATCGCTCCTCGTAATATTGAGCGTAATCGAAACATCCGCTCAACAGGAAAAAATAGATTCCCTGCAAAAAGTTCTTCAAACCGCAAAACACGACACCGACAAAATCAACACGCTCAATTCCCTGGCATGGTTTCTTCAGCACAGCGAGCCAGCCAAAGGGATTGATTATGCGGAGCGGGCATTGAAACTTGCAGAGCAAATCGATTTCAAATCAGGAATGGCAAATGCCTGTCATGCGCTCGGTTCAATAAAAGCAAATGTGGGCGACTATGACCAAGCACTGGCATTTTTTGCCAAAGATTTATCTATTACAACAAAACTTAGCGATAAAAAAGGAATGAGCACTTCGTTGAACAGCATCGGTACTGTTCACGCGCAGCGTGGTGATTACGATAAAGCGCTGGAATTTTATTTCAAGGCGCTTGCCATCAAAGAAGAGTTGGGCGATAAAAAGGGGATGGCTTCCGGCTACGGAAATGTCGGTAATATCCATTTGCTCAAAGGAGATCATGACAAAGCGCTTACATTTTATTTGAAGGATTTGGCGCTCTTTGAGGAAATGGGAAATAAAAAAGGAATGGCTGATTCCTATAATAATATTGGACTTGTTTACGCATACAAGCGCAACTTTCCAAAGGCGCTTGAATTTTATTTTAAAGATTTGGCAATCACTCAGGAACTTGGCGATAAACAAGGTGAGGCGGATTCTTACGGGAACATCGGAATAATTGTGGCCGAACAAGGTAATTACAGTAAAGCACAGGAATATTATTTTAAGTCATTAAATATTCGCAAAGAACTCGGAAATAAACAAGGAATGTCAGATTCCTACCATAGCATCGGCAATTTATACGTGAAGCAAAACCGATTGCAGGATGCAAAGCAATGCCTGCTTATGTCGCTCAGCATTGCGAAAGAAATAAATGCCAAGCCCGATATCGTAAGCGCGCATCTTGCCCTTTCCGTTTGTGATTCCGCCATGGGAAATTTTAAGGAAGCGTATGAGTATCACAAGTTGTATTCGCAGATGAAAGACAGCGTGTTTAATGAAGAAAGCAATTTGCAGATGACCGAAATGCAAACCCGATATGAAACTGAGAAAAAACAAAAATCAATTGAACTTCTTAATAAGGAAAAAGAAAATCAGGAAGCGCTCTCCGCTTTAGAAAGTAAACGACAAAAAATAATTTTGCTGTTTGTTGTCTGCGGATTAATTGCTTCCCTGGTATTCGCGTTCATTCTTTTCAGAGGATATAAGCAGAAGCAAAAGACTAATCTTGCGCTGGAAGAAAAAAATAAGATCATCGAAGAAAAAAACAAAAACATTACCGACAGCATTAATTATGCGCGCAGGATTCAAACCGCTATTCTCGTTGACAAGGAGGAAATCGCAAAACAATTGAATGATTTTTTTATTCTTTACAAACCTAAAGATATAGTAAGCGGAGATTTTTATTATTACGCTGAAGCAAAAAACAAAATAATCATTGGGGCAGTTGACTGCACAGGTCACGGTGTTCCTGGCGCTTTCATGAGCATGATTGGAAATGACGCTTTGAATGAAATTATTAAGGGGAAAAAAATAGTTGTCCCTTCGGAAATCCTCAGCAAACTTCACGACAGTGTGCGGATTGCTCTTAAGCAGGATTCTTCGTCTAAAACCGATACGAAAGACGGTATGGACATTGCTCTCTGTGCGCTTGATTTGCAAACGAACACTCTTGAGTTTGCGGGAGGGCTTAGAAATCTTTTTATCACCAGGAGCGGGAGCAAATTACTTGAAGAAATAAAAGCGGACAAAGATTCTATTGGAGGCGAAAAATCAGATGTAGAGAAAGATTTTACCAACCACACCATTCACTTAAATAAGGAAGATGCGTTTTACATTTTTACAGATGGCTACACAGACCAATTTGGGGGCGACCAGGGTAAAAAATTTATGGTGAAGCGAATGATGGAATTACTTCTTTCGGTTCAGGATAAAAATATGCGCGAACAAGAAATTATTTTTGACCGCACTATTGAAGAATGGAAAAGCGGAGGCGAACAGGTAGATGATATTTTATTGATAGGTGTGCGGGTTTAAAAAAATAACCATAATTTCTCATGGCCGTTTCATGCAAAAGAAATTATTTCTCATTAATATCAAACTGCACCGCTTCTTCTTTCGATTTTTTAGTGGCAGAACCGAAGCGATACTTTATTCCCAGGAAAACAATGCGAGAGTCCCTTGTTCGTAAAGTATGCTGCCGCATATCAGGAGAATCAAGTTTGGTTTCATACCGCTGGGTTTTGAATACATCATTCAGAGTAATTACTACAGAAAATCTATTTCTAAAATCCTGTTTAGTGCCAATGTTCATGGTGAAATTTGGAAATGATTTTCCCTGCGGAGTAAGTTCCTCTGAGCGGTAATTGCCGCTCAACTGAAACATTGTTCGTACGCCTGCTTTAATATTTGCGTTCAGATTGGTGCTGAACGAGAAGGTGGATTTATTACTGCTGTAGCCCAGATTGGAAGCGTCAATCTGCTTGTAAAAAATATTTGAAGAAAGATTTCCAGACATCCACTTAAAAACTTTTCCTGAGAAAATCATTTCCAATCCTGCCGATTGGTCGCTGGAAAGATTTTGCTGAGTAGTGAGCAAAACAGAATCATTGATAGGAATGGTGACTTCAGTGAAACCGTTATAAGTATAGCGGTAATACAAAGCAGGAATGAAAGAAAATTTTTCCGCCCGCATATCGTATCCCAATTCTACGGAATGAATATACTCAGGCAGAAGTTTCGGGTTTCCCGCTTGCAAATTGCACGGGTCATCATATTCGGGAAAAGGGTTTAACTCATCACCGTCCGGGCGTTGCACTCGCCTGCTGTAACTCAATCCTAATTCACCATTTTCCATTCCATACAGCAAATGCAATGAAGGATATAAACTGAAATAATCATTTTTGAAAGTGGAATCTATCGTCACAACATTTCCTTCAAGATTCGCCTGCTCCGCTCTGAGCCCTAAGAGAAAACCGAAATCCTCTATGCTTTGTTCCCAGGTAATATAAGCCGCGTTCACCATATCGTTGTACTTGAAGATGTAGGATTTGGAGTTGTCTTTTATAAATTCATTTGAGAGAGAGTCGAAATATTCCAGTTGATTATCTATATGGATATTGAGAAAAGTTCCCGCATAGCCAACTTCGAGAACGGCATCTTCTGAAATTGGGTTTGTGTAATCAAGAACAATTTCTACAGGGTTATCTTTTTTATCTAGAAAAATATTATCGGATGAAGAAGGAGCAGCGGGAGAAAAATAACTGGTGGCATTACGCCTGTCTTCATGTTCATCCTGTATCACGCCTACGCATTCAAGCGCCAACGTATGTTCTGCCTTTTTGAATTTATGTTCCCAAGCAAGAGTTCCTTCCATTTCTGTTTCGTCAATTTTCAAATTGCTGAAGTATTCATAATTCTGTGTGAGCGCGTTATTCTCATCAAACAAATTTCTGGAAGAAGTATTATCCCTGTCCACATTGAAATGAAAAATGTTGCCTGATAAACTAATGGAGTTGCTCGAATCAATTTCGTAATCCAAGCCGAAGATGGCGCTTTGTGAAAATGATTTTCCGCGCGCTATGTTGTCTTCGTTGTAAATGCTTGTGACATTTCCAATGGAATCAAGATAGTCGCGGTCATCGGTATTCTTTCGCACGTGCGTGTTCTGTCTAATTCCAAAATTGCCATACACGTTTAGTTTGCCCGGCTTGTAACTGAGTAATAGGTTACCATTGTAGCGGTCGCTGTTTCCGGCATTGAGCGTAACAGATCCGTTAAATCCCGGTTTAGTATTTTTCTTCATCACAATGTTGATGATTCCTCCTGTTCCATCGGGCTTGTATTTTGCAGATGGATTTGTAATTACTTCAATTCTTTCTATAGAACTTGCCGGAAGATTCTGCAATGCTTCAGCGGGAGTTCTGCCGAGCAGGGGAGAGGGCTTGCCGTCAACGAGGAATAATATATTTCCTGAACCGCGCAAACTCACGTTGCCGTCAATATCCACTTCAACGGAAGGAATATTTTTCAGCACATCGCTGGCTGAACCCGAGGATGCCTGTATGTCCTGCCCAACATTATAAATTTTTCTGTCTATTGAAACATCCATCAGTTTTTGCCCTTCTGCAGAAACAACCACTTCTTTCAGGTTGGTGGCAGTTGAACTGATTTTAATATTTCCAACATTAATTTTTTTCTGTTCGGCAGAAACAGTAAAAGATGTGTCGCTGATATCATATCCGATGAAGGAGCATTTCAGCATCCATGTTCCCGCTGAAATGTTTTCAAAAGCAAAATCCCCCGATGAGTCAGTAGCGGTTACAAAAAACTGAGCGCTGTCAGATTTATTTCTGAGTAGCACACTGGCAAATTCAATGGGTTTGTTATTTATTTTGTTCAGCGCTTTGCCTGAAACTATTGTATTCTGTGCGGATGCTTCGACTCCGCTCAGCATGACAGTGAGCGCTGTGAAAAGCAAAAGGGTAAATAAGGCGCTTTTTTGCATGAGGTGTTATAGAATAGCAAATGTATAAAAATGATTCTGCAGAAAATTTGGAGCCAGTATAAAACAAAAACGCCCGTCATTTCTCACAGGCGTTTCCTCCCCCAGCCCCCTCAAGAGGGGGACATCGGAAATTATTTTTTGTATTTCGCAGCAACTTCTTTCGCCACGGTTTCAAGTGTAGTGGTAATTTCATCGGTGAGTTTGCCCGCGCGCAAATCATCAAGCACATTTTTGTACTTGCCTTCTATAAGCGTGAGAAAATCGGCTTCAAACTCTTTTACTTTGTTCAATGGCACATCGCGCAGCAGTCCTTTGGTGCCGCAGTAGATGATGGCGATTTGTTTTTCAACGGTCATCGGAGAGAACTGTGCCTGCTTGAGTATCTCTACGTTGCGCGCTCCTTTTTCAAGAATAGATTTTGTAGAAGCGTCAAGGTCTGAACCGAATTTGGAGAACGCTTCGAGTTCACGGTACTGCGCCTGGTCTAGTTTCAAAGTTCCCGCAACTTTTTTCATGGATTTGATTTGCGCGTTTCCGCCTACGCGTGATACCGAGATACCTACGTTAATCGCAGGGCGAATTCCCGCGTTGAAAAGATTCGCTTCCAGAAATATTTGTCCGTCAGTAATTGAAATCACATTCGTTGGAATATATGCCGATACGTCACCCGCCTGCGTTTCAATAATTGGAAGCGCAGTTAATGAACCTCCGCCCTTCACCACCTTCTTCAGCGATTCGGGAAGGTCGTTCATGTTTTTTGCAATCTCATCTGAGTTAATCACTTTTGCCGCGCGCTCAAGCAAACGGGAGTGCAGGTAAAACACATCTCCCGGATACGCCTCGCGTCCCGGAGGTCTGCGCAGGAGAAGAGAAACTTCGCGGTACGCAACGGCTTGCTTCGACAAATCATCATAAACAATCAGCGCTGGTCTTCCTGTGTCGCGGAAATATTCTCCGATGGCTGCGCCTGCCATTGGAGCAAAAAATTGCATGGGCGCAGGATCACTCGCAGTTGCGGCAACGATAACTGTATAAGCCATCGCTCCGTTTTCTTCCAGCACGCGCTGAATGTTTGCAACGGTGGAGCCTTTCTGACTTATCGCCACGTAAATGCAAAACACGGGCTGCCCTTTATCGTAAAATTCTTTTTGGTTGATGATGGTGTCAATCGCCACTGCAGTTTTTCCTGTCTGGCGGTCACCGATAATTAATTCGCGCTGACCTCTTCCAATTGGAATCATTGCATCGATCGGTTTGATGCCTGTTTGCAAAGGTTCATTCACGGGCTGGCGAAAAATTACTCCGGGCGCTTTTCTCTCAATCGGCATTTCGAAGAAAGGTCCTGCAAGAGGTCCTTTTCCGTCTATGGGATTTCCGAGTGTGTCCACAACTCTGCCGAGCATTTTTTCTGTTACCTGAATGCTGGCGATTTTGCGCGTGCGTTTTACAACATCACCCTCTTTAATATCTCCTGAAGAGCCGAGCAATACAGCACCCACATTATCTTCTTCCAGATTCAGCACGACTGCTTTCAATCCGTTTTCGAATTCAACGAGTTCTCCTGACTGAACTTTGGTTAGTCCGTAAATGCGGGCGATACCATCACCGACTTGCAATACGGTTCCTACTTCTTCCAGTTCGTTTTCTGATTTGAATCCTGCTAACTGTTGTCTGAGGATGTTTGATACTTCTGCTGGTTTAACTTCTGCCATAATATTTGTTTTGCCCCTTCCCTAAAGGGAGAAGACAGATTTTTGGTTTTTATTTTTTTGCCTTTTGCATTTATCTTTTGCCTTTCTCCCTTCAGGGTTGGGGCTCCTAATATTCCTTTATATACGGATTTTCACTGAATGACTGACTGAGTTTTCTGATTTGTTTCGCGATGCTTGCGTCAACACGTTTGTCGCCCACTTGCAACGTGAATCCTCCTATTAGTTTGTCGTTTGTTTTTTCTATGAGTTCAACTTCTGAATGTCCACTCCCTTTAACTACTGCTAAAACTTTCTTTCTTAGTTCTTCATCAAGACCAAATGCTGTGGTGACCACTGCCGAGAGAATCTTTTTATGTTCCTTGAATTGTTTTGCAAATTCCTCAGCAATCGCGTCTAAATATGATTCTCTTCTTTTTGAAGCGAGCAATTGAATAAACAGTTCTGTGAGTTTGGATATTTTTCCTTTGAATACTTCAGCGAGAATGGATTGCTTCTTGTCAGTTTTGACAATGGGGCTTTTCAACAGCACAGCAAAATCATGATTGCTCACGCACACGGAGTGAATCAACTTCATGTCATCGCGCACTTTTTCCAACACGCCTTGTTCAAGTGCCAGTTCTTTTAGTGCTTTCGCGAATCGCGTTGCTGCTCTTGTTCCTTTCATCTTTAGTTCATCTTAACATCTTCCAAAAGGTTCTTCACGATAGATTTCTGTTTATCTTTTTCTGAAAGTTCCTGTTTCAGAATTTTTTCTGCTATCTCAATGGAGAGATGAGCCACCTGATTTTTTAATTCTGTAATGGCTGCCATCTTTTCATTCTGAATATTCTCACGTGCGATAGTGACTATTTTTTCCGCTTCTTTGCCTGCACGGTCCTTCGCTTCAAGAATCATCTTATCTTTTATCTCGCGCGCTTCTTTCAGGATAATATCGCGTTCTGTTTTTGCTTCCGCAATAATTTTTTCATTGTCTGCTTTCAGATTCGCCATTTCTTCGCGCGCTTTTTTTGCTGTGTCAAGCGCGTTCTGAATAGAATCTTCTCTATCCTTCAGCGCTTTCAGTATAGGCTTCCACGCAAATTTTTTCAGAATGAAAAGTACAATTCCGAATGTGAGACACATCCAGAAAATTAATCCGATGGCGGGTTTAATTAGTTCCATATGAGGAAAAGTTTATTGTTTCACCCGCACTAAAGGAAGTTATAGCATTTCTACATTTTTTCTCCCTTCAGGGTTGGGCTACTTCTTTATTTAATGAACAATACAAGTAATCCGATAACCATTCCGAAGAATGCGGTTCCCTCTACGAAAGCAATAGTCAGAATCATGTTGGAACGGATATCTCCGATTGCATCGGGCTGACGCGCGATGGACTGAAGTGCATTTCCGCCAATGATGCCGATGCCGATGCCTCCGCCCGCTGCTGCGAGCCCTGCTCCGATTGCTGCCGCGCCATATCCAACTCCGATGTTGGCGCCTGATGCTACTGTGTCTAACAAAACTGATAAAAACATAATTTGTAGTGTTTAGTGTTTAGTGTTTAGGTTTATTTTATTTATAATTAAGCGTGTTCTTCTTTAGCATGATGGTCTTCTTCTAAAGCCATCCCGAAATAAATGGACGCAAGCAGCGTGAAAACATATGCCTGAATGAAAGCAACTAATAATTCAAGCATGCTCACAAAAACGCTGAAGGAAATTGACAAAATCGAAACACCCCATCCAAGCCATTGATTCAGTTCTCCGAAAATAAAAATCAAACTGATGAAGGATAAAATCACCATGTGCCCTGCCAGCATGTTGGCAAAAAGCCGCACCATCAGCACAAATGGTTTCAGAAAAATGCCGAGCACTTCAATAAACGTAATAAGAGGAAGCACCCAGCCGGGAACTCCGGGCATGGCGAAAATATGTTTCCAATAATATTTTTTTGTGTTTGCCATCTGAATAATAAACACAATTACAGCAAGAGACATAGTACAGGCAACATTTCCTGTCAGGTTTGCTCCTCCGGGAAAAATCGGAATCTGACCAAGCATATTGTTTATCAGGATGAAAAAGAAAGCGCTTAGGAGGAAAGGAACGAATCTTCGGTAATGCTTTTCACCTATTCCTGGCTTTATCACATCGTCAACTACAAAAATAATTATCGGCTCAATCCAACTTTGCAGACCTTTTGGCGGAACATTGGCGTTGCGTGTATATTTTCTGGCAACTGAAATCATCATCACAAGCAGAATCGTTACACCGAAAAACAGCGAGAGTACATTTTTGGTAATAGAAAAATCCAAAACCTTTTTTGTTGCTTCTTCGTCAATTGTTCCGTTCGGATTGCAGGCAGCAACTTCGTGCCCGTTCATTTTGTAGCCGTCATAAATTCCATCACCTTCTTCAAAATGCGAAGAAGAAAAAACAGAAAACCCTTTACCTTCAGAATAAATTATTACGGGAAGATGAAGGATGGTATGTCCCCAAAGATGCCATTCATGCGCATCGGCAATGTGACCAACAATGAGTTTGCCTGCATCAAATTTTTCACCTTCTTTTTGTTCGGAAGCAAAAACAGTGTTGACCGAAAAAACAATTACTAAAAGAAGAAAGAAAACTTTGATTCTACTATACATAAATTTTATAAGAAATCTTTTTAATCGCGTGCAAAACTATACATTTAGTTCAATTAACAAAACGATTTTTTTTAACAAAGAGGCAGAAAGAAAACAAGAATTCATACGGATAAAACCTACTGCTTATTGAGTTCCTTCAGAAGCACAGACACTTCAAAAATGGTAAAGAGAAAGTAATGTGCCATGAAGCCGATGGCGAAAGGAATCAACATAGGTTTGTCATAAAAGCCATACGCAACAATCACGATTATATATAGGAAGAAACGAAGCGCGGTTGAGCCCATGTAAAACCGAATGAAGCCCTGTGGCTTGCCTTTTGATACCTGAATAGAAAGAAAATGAAACAGCGCTGTCATCACAATGAAAAATAAAATCATAAGCCACACATGCGGAATATGTTTTTCAATCGGCATGAAACGTATCCAGCAGAAGTTAATTGCAGAAACCAAAAGAGTGAACAAAAAAAGTTTTATGAGAAAAATTTTCATAACGGATTGCGAAAATAGACATTCTTGCTTTATTCCTACTTTTGTTCGATGCGGAAAACCAACGCGATAAATAATTTTCTCCGAAGTAGGTTTCTTCTCCTGCTTGGTTCGGTGATTTGTTTTGCTATTGCTTTTTTTATTTCAGGAAAAGATAAAGTTGATTACAGTTCCGCTTCTGAAAATTTTGAGCGCGTGCTTCATAATAAAGAAATGCATGCAAAGGAAGAACTTGCTGAACTTTCGGATAAAGCAAACAAATTAACCTATAAGGAACTGTTCGGTGAGAAAACTGATTACTATGAAAGTTTGTTCGACCGCGAAGGATTAGTATTTCTGGTTTTTGTAAATGATACGCTGAGGTTCTGGACAGATAATAGAGTTGCAGTTGACAATCTCCGCTCCAGAAATAATTTCAGCGGGAAGATTGTCAAGTTGCCTAACGGATGGTTTGCAATAGAAAAACTTTCTGTCGGGGAAAAAGAATTGTTCGCGCTAATCCTGCTGAAGAAAGAATTTGGTTATCAGAATAAATATCTTGTAAATGAATTTCAGCGCGACTTTAATTTAAATTCTGAAGTCGAACTAAAACTCAACCCTGATAAAATAGGGCAGAAACTAAGCGCTGGCTCTGACGTGTCAAATGGAGATGTATATGAAAAGAAAGGCGATTACTTATGCACGCTTAGATTTCCTTCCGCAAGTTCCGCAAACTTGTTTGCGTTTTATCTTGGCATTATTCTCAGCCTGCTTGGATTGATTTTTTCAGTTTGGTTTTTGCAGACGGAAGTGGATTCGCTGAAAGATAAAATCGGCAACGGCTGGCCTGCCTTACTGCTGGCCTTAACAGTTGGGGTACTTCGCTATCTGACCATTGAAATAGATTTTCCGAAAGTTTTTTACGAAACAAAACTTTTCTCTCCCGAATTGTATGGCGATGCCTCCTATTCCTGGCTTGGTTCGCTGGGTGATTTGCTGATTAATGCCATATTGCTTTTTTATCTTTCATTTTATTTTTTCAGAAATATAAGTGCAGAGACAGAAAAATACATAAAACAGATTTTCAAATGGATTATTCCATTTGCTCTTATCTCGCTTTTATTTTTTGCTTCGGGAATTATCAATTATGTCTTTTCGGGACTAATCAGCAATTCAAATATTTCTTTCACGCTGAATGATATTTTCAGTCAGAATATTTTCACTTACGTTGCTCTTGCGATTGTCGGACTGTTTCTTATTTCTTATTTTCTCCTGTTGGATAAAATTATTGATGTCATCATATCGCTGAAACTGAAGAGAAAAGAAATTTTAATCATTACGCTTTCATCCGTCATTCTTTTTATTGTCATTTCTCATTTGCTCGGAACAGTTGATCTCATTCTTATTTTCTGGTCGGTGCTTCTTTTTGCTTTTGTGGTATGGTCGAAGGAAAAACAATTCCGTTATTCTTTTTCTGTGATTGTGATTTTACTTTTTATAATTTCGTTTTTCTCAGCGCATGTGGTGTTGAAAAATACTGTCCGCAAGGAACATGAAAGTCGAAAAATCTTCGCACAGAAACTTTCCGCGGAGCAGGACCCGCTGGCAGAACATCTTTTTACCGAAGTAGAGATGCCTATCAGCATAGATACCGCGCTCATCAACCTTCTCGCGCATCCATATCATAAGGATAAGTCTCCTGCTAATATCTCTCCCGATAAGAAAGAAAATTTTACACGCCAACTCATTTCAAAATATTTCAGCGGATATTGGGAGAAATATGAAATAAAAGTTTCTGTGTTTGATACAACGTGTCTTCCGCTTGTGCAGGGCTCATCTCCTGACCGTGACAATCTGAATTATTTTGAAGAGCGGATTTCTTCACATGGAATTCCCTGCGAGAGCAATAAATTTTTTTATCTCACAAATTCCACAGGGCGCATCAGTTATCTGGCGCGCATTCCGCTGATTCAGACCAATGGTTTTTCTTATCGCATAGGAGATTTATTCATTGAATTTGATTCGCGTGTTGTGTCGGATGAAATGGGTTTCCCTGAACTCATGCTCGACAGAAAAATAGGAATTGTGCAGGATTTGCTGGATTATTCTTATGCGAAATACAAGGACGGAAAACTTATTTCTTATCACGGAAAATTTCCTTATAGTTTTTCAGCAGAAAGTTTTTTTCCTGACAGTTCATCGGGAGAATTTCCTCTCACTTCTTTTGAGGATGTGGACGGATACAACCATCTTGCTTGCCAAACGGATGAAAATTCCCTGGTGGTCATCAGCAAAAAGGAAGACGGAAAGGTTGCCATGGTCACAACATTTTCTTACCTCTTTGCTTTCTTTAGTTTGGTTCTTTTGATTCTTCTTCTGCTTCGTTTTGTAATTTTTGAAAGAAAGATTCACGTTGATTCTTTTCGAAGCAGGATACAGTACGTGCTTGTTTCGATGGTATTGTTTTCGCTTTTATTTTTCGGGGCAGGAACAGTTTATTACATCAAGCAGCAGTATGAACAGCAAACAAAACAAAGTGTGCGCGACAAAATGGTTTCCGCGCTGGTGGAAGGAACTCAGGAATTGGGCGAAGAAAAAGAACTCAAGCAGACGAAATCAGATTTCTTCTCTTATATTTTGAAAAGAATGTCGAATATTTTTCTGACCGACATCAGTTTGTATGATACACAGGGAAATTTAGTCGGTTCATCACAGATGAAATTGTTTGATGAAGGATTGCTGTCGAGAAAAATGTCTCCGGAATCATATTACCGTCTTGCGCTAAAACAAAATATTGAATTCATTAATGATGAAAAAATCGGTAACCTGGAATATCTTTCCGCCTATTGTTCGTTCAGAAATGACGAAGGAAATTTGCTCGGCTATCTTAATATTCCCTATTTCGCGCGCCAAAGCGAGTTGGAAAAGGAAATTTCAACCATACTTGGCGCAATCATCAACATTTATGTTTTGCTTTTTGTGATTTCTGTAATCCTTGCACTCGCTATCTCAGAATATTTTACCAAACCGCTTAAACTAATTCAGGAAAAACTCAGCAAGATAAAACTCGGCAAAGCGAACGACCCCATCGAATGGAAATCTCAGGACGAAATTGGCAGTTTAGTAAACGAATACAACCGAATGATTGACGAACTTCAGAAGAGCGCTGAACTTCTGGCGAAATCTGAAAGAGAAACTGCGTGGCGCGAAATGGCGAAGCAAGTGGCGCACGAAATAAAAAATCCGCTTACACCGATGAAACTTTCCATTCAGCATCTTCAACGTACCTGGAAGAATAAGGAAGATGACATGGATAAAAAAATTGAGCGCATCACTGCCACCATGATTGAGCAGATAGAAACGCTTTCAAATATCGCCAGCGAATTTTCAAGTTTTGCTAAAATGCCAACTACTGTGAGCGAGAAAGTAAATGTAAAGAGTGCACTGGAGAACTGCATTTCTCTTTTCAAGGATTCCACCGATACGGAATTTACTTTTGATTGTTCTCTCGAAGACACATTTGTTTATGCAGACAAAGAACAAATGCTTCGCGTGTGCAACAATCTTTTAAAAAATGCTTTGCAGGCAATTCCAGAGAACAGGCAGGGAAAAATTGATGTGTCACTGACAAGAAAAGATAATTCTCTTCTGATAAAAATAAAAGACAATGGAACAGGAATTGCCGAAGACAAGATGAATAAAATCTTCCTGCCGAACTTCACTACTAAAACGGGTGGAATGGGCTTGGGTCTCGCCATGGTAAAAAGCATTGTAGAAACTTTCAACGGAAAAATCTGGTTTGAAACTTCACGTGGAAACGGAAGTGCGTTCTTCGTTTCACTTCCAGAATACACTAACTAACCCCCTGCCTTCTGCTCTCACCCTTAACTAAGGAGGAGATTAAGAGGGGGTAAAAAAATTCTAACTTCGCAAAATGAATCGCCCTATACGAGTACTCGTAGCCAAAGTCGGATTAGACGGTCACGACCGAGGAGCGAAAGTCATCGCCTCTTTTTTGCGTGACGCAGGAATGGAAGTGATTTATACTGGTCTGCGCCAGACTGCTGAAATGGTGGTGAACTCCGCTTTGCAGGAAGATGTGGATGTAATCGGCATAAGCATTTTATCAGGCGCGCACAATACCGTTTTTCCGAAAATACTTTCGCAAATGAAGGAAAAAGGTTTGAACGATGTCCTGCTCACAGGCGGAGGAATTATTCCCGACAAAGACATGAAAAAACTGAATGAACTCGGTGTGGGAAAACTTTTTCCTCCGGGAACAGATACGAAAGAGATTGTAGAGTATATAACGGAGTGGGTGAAAAAAAATAGAAAATTCTAATATGAATTTTTCAGAAATTGTACAACTAAGCGTTCAGCAACGGATTGTGCTGGTGGATGCGATATGGGAATCAATTACTGCCGACCGCAGAAAAACTCCGCTGGACGAAGAACAGATCGAAGAAGCACAACAACGGATTATTGCCGCTCAGAAGAAACCTTCTTATCTGGTTCAGTGGGAAAAGACAAAAAATATTCGTTCAAAGAAAAAATAATATGGAATTCAAAAATCTTCTCTTCAACTTGTCTAACGGAGTTTTAACAATTACCGTTAACCGCCCTGATAAACTCAACGCGCTGAACAAACTCACGGTGCTGGAAATTGGGCAGGCAATACAGGAAGCAAAAGCAAATGCCGAAGTAAAAGTCATCATCATCACGGGCTCAGGTGTGAAAGGATTTGTGGCGGGCGCGGATATTTCTGAGTTTGTCGGATTGTCAGTAGAGCAAGGCAAGGCAATGGCAAAAGCCGGGCAGGATGTTTTCAAATCCATTGAGGACTGTCCTAAACCTGTGATTGCTGCTGTGAATGGTTTCGCACTCGGTGGCGGTTGCGAACTCGCTATGGCGTGTCATTTACGAGTGGCGAGCGAGAACGCAAAGTTTGGTCAGCCCGAAGTGAACCTCGGTTTGATTGCGGGCTATGGAGGAACACAGCGCCTCATTCAACTCGTTGGCAAAACAAAAGCGATGGAACTTCACCTCACGGGCGATATGATTACCGCAGAGCAGGCACTTTTTCTCGGTTTGATAAATTATGTGGTGCCACAAGACCAACTCATTCCCCGTTGCATAGAAATTGCTGAGCGTATAAAATCAAAATCCCCTAAAGCCGTTGGCTGTGCTATTAATGCAATGAATGCATATTTTACCGAAGGAGTTGACGGCTACAAAGCCGAGATAGATGAATTCGGCAAATGTTTTACTTCTGAAGATTTTAAGGAAGGGACTTCCGCGTTTTTAGAAAAGCGCAAGCCGAATTTTACGGGGAAGTAATCTTAAAATTAACTAATTGCTGTTCGGCATTCGTGCTTTAAGGCGGTTGAATGATTTCTCAATATACTTCTCCGTGGGCAAAAGCGCTGTTTGTATTCTCTTTGCGTAATGAATGGAATCCAGAATCTCCTTCTGCTTTTCTTCCACCAATTTCTTTTGCGCTTCAATAACTCGTTTTTGCTTTTGGGTGATGCGCAGCGCGCGGAAGATGAAGACAGCAAAAACCAATACAAGAAGCAAGAAGCAAGACACAAGAATCAGGACAATGCGCTGCCTGCGTGCCTCTGCTTTTTGTATTGCCTCTTTTTTCTCAACCTCTGCCTTTGCTTTTGCTTCCTTTTTCTCAAACTCGTAGTTCATCTCTTTGCGTATGAGTTGCTTTTTATTCTCCTCGCTGAAAAGGGTATCCTTCAGCGCCATGGATTTTTTGTAATGCTCAAACGCAAGTTGGTAGCGGTTGGTTTTCTCATAAAGTTCGCTGAGCGATTCTTCATCTTGTCTTTCATAATCCTTCGCTCCTATTTCTTTATCAATGCTTAATGCCTGCAGCAGATATTTTTCCGCTTCTTTGTACTTGCCTGTTGCTGTATAAAGCATCCCGATGTTGCCGAGATGTCTTGTAATTCCGTTTTTATCTCCGAGTTCTTCAGACATTTTCAATGCCTTCAAATAATAGTTCAATGCATTGGGGTAGTCGGTTTGCTCATTATAGACGCCTCCGATGCTGCTCATCGTGTTTGCTTGTACTTGTTTATCCCCAAGTTCTTCCGACATTTTCAATGCCCTGAAATAATAGTCCAGCGCTTTGCTGAAATAAAGGGACGGGGGACAGGTGTCAGGGGACAGAGAATTTTTATTTCCACTTGTCCCTTGTCCCTTGCCCCTTGTCCCTAATTCCTGATAGACACTTCCGATGTTGCCGAGGCAGATTGCAATTAAGTTTTTATCTTCGAGTTCTTCCGCCATTTTCAATGCCCTGAAATAATAGTCGAGCGCTTTGGGGTAATCGGCTTGTTCCTTATAGACATTTCCGATGTTGCCGAGGTCTGCTGCAATTCCATTTTTATTCCCGAGTTCTTCATCCATTTTCAATGCCCTGAAATAATAGCCGAGTGCCTTGGGGTAATCGGCTTGATTGTAATAGACAATTCCGATGTTGCCGAGACATTTTGCAATGCCTGCTCTGTCTTTGAGTTCTTCATTCGCCTTTAATGCTTTCAGCCAGTAGTCAAGCGTATTGGGGTAATCGGCTTGGGTGTAATAATAGTATCCGATAGAATTAAATGCCTTTGCAATTCCTTTTTTCCATTTCAGTTGCTCTGCAAGTTTCAATGCCTGCTGCGCATACTCTAATGACTTTTGCGGTTCGGAAGAAATGAATTGTTTGACGAGGGCATTCAAGTGATTTACTTTGTTGGTGTCTGCTTTATCGGTGAGGAGAAGGGTGAGGAGGGAATCCACAGCCCCATCCCCAGCCCTTCCCCGAAGGGGAAGGGAGAGCAGGGCGATAAATAATATGTAAACAAGTTTTTTCATTTTCTGTTCCCTTCCCTTCGGGAAGGGTTAGGGATGGGCTTTTTACTTCGGCATTTTGGCTCTGTGGCGCGCCATGACGCAAACATACTTTCTTTTTTTCCACGCGATAAATATTTTATACGAATTGACTTGCAAGTCAAATGTTATTGTTCAGAAAAGTATTCTATTTACCGCATGGGAGAAGAAATAGTTGAGATTCCTCAGGATGTGAGAGAAAAAGAAGTGCAGCGCGTGTGGAAAGTAATGCTGGATGATATTGAAAACAGGATGATAAAAAAAGATATTTCTAAAAGCAATGTTGCAAATGCCATCGGCAAAAAACCCGAAGTGATTACGCGTTCCACCAAATTAGAAAATAAACCCACACTTGAAACAGTGGTGCAATTATACATGGGCATCAATCGCAGGATTGTCAGAGTGGTTACGGAAGAATATGATTTTAAATCAGGTTATGATGAAAACTGAAACAGAAAAGAATGCACCCGCGCATAAAACTTTGGGTTGAAATCATAAAATGGCTCTGTCAAAAGTTCAAATGGTTGATTCAAATAATAAAAAACAAGTGATAACTAACAGAATGGCTTCCACAGGCGATTTGTGGTTCAACACAAGAGAGATGTGGTGTTCCACAAGAAGTTCATGGTTCACCACAAAGGTTCTGTGGTTCACCCCAAGAGTTCTGTGGCGCTACACAAGAGTTCTGTGGTGTTCCACGAGAAGTTCATGGTTCACCACAAAGGTTCTGTGGTTTACCACAAGAGTTCTGTGGCGCTCCACAAGAGTTCTGTGGCGCTCCACCAATGGCAAATGTCTAATGACTAATAACTAATCTAATCACTAATAACAACTAACGTGGCAAAACTAACACCCGATTTCATCCCCCACCCGGATGCCGACTTTGACGAGTGGCAGGATAATTACGTAACGCATCTTTCATCGCCCTGGCCTCCGCCTGAAGAAGGAGCGCCTGCGGCTGCCGCTCCTGCTCAACTGCTGTATAAGTTTCTCGGAATTCCTGATGAGCGATACACGGAACTTACCGACATGCAGAAATTATGGAAGAAAGATTATGCCCGCGGAGGAAAAGAAACCGACCGCAGAAGCAGCGAAGCGCAAGCAAAGATAGCCACCCGTAAACTATATGTAAAACTCATTCGCTCCATCACCGCAGAATATATTCACGCCAACCGCAAGGCAAGCAATGAAATAAAACGCGCGCTTAAACTAACGGTGCCCGATACCGAACCCTCTGTTGTTCACGGCTCGCATCTTGCAACAGGCGCGCCATCAGTAACCATGAAAAACATGGGCGGTGCCATCATTGATTTGCGCTACCGCAGAATCACGGACGAGAATAAGAACAGCGTGCCCAAGGGATACATCTGCGAACTGAGTTATATCATCTTAGATAAAACAGACCCCGCTCCCACCGACCCTGATGCTATTGTGATGACAAGCAAAACATCCACCAAGAGCCGCTTTCAACTCAAGGCAGGAGTTCCCAACCAGGGCAAAAAACTTTACGGCTGGGGCAGATGGAAACATAAAATCAACGATGCCTTCGATTCGCCATGGACAGATTTGATGCAGATAACGATTGCGTAAGAAGAAGAAGCCCATCTTCCGTCTTCCCGAAGGGAAGAAACTTGAACTACGTTCGCAACCTACGGTTGTCCTTCGAGAAGGGAAAAAGGGATGGGCTTTCATTTTCTTTTTTTCTTTTTCCCTTCCCTTCGGGAAGGGTTAGGGATGGGCTTCTTTTTTCTCCGCATCCCATTTCACCAGAAAGAAATAATCTTTATCAAGCGGAAGGTAGCCGTACTCGTAACAGAAAATATATCGGTCTCCTTTCTTGGTTGTATACGTGTGCGTGAGATGTTTGAAGTTAAAACCTTTGTCGTGCATTTTTTCTTTGTGAACGTTGGCTTTTCCTTTTCCGCGCTCCACAAAATCCATCAGCACCCTGCGGTTCTTCCGCAGAATATTATTTACCGAGCGCATGTAGTTGGTGGTATCGCTGTTCTGCTTGTTGTTGTATGCGTTTCGGCATAGGTCAGAACAGAATTTTTTATCTATCCTTCCTTTAATTGGCTCTCCGCATTCAGGACATTCTTTTGCCATTGTTTTGATTTTATGCAAATATAGGCACTTATCCGATTACAAACGCTTACAAACACTTAGTTCCGAATACAAATGTTTAATAACCGAATCGGCTGGCGGAAGCACCGTTCCTTTGTCTCATGAATCACACAGAAAACGAAATATCAAATAAAATTATCGGACTCGCAATGGATGTACACACAGCATTGGGTCCGGGTTTACTTGAGAGCGCATACAAAGAATGCCTGTATTATAAAATAGATAAATGTGGGTTGCATGTAGAAAAAGAAAAACCAATGCCGTTAGTTTTCGAAGAAGTGAAATTAGAATGCGGATACAGGATCGATTTGCTTGTGGAAAGAAAAGTAGTAATAGAAATAAAAAGCGTGGAGGCGCTGAATGATGTACACCTCGCACAAACACTCACATACATGAAACTGGGAAATTATAAACTCGGACTGCTGATGAACTTTAATGTATTCAGATTAAAAGATGGAATAAGAAGAGTTGTAAATGGATTATAACTCTGCGTCCTTTGCGGGCTGCTGCTTCGTGCTCTTTGCGGTTATGGCTGTTAAATACAGAAACCGCAAAGCACGCAAAGCAAATACACGCAAAGAACGCGAAGAAAAAAGAGAAACAATCAATCACCTTTTCCCTAGAAGGGTGAAAACAAATAAAACAAACGCTCCCTTTAGGGTTGGGGCAAACAAACCAAAACAAAATGAACACATTAAGAAACAAAGTTCAGCTGATCGGAAACTTAGGGCAGAACCCCGAAGTGAAAGAACTCAATGGCGGAAAAAAAGTAGCCAAGTTCTCGCTCGCCACCAACGAAACCTACAAAAACAAAGCGGGCGAAAAGGTAACTGACACGCAATGGCATAATATTGTAGCGTGGGGAAAAACTGCTGACATAATTGAGAAATATCTCAAGAAAGGAAGCGAAATCTGCGTTGAAGGAAAACTCCTCAACCGCAGCTGGACAGACAAAGAAGGCAAAAAGCGCTACACCACCGAAATCCAAGTGAGCGAACTGCTCATGCTCGGAGGAAAGAACTAAAAAAAGTTCGCCCCGACCCTAAAGGGAGAAAGAAAGCCCTGACCTGAAAAGGCGGGGCTTTTTTCTTTTTCTTTTTCAAACGAATAATGTTAGTTAATAATCGTTAGCATTAACAATAAAGAAACAAGTAATCTTACTTTTGAAAAAACAATAACTAAAAAATGGCTGTTACTCCCTTTAGGGCTGGGGCTTCACCGTTTAAAAAACTTGCTTCGCAAACCGCTATTTACGGCTTGCCCACCATCATCGGGCGTTTGCTGAATTATTTTTTGGTTCCGCTTTATACCTATAACTTTTCCACTTCCGAATACGGAACAGTGAATGAGATGTACGCCTATGTTTCTTTTCTTTTGATTGTTCTAACGTATGGAATGGAAACCGCGCTGTTTAATTTCTCGCGCCTGCATGAGGATAAGCAGAAAGTCTACTCCACAATTCTCACATGCATCACACTCACATCAGTGGTTTTCATTGCGGGACTTACCATTTTCTCTCAGCCGATTGCCAACCTGATTGAATACCCAACGCATCCCGAATACATAACCTGGTTTGCTTTGATACTCGGGCTGGATGCTGTTTCATCCGTTGCTTTCGCAAAACTCCGCGAGCAGAACAAAGCAAAAACATTCGCGCTTATCAAAACCCTGAACATTGCTGTGAATGTTTTCTTCAACGTTTTCTTTCTCTGGATTTGCAAAAGCGAATTCGACTCAGGAAAAAATTCTTCGCTTGCCAGTTTCTACAATCCTCAAATAGGAATCGGGTATATTTTTATTTCAAACTTAATTGCAAGTGTTGTAACACTTCTCGTGCTTCTTCCATCCATCGTCAAAGCGAAATTTGGTTTGGATAAATCCATGTTGCGAAATATTCTTCCGTATGCGCTTCCGCTTCTCGTTGCCGGTCTTGCGGGAATGACCAACGAAACCATTGACAGAATTCTACTCAAGTATCTTCTTCCTTCAAACATCGCGCTGGAGCAAGTAGGGATTTACGGAGCGTGCTACAAGATTTCCATCATCATGACCATGTTCATTCAGACTTTCCGTTTTGCCGCTGAGCCGTTTTTCTTTTCACACGCTAAAGAAACGGATGCAAAAAAAGTGTACGCGCGCGTGATGGATTATTTCGTCATCATCTGTATGATTATTTTCCTGGGCACCATGATGAACATTTCATGGATACAGTATTTTGTGGGTGAAGATTTTCGGGCAGGACTGGCGGTAGTGCCGATTCTTCTCATGGCAAACTTTTGTCTCGGAGTATTTTTTAATCTTTCCATTTGGTACAAACTCACAGGGCAAACAAAATACGGAGCATGGCTCACTATTTTCGGAGCGGTGATTACACTCATCGGAAATTTTATTTTCATTCCAATATACGGCTTCATGGCAAGCGCATGGGCAACGCTCATTTGTTACGCGGGCATGATGGTGCTTTCTTATTTCATAGGCAATAAACATTACCCGGTGAAGTACGATATGAAACGGATTCTTGGGTACCTGTCCTTGGCGATACTTTTGTACGCTTTGTCGAATTATTTGGAGATCAGAAATGATGTTTTGGATATTGTTGCAAAGAATTCTCTGCTTGTCTTGTTTGTGATTATTGTTTTTATCTTTGAAAGAAAAAATCTGTGGAAATCAGTGTAATCTGTGGCGAATGAAAGTCAGAATAATAAATAAATCAAAACACACGCTTCCTTCTTACGCGACTTCTGCTTCGGCAGGAATGGACCTGAGAGCGAATCTGGGTTCTCCGATTGTTTTAAAATCATTAGAACGAACTTTAGTTTCAACCGGATTATTTCTTGAACTACCTGTTGGATTTGAGGCGCAGATTCGTCCGCGCTCAGGGCTTGCTTTCAAAAACGGATTGACCGTTTTGAATTCTCCGGGTACTATTGATGCGGATTACAGGGGAGAGGTAAAAGTAATTTTGGTTAACCTTTCAAAAGAAGATTTCACGATAAACGATGGCGAACGCATAGCGCAAATGATAATCGCGAAACACGAACAGGCGGAATGGATTGAAGTGGAAGAATTAATTGAAACAGAACGAGGTGCAGGAGGCTTCGGTTCAACAGGAAAGAAATAAAAGCCCCTCCCGACCTCCCCATTAGGGAGGAGATGGGGGCAACAAATAAAAATAATAAGTCCTCCCTTATGCGGAGGATTTAGGAGGGGCTACTAATATGAAAATAATTATACCAATGGCGGGAATGGGAAAACGGATGCGTCCGCACACGCTTACGATTCCTAAACCTTTAATTCCGATTGCAGGTAAGCCGATGGTTCAACGAATTGTCGAAGACCTTGCAAAAATCTGTCACGAAAAATTTACGGATGTTGGTTATGTGATTTCTAGGGCATTCGGAAAAGAAGCGGAAAATAATTTAGTGAAAGTTGCAGAGCAACTTGGAGCAAAAGGACATATTTTTTATCAGGACGAACCGCACGGAACGGCTCATGCCATTCTTTGCGCTGAAAAAATTCTTGACGGGAAAATTCTTATTGCTTTTTCAGATACGCTTTTCATTCCTGATTTAAAAGCGAAGGTAGATACGGAAAAAGACGGTATCATCTGGGTGCAGAAGATTGAAGATCCGCGTTCATTTGGTGTGGTGAAGTTAGATAAAGAAGGTTACATCACTGATTTTGTGGAAAAGCCTCAAACTTTCATCTCTAATTTAGCGATTATCGGAATTTATTATTTCAAAGACGGTGCGTACCTGAAAAAAGAAATGCAATACCTCATCGACAATAACCTGAAAGAGAAAGGCGAATTCCAATTAACAAATGCGATGGAAAACATGAAGAAGAAGGGAACGAAGTTTGTTACTTCACAAGTCGCGGAATGGCTCGATTGCGGAAACAAAGACGCAACGGTTTACACAAATAAGCGGATCCTTGAAACGTATTACATGAATGGAAGCACAGAAAAATTAAAAATCACAAATCAAAATTCAAAAGTGATTCCTCCTTGCGTCATCGGGGAAAATGTTCAGATAATAAATTCAACGGTTGGACCATTTACTTCGATAGGAGAAAATACTATAATAGAAAATTCAACTGTGGAAAATTCAATTGTACAGACAAATACAAAAATCAAAAATGCAAAACTTTCAAACTCTATGCTCGGAAACTATGTTGAGTTTTCCGGGAATTCAAATGACGCGAGCGTAGGGGATTATTCCATTATCAAAACATAAAATTTTTGTAACTTTCGTTCGCTAAAGGAATTCTATGATGAAACATATTTTTTTAAAATTATTTTTAATCAGCGTTTCACTCCTGATTTTTGCGTGTAAGCAATCTCAAACAGTTGCCAAAAATTCAACGAAAGACGACAAAGACAAACTCCCTTTGTCCTATGGCGAGCAAAGAAAACTTGATGTGAATTTTTCTGAAGGCTTAATTCAGAAAATGCAGGGCAACTACCCCGAGGCGATTGACAAATTCAAAAAATGTCTCGATGTTTATCCGAACCATTCCGCATCCATGTATGAAATCGCCTTCATTTCTAATGGAGCAGGCAAAAGCAATGAAGCAATTCCATACGCGCAGAAAGCAATTTCGCTGGATGAAAAAAATGAATGGTACCGCTTGCTTCTCGCAAAATGTTTTATGGAAACAGGAAGGTTCGATGAAGCATCTGATGCTTTCGAAAGATTAGTAAAACAAAATCCAAACAAGATTGATTATTATTTTCTTTGGTCATCCGCGCTTCTTCATGCGGGAAAAGCAAAAGATGCCCTGGATGTATATGATAGAATTGAAGGCATACTTGGCGTAACGGAAGAAATCAGCATACAGAAAGAGAGAATTTATCTCACACAAAACCAGTTTGACAAAGCCGTTGCCGAAGCGCAGAAACTTATTAATTCAAATCCGCGCGAAGTAAGATACCACCGCATGCTCGCTGAATTGTATCTACAGAACAACAAGTCTGATAAAGCGATGGAAATTTGCCTCCAGATTTTTAACCTTGAGCCGAATGACCCTGAAACACATCTTATGCTTGCGGACTACTATGAAAATCTGAACGAAGACGCGAAAGCATTTTTTCATGTCAAGATTGCTTTTGAAAATCCTGATTTGAATATTGATGACAAAGTAAAAATTCTCATAGGGTATTTTAATATTCCTGAAAAGTTCAAATCCGAACGTGAAGAGTCCGATACGCTCATCGGAATTCTCCTGCGCGTTCATCCGCACGATGCAAAAACATATTCCTTGCAGGGAGATTTTTTGTATCGTGATGGAAAAAATGCTGAATCACGTGATGCGTTCCAAAGAGCAATTGCTCTTGACAAAACACGCTATCCGATATGGCAACAGGTGATGTTGCTCGATGAAATGCTCGGTGATTTTAAAGCGATGGAAGTGGACAGCCGTCAGGCAATGGAATTATTTCCTTCAGAGCCTTACGTCTATATTTTCAACGCAAGCGCGAATTATCAAATGAAAAACTACAAGCAGGCAATCGAAGCAATCAACAATGGAAAAGATTATGTGGCAGGAGATAAAAAATTGCTGGGACAATTTTACTCCATACTCGGAGATTGCTACAACGCGACAAAAGAATATACTCTTTCAGATGAAAATTTTGAGAAGACAATTAACCTTGACCCTGAAAACGCAAATGTGATGAACAACTGGGCGTATTATCTTTCTCTCCGCAACGATAATTTAGACAACGCGGAAAAGATGGGCAGAAAGGCAAATCTGCTTGTGAAAGACAATTCTTCCTACGAAGATACCTACGCGTGGGTGCTGTATAAACAAAAAAATTATCAAGAAGCAAAGCGCTGGCAGGAAAAAGCATTGGAACATGGCGGAGAAAAAAATGGCACACTGCTTGAACACTATGGCGATATTTTATTTCAACTTGGACAGACAGATAAAGCATTTGAATACTGGCAGAAAGCAAAAGTCGCAGGAAAACATTCTGATTTTCTTGACAAAAAAATATCAGATAAAAAACTTTACGAATAAGTGAAGATTTATCACAAACTATTTTTCCTTCTCATCCCCTTCCTCTTCGCCTGCAAAGCGAAAAAAAATCTTCCGCTTAAGCCAGCGAAATGCAAGTTGGATTATAAAAGCGCAAAAACGCTCATATCTCTTCTCAAACAAAATCAAATTGACTATTCTAATTTCAGCGGAAAAGTAAAAACAAGTGTTGTTATTGATGACGAGGCAACCGAGTTTACTGTTGCCCTGCGGATGAAAAAAGACAGCGTTATATGGGCATCCATTTCTCCTGCACTCGGAATAGAAGTGATTCGGTTTTCTGCTACGAAAGATTCCATTAAGTTCATAGATAGAATTCACAACAAATATTTTACAGGAGGTTATGACACACTCAGCAAAATGTTGAAGACAGAAATTGACTTGGAAATTTTACAGTCGCTTTTAATCGGAAACAGCGTGGAGTTTTATGAGGAAGATGAAAAACTCAGAGCGGGAATTGATTCCTGCCAGTATCTGCTCGGCACCATACGAAAACGAAAACTTCGAAAAGTGATTCAAAAGGGAAAAGAACTGAAAGAACCCGCGCAAAATATATGGATGCTAGATAGCACATTTAAAATTAAAAGAATTTTATTCAGAGAATTTGATTCAGGGCGTGAATTTGACGCGCACTTTGAAGATTTTCAGAATGTAGATTTGCCTCAGGGACAGGCAAAACAAATTTCAATTCCATTCGTTTTAACTTATTATATCAAAGCAGACAAAGTAATCACCATCAACCTTGAATACACAAAAGCAAGCGCCAATAAACCTCAAACATTTCCATTTACTATCCCTGAAGGTTATGAACGCATCGAAAGGAAATAGGTTTACAGTTTACAGTTTACAGTTTACAGTTCGCATACTGCTGATTGTGATTTTATTCTTTTTCGGTGGAGATGCCTTTTCGCAAACACAAAAAAAGAAAGATCTTGAAAACAAAAAGCAAGAACTTCAAAAAGAAATTGATTACCAGAACAAACTTTTGAATGATGTGAAGAAAAATAAAAACCGCTCGATGATTCAATTAGCAATCCTGAATAACAAAATTGCACGTCAGAAGGAACTTATTGCAACCATCGGAAAGGAACTTGACATGATTGAGGGAACTATTTCCGAGACGAAAGACAATATATTACACAAAGAAACAGAACTGAAAATACTAAAAACTGATTATGCGAAAATAATTTTTGCTTCTTATAAAAACCGCGATTCATATTCGCGGCTGATGTTTCTGTTTGCTTCAAATGATTTTAACCAAGCGATTCAGCGGATTAAATACATGCAGTATTATACTGAAGCCAGAAAAAAACAAGCAGGACTCATTGTGGATACACAGCGCCAGTTGCAAACGAAAAAACAGGAACTTGAAAACCGCAAAGAGCAACAAAGTAAAACCCTTTCACAAAAGGAAATTGAAACAGGAAATCTTTCAAAGCAAAAAAAGGATAAGGAGATAACATTAACCGATTTGCAGAAAAAAGAAAAAGATATCAAAGCAGAAATCAAAAAGAAAAAAGAACAAGCCGAAAAATTAAAGAAGGCGATTGAGAAAGTGATTGATTCCGAAATAAAAAAATCTCAAAAACTTTCAAAATCGGATTCTAAAAAAATCACCCTCACGCCCGAGGAAAAAGAACTTTCAAGTGATTTCGAAAGCAACAAAGGAAAACTTCCCTGGCCCTTGACTGAAGGAGTGATAACGGAATCATTCGGCACGCATGAGCATCCTGATTTACCCGGAATAAAAGTCAGTAATAATGGAGTGAACATCGGCACAAATAAAGGCGCAAACGTGCGCGCAGTGTTCAACGGAATTGTTGTGGCGGTGGCATCTGTTGGCGGGCTGGAAGGAAAAGTGGTCATTGTCAAGCATGGAGAATATCTCAGCGTTTATTCAAACATTGAAGAAGCGTTTGTGAAATCAGGAGAGAAAATAAAAACAAAACAAGCCATCGGAAAAGTTCTCACGGATGATGCCTCCGCTACGGAACTTCATTTTGAAATCTGGAAAGGACAATCAACGATGAATCCTGAAAGTTGGATTGTGAAGTGAAATCAATTTATCCCAGTTCAATTTCAAACTGAACCAAGTCCACAAATTCCTGCACGCGCTCATTCACTTCTTTCTGGCTTAAACCAATTAATTTTTCTGTTCCGAATTTTTCCACGCAAAAACTTGCCATCGCAGAACCAAAGATGATAGCGCGCTTCATATTATCAAAGGAAATATCTTTTGTCTTGGCAAGATAGCCGATGAATCCCCCTGCGAAAGAATCGCCCGCTCCGGTAGGGTCAAATACATCTTCGAGCGGAAGGGCAGGTGCGAAGAACACCTGGTCTTTGTTGAAGAGCAATGCTCCATGCTCTCCTTTTTTGATGATAAGAGTTTTTGGACCCATCGCCAGAATTTTCTGAGCGGCTTTCACCAGAGAATGTTCTTTCGAAAGTATTCTTGCTTCTTCGTCATTTACAGCAAGCACATCCACCAACTTTAGTGTTTGCATCAACTCATCCAGGGCAATGTTCATCCAGAAATTCATCGTGTCAAGAACAATGAGTTTCGGACGTTTGGAAAGTTGAGCAATCACTTGTTGCTGAACAGAGGGCTGAAGATTTCCGAGCATAAGAAACTCGCAGTTCTTGTAGGAATCAGGAACGATGGGATTAAAATCCGCAAGCACATTTAATTCCGTAGCAAGCGTATCGCGCGTGTTCATGTCGTTGTGATACTTGCCCGACCAGAAAAAACTTTTTTCTCCTTTCTTGATTTGAAGCCCTTCAGTATTCACATGATGCTTTTGCATCATCGCTATAGATTCCTGAGGAAAATCATCTCCCACCACAGCAACCAGATTTATTTTATTTGTGAAGTAAGAAGCGGCAAGCGAAATATAAGTGGCGGCTCCCCCAATAATTTTATCAGTTTTCCCGAAGGGAGTTTCTATGGCATCAAACGCAACAGTACCGACAACGAGTAAACTCATTTTTATGAAAGAAGGTGCTCCTCAAGTAGGACTTGAACCTACGACCCCCTGATTAACAGTCAGGTGCTCTAACCAACTGAGCTACTGAGGAGTGTTTATTTTTTTAATTATTTTCTACTTTTTCGGGGCGAAGATAATAAAAAAATAACCGAGTGCGGTCAGGTGCGGTCGCAAGTGCGGTTTTCCCGCCTTGACGTAAAATTTTCTTACCGCCAAATGATTTTTATTATTGACTCCTCTTCCCTTCCGAGTTACATAGTATATAGGGTGGCTAATATTCCTTATTGAAAAGGAAACCAACCCAACGCAAACCCGCACGAAGCTTACTACTTCTGCGGGTTTATTTTTTCTATGGACTTTTTCGTAATTCTATTTGTTGATATGTAGTGGGCTTGCATGCTTTACTTCCCCGAGTTACCATCGCAGGAAACAAAACTGTTCTTTATGGAAAACAAAATCAGTATCGGTTTTACAAGGAGGCGGAAACAGAAAGTATATTACGGCAACTACCAATATCAAGGCGGATTCTTTCATCCTGTTATTCGCATAGCGGGAAAGTTTTTGAAAGATTTCGGTTTTGAAGTTGGCGACCATATAGAAGTAAATGTATCGATGGGGCAGATTACCATTGTCAAAGTACCTGAAGAATACTCCCCTCCTGAAAAAAAAGTAAAACGTCTGGCATAAAAGCACAGGCGTTTTTTCTTGACTCGCTGATTATCCCGAGTTATGCTCTGCCCAAATAGTTCTTAAAACCAAATAGTATGAAAAAAGACAAATCAGAAAAAAAGCAAACGCTGGCTGCGCGGAAAGCAGCCCAGAATTTTATCCGCCCCTATGTTCTCAAAGGCGACACCATGCCTCTGCTCCCCGCAGCCAAACTGCGCCACGAAACAAAGGAATATTCCGCCCATATTGAGGGAGAAAACGTGGTGGTGAGTAAATTGAACGGCATAGCCGTTCAGGAGATATTTTCTCTTAACGAAATCATGCAGGATATTTCTATGGAATATTCTTATGGCAAAGGTATGGCGGATATAACGGCTGATACGGCAAAGGAAGCATACGAGAAAAGAATCGGGCAAATCACCCTGCTGTTAAAAGAATTAAAAAAGAAATTGAGAGAACATAACAAAAAGTTCAAAAGCAATCCGTTGAACTGGGGTTATGCTGGAGATATGGCTCATGTTCAGGTAAAACTTCAGGAAATAGTTTCTTTTTTGAAATAAAGTGTTCTGATTTATTTTAATCTGAAAGCCGTTCTATGTGAGCGGCTTTTTCTTTTTCTGCTGGACAAATTTTCTAATCCATTTTCCAATACAAAATATTCATTGACACTTTTCTTTTCCGAGCTACCATGCAATCAGAAACTTTTTCATTCACTAAAACCAATTACTATGAAAAAAATTAGTTCTTCAAAAAATGCAGGCAAGAAAAAAGTCCTGCCTTCTCCTGATGATTCAGGAGCAAGCCAAAACCTTACCTCACAAAAAGCTGTCGCTGATTTTTCACGACCTTTTATCCTGAGCGGAAAATCTCTGCAGGTTAAAATCAACGGGCATCCGATTGAAAAACCTGTGGAGAAAAATTTCCAATCGGAAAAGGAACTTCAGGAATTGATATTGCAAAACAACAAAACACTTTTCGGAGAAGATTCGTTTGTCCTTGATACGAGGAAGACATCGCTTGATTTTACAGGGGGGGTTATTCCTGACGGCATTCTGCTCGATTTGAAAGAAGCGGGCAAGCCGAAATTCTATCTTGTGCTTTGCATTCTTTCTAAACGAAGTTTATCCCTTCTTTTTGTTCAGTTGACACATTTGTTTTCTCTGCTCAGAAATCAGGAAAGCCAAAGCGAAATAACTGAAGCAATCGGCAAAATCTTTTTCAATAATAAATCGCTGAAGAAAGAACTGAAAGCGAAAACCAATGGCAGGGAAATTTCTGAAGTTGCAGAAAGCGCGGTGAAAAACAAGCCGGGCATTATCTTGTTGATGGACAGCGTGCAGAAGGATATGCCCTTACTTATGGAAACTTATGCAGAAACTTGGGGCAAATTCGTAAAGCCGATTTTCTTCAGGAAGTTTTCAAGCAACGGAGAAACCATTATCACGATGCATCCTGACTTTGCGCAGATTCAGAACGGAAAAGCAAAAAGCAAATCCGAAAAAGAGAAGATAAATTATACGGAGGAATATCATACGGAAGATGCATCTGATGATGTAAAAACTGTTTACAGAAAGATGAAAGCGGAATTACTGAAGACAGACAAAACGCTTCAGTTCAATCCGCAGAAGTATTACATCTCCATGCGCAAGAACCGCAACCTCGCTTTTTTCCACATCGGGAAAAATAAAATTTCTCTGGTGGTGATGAATCCTGACAAAGATACACGCAAGCAAATCAAACACCACGAGGTGAAAACTTTGGCGGAATCCGTGCAGAAATTCTGGAATGGAAAATGCTGTACCATCATGATTGAAAATAGTAAGCATATCAACGATATAATCTCTTTGCTTAAAAAGCTGGTAGCGGGAGCGTGAGGTTTTAGTAATACAAATCAAAACCAAAAACCACTGTCATTTGACGGTGGTTTTTTCTAACCCATCCTCATCCATTTTATACTTTTTATACTGCAATTTGACGATAGAAATCAGAAAAAGAATAAATAAATTACTGAGGAATTGGCTGCCAATCTATAAAAAGGCAAGTGTAATTATGCTAACCAATCGCCAATATTATTCCAGCAATACTCCAGTTCTCTTGCCACATCTTTATCTTGCCTTTTTCGTAATTCAGTAACTACAGTTTTTGCGACTTGTTGCATCAAGATAAGTCCACCAAGTTCGTTCAATAATTTTCCAATTTCATGTGCTCTTTTATGTGGCTTACCTTCTAGAGAAAAAAACCTCTCTATTTTTCCTATTCGATATAAGTCTTGTCTAAAGATTAAAACTAATTTCTGATCAGTTTCATTAAGTTCATTGTCATTCTTTTCCATGTTAGCACTTAAGAATGGGTGATTTTTTTTATTAAGAATAATTTGTCTTCTTTGCAATTATATTTTCTACCAACTGATAAAGAAAATGGATCACTGGTGTCTTCTGTCTCTCTGCTTTGTTTTGCAGGTCTCCTGTCATTGATCAATTTACAAACATACCAGTAGTTTCCTTCTTTTTCCGGCTCATCGGGGAGAACATTCATGACTTCAAAATCTATTAATAGGTTTTCTTTGTATCCTACCATATCGCCAATATTGTATTTATTGTATTTCATCTAGATAATTTCTTCTGCTAAAATAGCATTTTACATTTTATAGTTAGCCGTAAATACCTCTGTCTTCCTTTGCTTCTTGACATTGGGATTACTTGCAAGGCAAAGCGCCTTATCAACTTTCATAGAATGCCATTTATATTTCTTAATGTACTTGGTGAGCAATTCCGAAGGATAACTTGAGAGAAGAAACTTACCTTTGATTTTTGAGAGCGTATCAAGAAGTTTTTCAAAATCGTCTTCTGTGTAGTTGATTACATATTTCTGGCAGGAATTGTAATACGGTGGATCGCAGTAGAAAAAAGAGTCCTTGCTGTCCCGTGATTTAATCACTTCAACAGCATCTCTACATTCAATCTGCACTTTCTCCAATCGCTCGGCATATTCTTTTGTGAAGAATATTTTCTTTCGGTGAAATCTTTTTACCGATGTGTTATTTTTGCGGTCATAGCCCCAGGGACCGTCTATAATGGAAGCATAGCCCTGATGTAGCAGCGTCCAAGTCGCCCAGGCGCGTTTTACTTCGCTGAATAGTGCAGGATAGCCCAATACTATTTTTGCACTTTGGTGATCTTTCCTGCTGTAGAGGGATGCTTGTATTTCTTTTCTCAACTTTCCGAAATCATTCTTCAGCACCTTATAGAAGTTTATCAGGTTTCCATCTATGTCATTTACCACTTCAATGTTTGACGGTTCTTTGCTGAAGAAAATCGCTCCTCCTCCTACAAACGGTTCACAATAGAGATTATGTTTTGGAATCAGTGGAACAATTGTACCTGCAAGTTTCTGCTTCCCTCCGAAATAAGTCAGCGGAGTTTTCATAGGAGAGTTTCCGCCTTCTTCAGCATCTCGTTCATGTGCGACCAAAAAGAGTAAGGAGTTTGAGTGACGTAATGCTTTCTTAGGGGCTCGTACACTCCGCAAAGGAATTTTGCCTTGTATGATTTAATATTCTCGTGTACCGCAATATCCCATTCCCCGTTTTCATAGACAAGGGCTTCCTTCTGACGCATCAGTTTATCAAAGTTTCCTGCTTCCAGAATTTCTTCCCGAAAGACCATTAATTGTTTTACGGTGAATGGATAAAAAGTTTGTGAATTGATTTCTGTCATGAATTAATTTTGAAGATTATTTTTTAATAAGTGTTTTGCTCTGCTAAGATTTTTTTCTGCAATCAGGCAGTAGGATTTTTTGCCTTCTATCCCAATAAAGTTTCTGCCGAGTTCAATCGCACTTACTCCTGTCGTTCCTGTTCCGCAGAAAGGGTCAAGGATGATTCCGCCCTTTCTGCATCCCGCAAGAATCGGTTTAGTGATTAGTTTGGTGTTGTACTTCGCATAATGTTTTTCATGTCCTGATTGGGTGGGAATATTCCAGAAGTCAGAAACATCCCCTGGATTTTTTCCTTTGGGATGGCACATGCGTTTGATATCCATGTTCTGCCATGAACTTTTTTTCTCCCTGTGACCGTTCCAGTTTCGCTTCGATCTTTGGATAGATATTTCTTTATGCGGTTCCCTGATGCTGTCTAAATCGAAATAATATTTTTTGCTTTTAACGAGCAGAAAAATATATTCGTGTTTCTTTGTGAATCTATCTGCAACACTTTCTGCCATTCCGTTGGGTTTAGCCCAGATGATGTCGTTGCGGACAAGCCAGCCCCGCTGGATACAGCCAAGCGCGAAGCGGTGCGGTAGAAGCAGGAGACATTTCTGAGGAACTTTCCCTTTGAGAAGCATGCTTCCATTTTCTATGTGGGCTATTTTTCCTGATTGCTTGTATTTTTTTCCTCTGCACGAACCCGACTGCGTTCCGTAAGTGTCCCCGAGATTAAACCAAACGGTGCCTGTTGGTTTTAACACTCGTTTTATTTCATCCATAAGCGTCCAGAGTTTTTCCAAATACTCTTCAAAAGTTTTTTCCAGTCCCCACTGTCCTTTCCATCGGTAATCCCGCATCTGCCAGTAGGGAGGAGAAGTAATCACGCAGTCAACACTCGCATCTGGAAATTTCTTCAGTGTTTTCAGCGCATCTCCATGAATGATTTTATTTACTTGTTTGCCGAAGAATTTTTTCACTGTGAAACGGCAGAACTTTCTTTCGGCCAATCGAAAAGGAAAAACTTTTCCCTGTCCCCCGCGACTTCTCTCAAATCATTTTCCGTTCCTTCCAGCCGCACTGTAAAATACGCGATGCCGTATGTGATGTTAGGAGAATCGTAATAGTCAAATCCGAAGGTGATTATTTCCACTTCGGGATTCTCCTGCTCCAGCATGCGCCTGATTTCCCTGCAGAGCATTCTGCTTATTTTCTTCGGCTGGTTGTCAAGCAAGGAGACAATACGCTCTGCATTTTCTCCCTTTTTTATGAAAAGAAAAGGAAATTCATTAAGCGGGATGGGTAATCTTGCCTGAATGGTTATTTTTTCTTTTTGATTTTTATTTTCTGGTTCTTGCATTTTTGATTTTGATTTTTAATAATAATTTTTATTTAAGTAGGGTTATTTCAGAGGTTATTTATGTTATGCGCATTTCTTGCGCAAGCGCAGTTACGTTTTTTCTCAACTCTTCGGCAAATTTTTCTCTGGGATTATACCTGTCTTCCTCCTTTTTCCACCCTCTATCCACAGGATATGAAGAAAAAAGAAGTTGTTTGGTAAGCCCATAATACAATCGCTGTTTTCCCTTTCTTTCATTTGGAGAAAGAAGAAGGTTTCCTCTTTCATCAAACACTTCAATCAATTTTTTCTTCATCAGGATTTCTGTGGCGGAAGTGATAGCCCGCCTTGAGTAGTTGGATTTCTCCTGCAATTGGCAGGAGGAAATCCAATCCACTTCCCTTCGCTCTTTCTTATTTGTTTCGTTTCCCGACCGTCCTAATGTCTGGCGGATGATGAGCAAAAGGATGCATAAAGCAGAGGGTTTTAGCCGCTGCATCCAGTAATCAAATACGGCATTGGGAACAGCCGTTGTTTTTTCAGGTATCAGCATGGATTTTAAAGCCCGAAGAAACTATTCTTCAATCTGAATCTCAGGCAGGCTTGCATCCTTCTCGAACAGGTAATACTCTATTTGCGGGTTGTGAAAAAACACCAGGTATTTTTTTCCTGCGTCTGTAATTTTCAGAAGCCCCGCATTGTACCACTTGATTTTCTTTTGTCCGTCTTTCTCGTAAACTTTCTTACTGCACACATTAAATAATTGCATATCTTTTTTTTCGTCTAAGATGCTTTGGTTGATAATCTTCGACCTTGCTGCGTTTCGCAACTGTCTATGGAGAAACCGCGTATACCTGTCTCCACAGACAGCCGCGCCCGACTGTATTTATGCAAACCGGCTTTGTTGTTTCCTTCGGAAAGCCACCGAGGAAAACGGTATTGCAAGTATTATTCGGGCGCAGAAAGAACAAAATCATACTTCGCTGTGATTTACACACAGCAGTCTATGGATGGCTGCTCTTCAACTCTCTCCCTCGATGATTCGCATTGCTCGCATCTATTCCGAACCCCTTTGCTTTCATTCAGAAAGGTTCGGAACGATCCCGACAGAGTCGGAACAACGCCAATGTCTTCAGTGCTCGTCTGAAACAACTCTTATTTCTCCGCCCTTAATATTCCACAGACCGCTATATGCAAAATAAAAACCCCGCTACTGTGCGCGAGGTTTCTAAACTCTATTTTGTTCTTATTTATCAGCCCTTGATCGATTCTCCCGTTCTCAGTACATGCTCCACCAGTGTATATGTATACCCCATTTCATTATCGTACCAGGCTGAGCTTATTTTTGTAATCATGATAGAAGTATATCACAATTAGAGTTAGAAACCTCCCCGGCTCGCCTGCACAAGGCACAAAAGATTATGCGCTATGCAAACAAGCCGGAAGTAATTATTGTTATGTCAAAAGGCTTACTATAAAAGTATAGTAACTGCTTAAAAAAATGCAAGAGAGGATGTGGATAAATCCAGTACCTGAATAATCAGGTTCTGACCCACCTTGCTGTCTTGGATGTTTTGATTGTAGCAGGGCGAATTTGTCCGCTCACAACAGAATTTAAATCCTTTTTTAGTTTTGGAAAATTAACCGCTCGTTTAGGAGGAAGCATTAATGGATTGCCTCTTTTCTTCATCACTTCTTTCCACTCCTCTTTTAAGTCTTCTCCGAAAAGCATGGTATAGATGTAAGAACTTTCAAGGTTGGAATGACCGAGGATATTTGAAACAGCGGAATTGCTGTGCAATGTTTTTATAGTATCTCTGCCCATCGAATGGCGGATGGAATGTGCGTTTGTAATGACAGGCAATCCTGCCTGGTTGGAAAGCACCCTCATTACTTCGGCTACTCCTCCCGGCTTCATACGGTATCCGCGCACCATAGCACGCGGTGACTTTCCGATGGAAACAAAGAGCGCTTCGTTGTCAGCAAAACTGAATTTCTTTTTCATCTCACTTAGTTTTTCCATCCATCGCAGGAGTGCCTTATGGGTTTCAGCCGTCCAGAAAATCTGCCTCACAGGTCTTCTTCCCCTTGACTTTTCTGTTTTGATGAGAGCCATCCTGCTTTTCATATCAAGGTCTGCAATATCGAGGGACATCAGTTCCCCGGTACGCACACCTGTATCCCAAAGCATAAGAAGAATGGCACGGTTGCGGAGATGATGCGAATCGTTAGTGTTATCGGGAATCTGTGCAAATAATTTTCTGAATGTTTCAATATTTGTTACTCTTGGAATACTGAAACTTTTTTCTTTCAGGGGAATCAAAGTTTCATTAAAGGATACAGAGTATCCTCTGAGATGACAAAACTCAAAGAATTTTCTCAGGGCAAGCCCAACGAGATTTATGCCATTAGGTTTCCATCCCAGCCGATCAAGTTCATTGATGTACCAAAGCACATGCGCCAAGTCCAAATCCTCCAGTTCGGGATCCTGCATGCACAGACAAAAAATCCTCAGGGTGATTTCATAACGTGCCCCTGTTTTTGCAGATCTAATGCCTTTTATTTTTTTTAACTCGACAAATTCTTTTATCGCTTGATGTAATCTCATAATCCAAAAAGCCCACCGATGCGAATCAGCAGGCTTTTGGTGATTTGCCCTTTTTGGGCGTAATCAATATTCCCCGGTTACCGGGGGTCATATCAACAAAATGATATGACAATTACATATTATACTCTTCATCTGAAATATGCAATACAAAAAGTCTATTGTTCGCATCAAACCTTTCGGCTGATCCCTTATAGGGACAATAGGCAGATATTAAATTGATAAAATACTACTTAACTATACATGACAGAATATCTCCCAGCAAGCTATCTATGTGGAAAACTTGAAACTATAATGTTTGACAGTTATATTATATCCGAAGGGGAAAAATTTGTCAAGTCGTAAAATGTAGTTAAAAGAAAAACCCCCTACACTTTATTGCAGAGGGTTTTAAAAAGATTGAGGTAATGAATTATTATTTTATCACCACAATCTTATCCTGCTTTATTTTTATGTCATTTAAAATCACATCATAAAAATAAATTCCCTCATGCAAATCTTTTTCGGAAATGCTAAGTTGATTATTTTCTCCAAACAATGAGTAACTATTCAATTTTCTTCCAGATAAATCATAAATGGAAAGTTCTGCTTTTTGGTTTTGAGGGATGAAATACGAAATAACCATTTCTCCTTTATTAGGATTTGGATAGATTGAAATTGCAGATTGTGATTGTATAACATCGGGCAGTTGTTTTGTTTCTGTTGTGTTATCCTGATTTTGGGTACGCAAAAATTCAGAACCGGAACCGCACTGAGAATAACGAACTGTTGCAATGTCGCTGGCTGAAATCAGGGTTGGACCATTGAGCCCGAAGCCCGATTGCACGATGCCGGTAACATATACATTTTGGTTATTGTCAATGGCTAAAGCAGTGGCGCCATCATCACCATCAGCGGGACCATTCAGGCGCTTAACCCATTCTTCAACACCATCAGCGCTGTAACGAACAGTTGCATAGTCGTGCAAGGTGATTAAAGTAAAGTTATAGCCAGTTACATACGCATTAGAGTTACTGTCCAAGGCAATATCAAGCGCGATGTCGTTGCTGTTGCCGGGACCATTGTATCTTCTTATCCATAAAGTATCCCCTGTAGCCGCATCATATTTTATGGTGACATAATCGTGAAATAAAAACGGAATGGTGAAATTAGAGCCGGTAACATACACATTGCCATTTTTATCCACTGCAATGGCGTTGCCTGCATCATCTTCGTTGGCGGGACCATTGTACCGCGAAGTCCAAAGTTCTGCTCCATCTGCGCCTGAATATTTTATAGTAAGAAGGTCAAGTTTTGAACTTATTCCTTCGCTGAAGCCGGTTACTATCACATTGCCGTTATTGTCTATTGCCAAAGCGTTTGTCATATCATCGCCATTAGCATCGCCATTGAATGTCTGCACCCATTGCTGATTTCCGGACGCATCGTATTTAATGGTGGCAAAGTCCTCATCGGTAATGGTTGCGCCCACCTGTATGCAGCCGGTGACAAATACATTTCCCGAATTATCAATTCCAATATCTGCCACATCGTCCATAGCGCCAAATGCGTCAAACCGCCTCGTCCATGCAGTATCTCCGGCAGCATTGTATTTGATGGTAAGATAATCCAGACCTGTTGTTTGCCCTTCGCTGTTGCCCGCTACAAAAACATTTCCCACATTATCAACCGCCATTTCCATCGGCTCATCGTTGCCGGTGTTGTCATAAACCGTTGTCCACAACTCATTGCCGTTTGCATCGTATTTAATAGTTATAAGGTCAAAATTTCCAGCGCTTCCAAAACTTTTTCCGGTTACATAAATAAATCCGTTGCCGCCAATTACTATTGCTTTCCCGAAATCATCACCATTGCCGCTACCGTTGAATCTTTTCGTCCAAATCGTATCGCCTGTAAAGGAATTATATTTTATGGTGATAAAATCTAATCCGGTTCCGCTGCCGGTGCTTGAACCAATCACATAAGCAAATCCTGAATTATCAACGGCTATATCCATACCTCCATCAGCGTTGTTCGCGGGTCCATTATAAATTTTTGCCCATGCCTGACGAACTATGTCGATATTGACTTCTGTTGTGAAAGTTTCTGAACCGCAATCACTGCCAACGATAAGTGTAACCGTATATATTCCCGGATCTGCGTAAACAGTGGAAGCACTGGCTGTATTTGCTGTGTTTCCATTTCCGAAATCCCAAGAATATGTTTTTCCAAACTTAGTTGGGCGAAATCGGATTGTATCATTGGGACAATGTGATTGTGCAACTAATCCAGTATCGCCAACCGTATTTATTCCGCTTGGAGAATTATATGGTGAAATATTACCGCGCAACAATATATCAAAATCTTCTATAGCGGCTTCGCCAGCTAAAATAAGG
>Ga0247727_10002508_pt1 | contig 41863 bp, 47 predicted proteins | sample WisWelCaveWW1625_FD_202498 | JGI IMG/M metagenome (GOLD analysis project Ga0247727, IMG submission 202498) | Biofilm microbial communities from Wishing Well Cave, Virginia, United States - WW16-25 | ecosystem: Environmental > Aquatic > Deep subsurface > Groundwater > Cave microbial mat | place...
AGTAGAGTCCCTTATCGCCGACCCGAACACGAACTATCGCAAGGCAGTCTGGGGAGCAGGCAGTCCTACGGTAGAAGACGACGCAGACGAGGAGGAGATGGAGAATGCCTGGAGTCAATAAGGAGCCGATCGCCTTGGCGAAGCTCGACATGCAGATCCTTGCCATAAACAAGGCGAAGTACCCGAACGGAAGCCAGTACGCCGGCATCGAGTTCAGCTGCCCGCTCGAGAACAATCGCAGCACGAAGGTCCGCGTCTGGTTCAAGAACCCGCCCGATGGCAACGAGCCGCACGCCGAGGCGAAGCACACGCTGATCACCGAGTCGGCCGTCGAGGACCAGACGATGTCGAAGCTCTCCATCAAGGAGGAGATCGACCTCGGTCCGCGTCTCGGCGGCAAGTACCGGATCACCGACGGGAGCATCGCCGCTCTCGGCTAGATGCCATCGGTCTCGCAGCGCAACCGGACCGTCGACGCGCGGTCTCGGGCAATGGAGCAAGCTCTCTTGCGCTGGATGGTCCGCGCAGGGACGGTGAACGCGAGGGAAGCCTCCGCTCACCGTACTCTGAGCGACAAGCTCGAGAAGGCTCTCGGCGCTGAATTGCGAGATCTCATCCTCGCATTCGGTCTCAGGCAGACGATCGATGCAGCCAATCGATCTGGTGCCGAGATCGTAGGCGCTCGCGTCGTGCCTCCAGGTCTCTACGCCGACGCGGTAGCGGGCAAGCCCGTGAAGATCAAATACTTCCAGCGCTACATCGATGGGATCGAGGTACGGACGCGCTCGATCATGACCGAGACTCGCGACCTCATCCGCGATGAAGTCAAGCGCATTATGGCTGACGCGCAGTCCGAAGATCCACGACCGAGTGCAGGAGAAATTGCGAGGCGCATCCGCACCACCATCATGGCGCCTGACCCTCGCAATCGCGCGTACGTGTTCTCGCCAGAGCGTGCTGCTGTCATCGCGCGTACCGAACTTGGGCAGGCCGAGAACACTGGGACGTTCGGCGGATATCAGCTGACGGGCGTGAAGCGAATCGAATGGCTTGCGGTCACCGCTGATCGGAAGTCTGGGGAGCGCCGTCATTGGGAGATGGACGGCGTGCAGATCAATATCGGTGACAAGTTCGTCCTTCCCAGCGGGGCTCAGCTCCGGTACCCTGGCGACCCAAGCGGTCCGATCTCTGAAACTGTGCAATGCCGGTGTACGATGAAGCCCGTCGCTCCGCCGAGGAAGAAGGAATAGTCGATGGCAGAGCCGATTCTCACAGTCGCTGGCACCACGGGCCTCAAGCAGTGGTCGGGCTACGTCGACGAAGAGCAGCACAAGGACCTCAAGGGTGGACAGGGAGCACGCGTCTTCTCGGAGATGGGATCGAACGATCCCGTCTGCCACGCGTACTTGCTCGCGCTCGAGATGCTCTGCAGGCAGGTGCCATTCACATTCAACGCTGTCGACAAACGTCCAGAGGCCAAGCAGGTCGCGGACTTCGTGACGTCGTGCTGGGAGGATATGGAGAGCACGCCGACCGAGGCGATCAGCGAGATCATCTCGTTCGCGCAGTACGGTTGGTCGCTGTGCGAGACCAACTACAAGATCCGACGGGGTAAGTCGCCGTTCGGCCAGTTCAACTCGCGCTACAACGACGGCAAGATCGGATGGCGCGATCACTCGATCCGCTCGCAGGACAGCTTGCAGTGGTGGGACTTCGCAGATAACGGTCGCGTGCTCGCGATGTGGCAGAGCGCAGCGCCGGACTTCAGGCTGCGCAAGATCCCGATCGACAAGTCGCTGCTGTTCCGTGTCCGTACGCGGAAGAACAACCCGGAGGGCATCTCGCTCATCCGCGGTGCGTACGTCCCGTACTACTTCGTGAAGCGCCTGCGCGAGATCGAGGCCATTGGCGTCGAGCGCGACCTCGCGGGCTTGCCGGTCATGCAGCTGCCCGTCGAGTTCATGCGCGCACGACCGACAGCAGATCAGCTGCGTACGCGTCAGGCATACGAGAAGCTCGTGAGCCGTGTCCGTATGGACCGATACCACGGGCTCGTCATTCCGTCGGAGACGATGCCTGACGGTACACAGTCCGGATATAAGCTCAGCCTGCTGACCTCCGGAGGCCGACGTCCGGTCGACGTGAACGAGATCATCAAGCGATACGAGTCCCGGATCCTCGTCAGCGTGCTCGCAGAGTTGCTGCTGCTCGGCATGGACAAGGTCGGGTCGTGGGCGCTGAGCGATAGCAAGACCGAGATGCTCGCGCTCTCATTGAACGCGATTCTCAGCTCGATCACCGACGTGTTCAATCGACACGCGATCCCGAGACTCTGCAGGCTGAACAACATCCCCGAGGAGTTGTTCCCGGTCATGGCGCACGGAGAGATCGAGCGTCCGGATGTTCAGCAATTCGGCGCTGCTCTCGCGCAGCTGATCAGCGCTGGTGCGCTGGTACCGGATGACTCGCTCGAGACCTTCATCCGCGAGACGTTCGGCCTGCCGGTCAAGGACGCCGGTGCTCCCGAGGCCGGTCAGAGGCCGACGGTGCCGGAGCTTCAGAAGCGAAGCTGGTTCGCCAAGACATGGAGCCGATTGCGCCGCGCTGCCTGATTTGCGCAATTCAACTTGCACTGGCAAGTTAGCTTACGTGATCGGAGATTTGACGACGGCGCAGGGCTTGTGGTTCCCTCTCCCACCAGTTGCCCTACGCGAGCATCGATGCACTTCCAGAGGAAGTGCGAACAGGGCTGCCTCCCTTGGCGCAGCACCTGTTCAAGCGCGTAGCGAACAGCGCTCTCGCCGCAGGTGCCTCGGATGTGGAAGCTCTCGCGACTGCGTGGGCTGGTCTCTATAACGCAGGCTGGGAGAAGACCGAGAAGGGCGAATATGCTCAGGTCGTCAAGCAGCGCGTGAAGTTCGCGAAGCGTGCAGCAGGCGACACCAGCGACATCCGCCAGGTCTCGATCACCGCGCCGATCACGCATTTCGAGAAGCGTGACGACGGCTCGCTCAAGGTGTTCGGCTGGGGCTCGGTCGTCATCGACAAGGATGGCAACGTCGTCGTCGATCACGACGAGGACATCATCGAAGCCTCCGAGATCGAGAAGGCATCGTACAACTTCGTTAAGACGAGCGGCACAGCGAACGGGATGCACGAGGGTCCCGACGTCGGCTCGCTCATCGAGTGCGTCGCGTTCACGCCGGAGAAGCGCGTCGCGATGGGACTCGACGGCTCGGGACCGACCGGCATGTGGGTCGGCTTCGACGTCTTCGATAAGGGAGCCATCCAGAAGGTTCGCAGCGGCGAGTGGACGGAGTTCTCGATCGAGGGTGAGGCTCACCGACACATCGAGCCCGGGATTGCGAAGCAGCGCGCGAAGCTGCGTGATCTCGTTATCAACAAGATCGCGCTCGTCGATAGCGGTGCCGGACGCGGAGTCACGGTCCAACTCGTGAAGGGAATCAAGATGAACCTCAAGCAGCTGATGGAGAAGATCCGCAAGGCACTCGCGCTCAAGAAGAAGGAAGGCGAAGGCCAGGATCCCGGCGCGATGCTCGACGCCATCCTCGGCAAGCTCTCGCCCGAGGAGCGCACGATCGTCGAGATGGCGATGCAGGCCGCGGCCGGTTCCGGCATGCCGCCTCCGACGGAGCCCACGCCGGTCGACGAGCCGCTGCCCGAGGACATGCCCGAGGAGCAGAGGAAGTCCATCCAGAAGGCGCGGCAGGACGCGGCCGACGCGCGTGCCGAGGTGCAGAAGCTCCGGAACGAGAAGGACCGCGAGGGCTTCGTGAAGTTCGCGAAGAACAAGCTCCCGATGATCTCCGGCATGAGCAGCGAGGAGATGGGCGAGGTGCTGCACGTCGCGAAGGGACGCCTCAGCGAGGCGCTCTACGACAAGCTCACCAACACGCTCGTCTCGACGAACAAGGCGCTCGAGGAGAGCAAGGTCTTCGGCGAGGAGGGAAGCTCCGGCGAACCTGCTCCCGACAGCGGCGAGGGCGAGATCCGGGCGCTCGCGCAGAAGATGATGAAGGAGGACCCGAACCTCAACGAGGCCAAGGCCTACCAGAAGGCGATGAAGTATCCGGAGGGACGGCAGGCGATGAAGAAGCACCTGCGCCCCGACGCGTAGGTCGCGCGAAGCCAGTCGTCAGACGTCTGCTCCTTGGTGGGAGCCGAGACCCCAGGCGTGCTCGCTGGGGTCTTGCCATTAGGAGCGCACGAGCGCTGCTAGCACCGAGGGAGAACTAAGACCATGTCGCACTACCTGCCATCGCTCGATGACGGCTCCAAGCTCTCGAACGGTGATCTCACCGCCGCAGCCAACCTCTACAAGCTGGTGAAGCTGAACTCCTCGACGAAGGTCATCCTCGCGTCGGCGGGAACCGACGTGATCTACGGGTCGCTCTACAACGACCCGAACACCAACGACCCGTGTCGAGTCGCGGTGCTCGGACCGATGGTGAAGGTGCAGGCCGGCACCACCATCAGCGAGAACGACCCGATCACCAGCGACAGCGCCGGCAAGGCCGCGGTCGCGGTGCCGGGCGACTACGTCGTCGGTCGCGCGAACGTCGACGCGGTCGACGGCGACATCTTCGAGATCCGGATGACGCACGAAGGGACGCTCGCCGCGGCGAACCCGACGGCGAAGCCGGTGAAGGTGTCCTTCCACTTCAACCTCGCTGACATCGCGAACGGCAACATCGTCAGCTCATACCTGCCCGGGTTCGCCGGCACGGTCGAGCGGATGAGCGCGACCGTCACCAATCCCGCGACGACCGCGGCGAAGCTGACGACGCTCAACCCGGAGATCGCGGGAACCGACGTGACCGGAGGCGTGCTCGCGCTGACCAGCGCGAACATGACGCCGATCGGCGCGACGGTGGAGAGCACCGCGACGACCGCGGCGAAGACCTTCACCGCGGTGCAGACGATCGACATCGAGGCGTCGTCGACCACGGCGTTCGTCGAGGGCGAGATCGATCTGATCCTCCACCTGAACGCGCTGTAGTGCGCGGTCAGCTGCTCCGATGAGGGAGCCGAGAGCCTGGGCAACTCGCCAGGCTCTCGCCATTAGGAGCGCGTCGAGCGCACGCAAAGGCAAAGGGAGACAATCAGATGCCGCAGCCAACCAGGCGCCAAGTCCACGTCGATCGACCGCTCTCCGCGTTGTCCATCGCGCTCATGCAGGACAACTCCGAGCGAGTGTCCGACAGCTTCTTCCCGGTCGTGAAGGTCGACAAGCGCTCGGACACGTACTACACGTACGACACCGGCGAGCTCTTCCGCACCGACGCCGAGGAGCGCGCTCCCGGAACTCCGGCGGTGCGCCGAGGCTGGAAGATCTCGACCGACACGTACACGTGCAAGCGGTACGACGTCGCGGTCCCGATCGACGACGAGACGGACGAGAACGCCGACGAAGTCCTCAACATGTACGAGGACGCGGTGCAGGTGATCACGCAGGATCTCGCGATCAAGCGCGACGTGATCTGGGCGACCAAGTACTTCGCCACGGGCATCTGGACCACGGATGACGACGGCGTCGCTTCCGGTCCGTCCGGCACGCAGTTCCTCCGCTTCGACGCGTCGAACAGCACGCCGATCGAGGTCATCCGCTCGAGGCTCTCGACGGTGCAGGCCCTCACCGGCAAGCGCCCGAACAAGATGCTCGTCGGGCGCGCGGTGTTCGAGGTCCTCATGGATCACTCGACCATCCTCGATCGTCTCGCGACGACCGGGCTCAAGGTCGCGAACGCGCAGACCCTCGCGCAGATCCTCGACCTCGAGGAGGTGAAGGTCGCGGACACGCTCCGCAACACCGCGAAGGAAGGTCAGACCAAGTCGATGTCGCGCGTGTTCGGCAAGCACATCCTGCTCGCCTACGTGCCGAAGGCTCCGGGCAAGAAGATCGCGAGCGCGGGCTACACGTTCTCGTGGAAGAAGTTCGACAAGACGATCCCGGGAGCGGGTTCGCTCGCCGCGGCGGTGAAGCGCTGGCGCGACGAGAACATCGAGTCCGACGTGATCGAGGGCTCGATGTACTTCGACCACAAGGTCATCTCCGCCGACCTCGGCGCGTTCCTCGAGAACTGCATCTCGTAGGCCTGGCCCTGGCTGACGGGCTCTGGAACTGCTGTAGCGCGTAGCTCCTCCAGATCGAGATCGGTCGATCGCGCTCTGGAGGAGTTCATGGGTTACGTCGCAGGCAAGCAGATCAAGGTCAACGACAAGGTCTACGAGCGCGGAGATCCCGTGCCGGACGCGGAGAAGTCGTTCGGGCGGAACATCTACTCCGCGCTCGCGCACGGCCAGCTGATCCACATCCCCGACGGTCCGCTCGAGCCGCTCGGCCTGATGAAGCGAATGACCGGCGCACAGATCAAGGAGCTGGCCTCCGACCTCAAGATCAACATCGAGGGCCTCTCGAAGCTGGAGGCCATCGACAAGATCTGGGGAACGCGTCCGCAGCGTGCGACCACGAGCGAGGTTCCGCTCGAGAAGATGTGGCGCTACGAGCACAGCAGCCCGCGCCAGTACCTCGAGTACCTCTACGTCGTCGAGCCCGAGCACGAGAAGCTGCGCAAGCACGGTGAGGAGTTCGGCGTCCCGACCGGCGATGACCCGTTCGACTTCATCGACGCGCTCCTGGTGAAGGCCGGCTACGAGCAGCCCAGCGATCCGAACCCGCAGCACCGGAAGGGCCTCGAGCAGCAGCGGAAGCGCCGCGAGCGCAGGGACGAGGCGGAGGCCGAGTCCAAGCGCGAAGCCCGGGAAGCCCGCAACGGGAGCCAGGACGAGCCCGAAGAGAAGGGCGATAGCGGTGCCGTGCCTCAGCCCGGAGCCGACGACGGGGAATGATCGGTGACCTGGAGCTACAGCACTGCGGAGACCTCGGACAAAGATAAGGTCCGAGGCAAGATCGGTGATATCCAGGAGGATCGTCCGATTCTGTCGGACGAAGCCCTCCTGGCTCTCATTGGCGAGTATCCGGTCGGCGCTGTAGATCTGACGTCGGTCGCCATCAAGGCAGTCCGGCGAATCATCGCATCACGTGCTCGTAGCGTTGATCGCAGCGGCGCAGGTATCAACACATCGAGAGGTCAGGAGTTCGATCACTGGGTGAAGCTGCTCGAGATCCTGATGGCGGATCGCAGCGAAAGCTCGGAGACCACGAACTTCGTGGGCGGCATCTATCAGTCGCAGGATCTGGCCAACGACTCCGAGAGCGGACTCAAGCGTCCGGCGTTCAGCATCGGATACGACGATTTCGCAGGAGGCTCGCGCAGGAGCACGGACCCAGGCAGCGATTCTGAATGAGCATCGAGATCCGCAGAGAAGGCGCGAACATCGGCGCGCTGTTCGACCAGATTCGCTACGGCATGCCCGGAGCTTTGGCGAAGCTCGTCTTGCAGGGAGCGCAGGTCGCTGCTGGTGCAATCTCGAAGGAAGTCTACTCGTCATTTGACGTGAGGACCGGCGCTCTCGCTCGCTCATTCCGCGCGACGTTCCTCGGCAACGTCGACGGAGCGATCACCGCAACTGCGTCCTCGGATCTGATCTACGCTCGCGTCCAGGACGAGGGTGGAGAGGTGAAGCCTCGCGTCATGAGGACGCTCGCGGTGCCGATCCGGTCGGCGAACATCGCAGTTGGCAAGTGGCCGAGGCACTGGCCGAAGGGTGAGCTGAGGTTCATCCGTCGACCAGGCAAAGACCCGCTGCTCGCGACGGTGACTGGCAAGGGCAAGAACCAGAAGGTTCATCCGAAGTATGTGCTCAAGGAGAGCGTGCACATCGTCGGTCAGAACTACGTGCAGAAGGCCGCTGACACGTCGCAAGATGAGATTGCTGAGATCCTTGGCGGAGGCGTCGAGCAGATCGTCGATCGTGCAGGAAAAACTGCATCGGGGAGGACCTGATGGGAACTCCTGCACGTGCGCTTATCCTCGACAACATCAAGACCACTCTTGCTGTAATTTCAATTGCAGGTGGATACAAGACCACTGTCACCAAGGTGGAACGCTACCTTCGCGACTGGGCTGATGTCGATCCGACCGAAATGCCGTGGATCGGGTTCTTCCCAGGAGCGGAGAGGCCCCAGCATCAGCCAGGCGAGATGCTGCGCATGGTCATGCCGATCATCGTCGTCGCTCATATCGAGACCGTCGTCGACGAAGATCTTGAGGTAGCGCATCGTGACCGAACGACGAAGATCTCAAATCTGGTCGACGACATCGTTGCGGCTCTGATGGTTGACATCCGTCGTGACTCGAACGCCTCGAGCACACGGTATATCGCACCATCTCAAACGGACGAAGGTGTGCCTGATTACGTCAGCGATCGTGGCGGCGTGGTCTCTGCACAGATGAATTTCGAGATCGTCTACTTCCGGACGACAGGGAGAAGCTAGAATATGGGAATCGCAGTACCTGACGCCCTCGGACGTGAACGACGCATGGCAGCGACGGCGGAAGTCACGTACGGGACTTTCGTGAAGCCGGCAACGACTTCGATGATGAAGGCGTTGATGAGCAAGTTCTCGTACAAGCAGGGTCGCAAGACTCGCGAGGACGCACGGCAGACACGCTCGCCGCAGCAGCGGATCACCGGCAAGAAGGAGTGCACCTGGTCGTCGGAGCACTACATCGCTCCGCGTGCAGCAGGCACGGCTCCCGACGTCGGTCCGATGCTCAAGCACGCGCTCGGCGTCGAGACGGTCAACGCGAGCACCAGCGTGGTCTACACACTGACGCGCACGCAAGGTCTCCAGGGTTCACTGAGCCTCGCGCACGAGTTCTCCGAAGTCGTGATGGAGGCGCTCAAGGGAGCGTGGGTCCAGACCGTCAAGATCTCGATCTCCGGAGGCAACGAGCCTCGGATCTCGTTCGAGGGAGGCGCAGCCGACCACGTCCAGACCGGCTACTCGACTGCGGCGTCGATCAGCAACTCGAACACGGTCGTCGTCACCGCTGCTGACCAGGACCTGTTCGAGGTCGATTCCATCGTGGCGGTTGGTGCGCAGACCGATCGCAAGGTGACGGCGAAGACCGCGAACTCGCTCACGGTCGATGGTGCTGCGATCACCGCGACCACACCGGTCGTGAAGCCGTGGATTCCGGCCGACACCTACGCGCTCGACGACTCCGGGAATACCGGTGGTGACGCGCTTGCCGAGATCGATGGGACGCTGACGCTCACGGACTCCGGCAGCATCATCGCGGAGACAACGCCGAAGATCACGGCATTCGAGCTGAACATCACCAACAACTTCAAGCCCATCAACAATGAGGCCTTCCAGGACAAGGTCACCGACATCATCGAGGGCTATCGCTCAATCACCGGTTCGATCACCATCCGCGCTCGACGCGACTGGATCAAGCTCTGGGCGAGCAGGAAGCGCTTCGTGACGACGGACTTGTTCGTTCGCGTCGGACCGGCGTCGGGTCGTCGCATGGAGATCGACCTCAACCAGATCGAGATCGAGTTCGGCGATCTCGACATCCCGCAGGAAGAGGAAGGGCTCTTCACTCTGCCGTTCCTCGCACTCGGCACGCTCGCGGGCGAGGACGAGTGCACGATCAGCTTCAAGTAACAGCGACCTCCTCCAGAGGCGGATGCGTCGGGCGACCGGGGCGATAACATCCGTGGGCAACCGGTCGCACTATTCTCTGGAGGAGAACAGATCATGGGTCGAGTAGCTCAAGTCATCAAGAAGAGGGAAGATGGGGAGTGGTATCGCCCGGACATCGGCGATAACCGCTCAGATCCGGAACCCTTCCGCGTCCGCCTGCTGCCGATGTCGGCGACGGATTTCAAGAAGTATCAGGAGAGTTCCGGCAATTTCACCGGAGGCAAGGTCAACTTCAACCGTCGCGCGTGGGAGATGTCGGATCGCATCATCAGCGAGCGCGTGCTCGAAGTCGAGAACTATGCGGTACGCGACCCGGACACCGAGGTCGTCGTCTCGCCGAAGAACGGGCGGCAGCTCGTCGAGGCCTTGGCGAAGGCCGACCCGGTCGAGCGCGAGTCCGTCACCGACGACATCGTCGAGGCGCTGAAGGACAGCAGCAAGCTCCGCGATGGCCTCGTGGGAAACTCGAACTCGCGACCCGATTCGCCCTGAGCGGTGATCGCGAGACGTGGTCCTGGGGATGCTCCGAATGCAAGGGCGACTCGAGCGGAGATGCGAAACGTCGCGCTCGAGGATGCGAATCGGATGCGAACCTCGGATTCCTGTGGGCACAGCAACTGAAGCGGTGCCCATGGTCCGTCATCGAGGAGGAGGCATGGATGCTCTTCCGATGGTGGGATCACTGGAAGATGTTCGGGATGCTGCCGTACGGGAGCGACTCGCTCGGCGAGGAGCCGTACTTCGTATTCCAGGCATTCGAGGTATGCGAGCGAGTTAGCCGAGAGGTAGAATCGAAGCGTCCACCTCCGATGATTGTGCTCAAGCAAGAGCAGAAGGGAAAGTAGAACTCCGATGGCTCGCGAAGTCCTGGTCGGCATCGTCGTTGCGGCGAAGGACTTCGCGAGCGGAGTCTTGGGTAAGATCCAAGGTGCAGGCAAGGCTACCGATAAGGGTGTTGCTGGTCTCGCATCCGGAATGCAGAAGTCATTCAAGATGATGGGTGCTGCTGCGGTCGGTCTAAACCAGGGACTCGAACTCCTGAAGAAGGGAGTGCACCTCGTTCAGGCGACGATCGGTCAGGCTGTCGTGAAGTCGCTGGAATATCGAGCAGCGAACGACGCCGGTCGGAAGGAAGTCGAGTCATTCGGTCGGAGCCTCGACCAGATGCATGGACGTCTCGGCGACCAGCTGATGCCACTGATCACCGGCGTCACGTCGTCGATGAAGCCAATGCTCGCGCAGTTCGAGAAATGGCTAAAGGCCAACGAGAAGCTCATCCAGACTCGCATCATCGAGTGGGCGGAGAGACTCGCGAAGGGTCTCGTCAGCGGCGTGGCCTTCGCAGTGTCGACGGTCGTGAAAGCATGGCACGGCTGGCAGATGATCATCGAGACCGTAACCGCTGTCGCCAATAAGGGCTTCGCTCTGGTGCTCGACGGAGCGACCTCAGTCCTCGAGGGAATGGAGAAGATTGCCGAGTGGTCCGGCGCTACCGACGTCGCGAAATCTATCGGAGAGGTTCGCGCGACGCTGAGCTTGATGTCGAAGGACGCTGACGCGATCGGTGACGAGGCTCTTGCACGCGCAGCACGCGAAGTCAACGCGATGGATGAGAACGTCGCAGCAATCAACCGAGTCCGAGATGCTTTCCATGAGGGTATCGGCAAAATCGCAGTGAACGCCCTGAAGAAGGTCGACGTCGCTGTCCAGCATTCGTCGCAGTACGAGCACGATCTCGCTGCTGCTTGGCGTGCTCGGTTGAATGAGACGCGGAACTACGCGCTGGCCGCACGCAGCGCACTGCAGTCGATGACCGACGACCAACTCGAATACCAGGTAGCACTCGACAAGAAGAGGCAGGAGGACTTCGAGCGCTGGAAAGAATACCAGATGCAGCGAGTCGATGCGAACCGCGCAGCGAACGAGGAGATGCTCGCGAGTGTGCAGGGATGGGCCGGTCAGGCTTTCGACGCATTCAGGAGCGCGTTCGGTCAGGTCGGCGACATCATCAACGGCGAGGTCTATACCGCACTCGATGCGATGGGTGACGCAATCACAAGCATTGGCAAGATGATCCTCGACGAAGCTGCGAAGTTCGCTATCGCCAAAGGTATCGAGATGCTGTGGACCAAAATCGCAGCGTCGGCTTCGATTCAGGCACACGCAGCGCAAGCTGCCGCAGCAGCCTTCGCGTCGATCTCGGCAATTCCGATCATCGGTCCAGGGTTGGCTCCGGCCGCTGCCGCCCAGGCGTACGCAGCGACTTTGGCCTTCGAGGGAGGTCTCGCGTTCGCTGAAGGTGGCCTCGTCCCTGGGCGCAAGGGGCAAGCCCAGCCAGCTACCGTCCACGGCGGTGAACTTATCATCCCGGAGCCTATGGTAACCTCCCTCCTGGAGGGTCGCTCTGCGCCTCAAGGGGGGTCACGTGCGGCTCCGGCCGGAGGCCCGAGCGGAGGTGGCGTGACCCTCCAGCTAGGCACGTTGGGACTCCCAGGACGGGCGGAGGCAGCACGGTGGATTCGGGATGTGTTCGCTCCGGTCTGGCGTGATGGCCAGAAGAATGGCTGGTGGTAGGCAATGGCCTGGTCATTCTCGAGCATCTCTGCCGCGGATCTGGCTTATCTGGCAGCGAACCGTCCGCTCGCAATTACCACGCAGGCTGTCGGTCCGTTCAGCGCCGTCGCACCTTATCAGTGGTCGATTGTCGCTGGCAGCTTCGCCGACGCAGATGTCAGCGACCCCGACTGGCCGACTCGACGCCTGAGCGACGGTCACGGCTATCTGCCGAGCAAGCCGAGCGCGAGCCTCTCTGGAATGTTCCGCGCCTGGGCAATGGTTCAGTGCAATACGAGCAAGCCGTTCGACTGCGCTGTTATCCTCGGCCACAATTTCGGTAGCCTCTGTGCAGCAGGCGTCCTTGTTACGCTCGAGGTTGCAGATAACGACACCTTCAGCACGAACCTGTCGAAGGTCTATCAGTGGGGAAGCATCGGCGACTATATCACGACCAATCGTCGGTTGGTCTCGACATCGCTCGTGCCTCTTGGCGAATCCGGATCGAAGCTGCTGTCCGGCGTCGCGTACGCGCGTGTGAAGGTGCAGACATCTGACTCGTCGGATTTCCTCGAGCTTCCTCGGATCGGTGAGATCATCCTCGGTCGACGACGCCAGCTGCCGTTCGCCGGCCTGCACCCATACAACTACCGATCGATCCGCAGCACCGCGTTCGACTTCACGAGCAAGGGTGGAGTCACTACGCGCTATCCTGCTGCGCGAGGACAGAGCTACTTCAACCATCGGTTCAATCCTGCGTCTGCGTCGGACATTGCAATCTTCGATTCCATCTTCTCGGACTGCAGTCAGGGACAGCAGCCAATTGTGTGGATCGAGAAGCCGACTGCTGAGCCAACCGTCGCTCTGCATGGATTCATCGGCACGACGAAAGATAAGGTGCTCGTCGACGCGTACGAGACTGAGTATCGTATCGACTTCGACGAGAATTCCCCATTCTACGAGACCGAGGTCTGAGTGCTGAATCTGAGCACCAAATGGAAGGCAGCGATGGAGCGGTCTTCCGTGCCTCCGATCTATATCGTCCGCTTTGAGCCGAGCGGACCGACGGGGAAGGTGTTCTCTTACGTCACCGGTGAGGAAGTCCGGTTCGGTCTATCACCGTCGGTGTCGACCGTGTCGCCGATCGCGACGAAGGTGAATCCATATACGCGCGAGTGGTCGGTCGGTGCTCTGCAGCTGGACTTCAAAGATGATGGCGCAATTCGCGATCTGCTCATCTACCGATTCAAGGGAATGCAGGTTCGCATCCTCTTCGGGACCGATGGACTCGACGAGAGCGACTTCGTCCAGCGATTCGTAGGCTTCGTCGACGAACTCCAACCGCAACAGGGCGACGCGATCTCGGTGTCGCTCGCCGATGTCGGGTCTCTGCTGCGTGATCAGAAGGTCGTCGGCCAGTGGATCTCCGACCATCCGCTCAGCGTGGTGACCGACATCTATCGACTCGCTGGTATCGGCTTCGATCGATACGATGCCATGTCGCATCAGGCGTCGGTCTGGCCGAACATTGCGCACTATAACCTGAGCCGCTACGCGTCGCTGAACGCGGAAGATCTGCAGGACATGAAGGCCCTCGATCAGGGCCTGTCTGCGAAGGACGCAGTCGCCGAACTCGGCATGCTGATGGACGCATCGTTCCTTCCGCAGGAGGACGGCAAGGTCTATTGCAAGGTCTATAACAAGAACGCTCCAGTCGTCAGACATTGGGGTCGCGATCAGATCCGCGACATGAAGCAGGAGAAGACCTGGGACGAGATCCACAACCGGGTGAAGCTCGAGTGGATGAAGGTCGGCGACACGTCGAAGTCGCTAGAACTGGAAGATCGTCTCGCGCAGCGCGCGTACGCACCGTTCGGAGCGTCGGCGCAGGTCTACGATGGGGACTCCGAGACTGAATGGCTGTGGCAGGCCACACGCCTCTATACCGGGATCGCGGCCTCCGGCGAGACATCGGTCACCATCGAGTATCCGTGCATTCGCGGCTTCGCCGGAGCGAACTTCGCACTCGGAGGTACGTTCGGCAACGCGACGGTGTCCGGACCTCTTGGTGTATTGTGGGGTGAGCGACCTGCGTACTTCCTCATCGACGACGAGATCATACAGTTCGACGAGTTCACGTCGTATAGCCTCCGCCATGGAGTCATCAACCAGGGCAACCTCTCCGGCATCTGGAAGGGGACTTATCGGATAGCGCAGCGCGGCGTGCTCGGCACGACGCCAGCAATCCACTCAGCTCGGAGCATGGTCTACGACGTAACCATGCCTCTGAACATGCTACGCAATCGGCTCGACCGATTCGCGTACGGCATTCCGGTTATATCGGTGACGGTGCCGATCTCCGAGTTCGGAGTGCAGCTCCTCGACTTCGTGACGGTCGAGGACGACGTGTTCGCGCATTATAACGTCTATGCTCGAGGCGTCGACGCGACTGCGGCCTGGGAAGTTATCGGCAAGGAAGATACGCACGGCACCGACGGGTCGCACCACATCAAATTCACGCTCGCGTTCGTGCGCGGCCTATTCCAGAAGCCGAAGAGCCCACTCATCAACATCAACATCCCGAACGACGATAAGCCGTTCACTGGGTGGAAGCCGCAGGCTACTGCAACCGAAGTCAACGGACTCACACAGCATAAGGTCAGCGGAGGCACGCTCACCAACCAGAGCGGTCTGACCGCGACGATGTCGCAGACGATCGTCGCCGGTGACGGCTACTACGCGAAGAAGCCCGCGACCGAGATGGTCTATCCGGCAAACAGCGACATCTGGGTGTCATGGGATACCTTCATCTCCGAGTGGGTGCTCGACGACGTCGCGAACGGCGCAGATAAGCCTGAGATGTCGATCTCGCAAGTTCCCATGCTGAAGATCGTCACCGATGGCACCTCCATCGTGTCGACGATCGATCTCAGCGGTACGAAGGAACCACAGACCACGGTCGGTGCCGGAGCGAAGCTCATCAAGGCTCACTCCGAGTATGGGCAATCCGCGAAGGTCGACACGACCGCGGCGGTTCGCACGACCGATAACTCCTGGACGACGCTGAAGGAGATCGAACTCGAAGACCAATACTCCTATATCGTGCGCGCGAACATCATCGGTCGCAAGCTCAGTGGCGGAGACCGATTCGCATTTACGGTGTCGGCAGCTGCCTATCGCCAGGGTCTCGGTGCTGCCTTGGTGGGAGCGTTCGAGACCGAGCTAGTGCGTCGATCTGATGCCAACGCCGATGCGCAGATAACAGTTAGCGGCAATAGCCTGCTAGTTCAGGTGAAGGGTCAGAGCGGTCACCAGAACTATTGGGTCGCGGACATCAGCTACCACGCTGTCAGCACCGCGGAGGGAGATGATGTGCCTCAGAAGATTCACCTAATCACGAATCCGGTCAGCATGACCGGAACCGTCGAGACGAAGATCGGCTCGGTACGCCTCGCCAGCGGTACGCTCAATATCCTGCGAGCGCTCGTCGGCTGCGAGAACTCGGTGCACGCAGCAACTATCCGATTGCGGAAGCAGAGCGACGGCACATCGCTGACGACGGTCGGCGGCACTGCTGGAGTTCTCCAGGAGCAAACCACCTCCACCATGGCAGTCGCGACCGAGGCCTGGTACGACGTGTTTCTGGTCAGCGACAACGCGAGCGGTGTCGCTCTCTGCTCTGGCCTCTATATCGAGTACCTGTAAGGAGTCATTATGGCAGCACGATACAGCCTCAAAGCCTACGACTCCGGCACCGCTGGGTGGGTACAATGGACCGCGACTGATCCGACTGCAACTCCGCTTGCAGGAGCGACAACTCCGAACTACACAGGATCTCTCAGCGCGAAGCATATCGTGCGCGTGCAGAGCGATGAGACCGCTGTGCGCGATGCGCTGTCACTCGCGGCCGGAGACATCGCTATCAACTCGCGGAAGATTACCGGCCTCGGAACTCCGGCAGCTAACACTGACGCAGCAACGAAAGACTACGCTGACGCAGTAGTGACTGAATCCCGTGTGCTCGACAAGCTCAACGACAGCACAGCAGCGAAAGATGTCGGTGGTGGATCAATCACGAACGTAAACCTCGTGGATGGTCGCGACGTGAGCGTGGATGGTACGAAGCTGGACGGCATCGAATCTGGTGCGCAGGCAGTGACCGAAGCTCACGTGCTAGATAAGCTCAATGATAGTTCTGCGTCCAAGGATATGGGCGGAGGCAACATCACGAACGTCGGCACAGTCGACGGCGTAGATGTGTCGGGCCTCGTCAGTGGACACGTGATCGAGGACGAAGGCACGCCGGTTACGCAGCGGAGCAACATCAACTTCACGGGCTCGAGTGTTTCGGTCAGCGACAGCGGCGGCAAGACCGTCGTCTCGATCAGCGGCGGTGCTCCGACCGAGGCAGATGTGCTTGACGTGCTCAACGACAGCACTGCGACGAAGGACATGGGCGGAGGCCCAGTCACGAACGTCAAGCGTCTGAATCTCGCAGATCAATCGAGCCAGCCGTCGAGCACGGACGGCACGCTCTGGCGCGAAGCGAACGGATCGTCCTACACGCACTATCTCCGCCATGTCCACAACGAGAGCGGCAGCGTGGATGTGCCGATCGGGCCTTCGGTGAACATCCGCTGCGTGGGCAGCGGCACCGTCAACAAGGGTGACGTGGTGATCGTGACGCCGTCATCGGCGTACGACAGCGGATATCATGCGCCGGTGGTGCGTCGCTTCGCGATGGACTACGGAGACGACGCGATCGGCGCGGTACAGGGCGAGATGATCGGGATCGCGCTGATGAACATGAGCAGTGGCGCACCCGGCTACGTGTGTTTCTTCGGCTATATGGACGGAATGGACACGAACTCGTGGGGACCGGACGGCGTCATGATCTTCGCGGACATGAACAATCCCGGAGGCATCACCACGTCGTGGCAAGATGCATACGCGTCCGACGTTCACAATCGGAGCATCCTCTGCCTCGGGCATGTGGCGCGCACGAACTCCTGGGCAGGCTTCATCATGCTCGCGCCGAAGTGGGTTCCCAAGTTCTACGAGTACTACCGGGACTGCTCGGACACGAACGGAGATAACTACCTATTCAATAACAACGTCCCGTTCGACCTGATCGTGATCGATTCATGGGTCCGTGTGCGATCGAACTCCGGAGGCTCGACGGCGCAGGTTCGCGATGGCAGCTCGTCAGCGCTCTCCGACTCATTCGACACCGGCAGCAACGGGCTCAAGCGCGACACCGGGTCGGTCAACGCGCAGAGCCAGGCAGTCGCTCAGGGTGGATCAATCAAGCTGAATCGCTCACAACCATTCTCGGTTCAGCTGGAGGTCTGGGTGAAATGCCTACGAACCGCCTATCGTACCTGATCCTTGGGGTCCTGATGGGCTGCGACCCGGACTTGCTGCACCAAGAGCCTCACGTTGCAGCGGACTGTGGGTCGGCCGGAGACGCCTCGGCACCTCAGGACGCACAGACGGAGGCCAAGGACGCGGCCGGAGCGCCAGACGCAGGCTTCGCCCAGGATTCCGGGCCTCCGGAGGCCGTCTGCATGTTCCAGTGTCGGGGAATGGCTGGCCCTTACTGTGCCAACGGGGTAGCTGTAGAGGATTGTTGGTCTCCGAACTGCGCCGCAATTCCACCTGCTGACTGCCTTGGTGGATGCTACATCATCCGAGGTCCGTCAGTTCCAACTACTCCGAGGTGCCAATGAGCAATTCCATCGACCATCTCTACGCTCCGATGCGACCGCTGATATCGGGCGTGCTCGCGAAGGCCAACGAACTGCTCAAGCAGAGGCAAGACAACTTGCGAGTCGTCGTCCACGATACTCATCGCAGCTGGGAGCAGCAGGCTGCGAACTACGCCAAGGGGCGGACGACTCCGGGCAAGATCGTCACGAACGCGAAGCCCCAGGAGTCTGCACACTGCATCCTCACGCAAGGCGGATTGCCTGCCTCTATGGCGGCAGATCTATGGGTCCTCACGCCGGACGGCAAGCTCGTGCGCGATGCGCACCCAGCCTGGGCAGTGATTCCTTTCGCGGCCTATCTCGTCGCAGGAGATCGGCTCGCGATGGGAGCCGCTTTCTCGTCGATCCGCGGCGGTGACTGGCCCCATCTGGAATGGAATGGCTGGATGTCGCTGGTCACGAATGGCCAGATCAAGGTAGGCTGAGGAATTCCTTATGGATCCTGGCCTCGATGTTGCGAACACCCTCATCGGCCTATTCATAGGCGGTGGTGGTCTGACGCTCCTGGCCAAAGGCGTCAACTCGATCATCAAAGTTTATCGCGACGAGAAGGAATCCGAGCGTAGAGAGCGCAAGGAACTTCGCGATGAGGAGAGAGCCAACAGGAACGACGAGAGGAGCGCTCGAGAGAAGGGGATCAGCGACGCGCGAGCCGAGAGGCAAGCCGGATACGAACTCCGGGAGCGCGAGATCCAAGCGATGACTGAGCTGACGATCGCGAACCGCGAGCAAAGCTCGGAAATCAGGAGAGCCATCGAACGCATCGATGCGCTCATAGTAGAGATCAGGGCAGAGCGGATGGAGTTCATCGCTGATCGCTCTCACAAGCACCGGATCGAAGAAGAGCGCGAGCGCTACAACGACACCGGCAGGCATCAAGTGCAATCAGTAGAGAGGGTGGACGACCCAGATCGCTCCGGTAGGTACAGGACGCAACCGCAGGTTGATGACCTGGAAGGGACAGGGACCAGAAGATGAGGATGATAATCTCATTGCTGATCGGCGCGATGATGTTCGCGTCGATCGCATGTAGCGCCTCGTGCGCCACCAATACGACCGTTCGGGACAAGAACGCCTACGCGCTGGATGTCGCGTATCACCAGGACATGGAGACGCGTGCAGGCGCGACGATCCTGCGCCGAGCTTCGTCGCTGCCTCCGGCCGAATGCCAAGCTGACGCGGAGTTGGGGCTCGTGCTCCTGCACCGCTCCAGCTACCATGCGGACATGAGCCGGTACCTGGGAGGTCTGACCGATAAGCAGCCCGGTGATCCGCCGATGATCCCGAACGTGAACACGATCTGCACGACGACGATCTCGATGCGCAAGCGCGTCACCAACTCGAACAACGACTGGAAGCTAGCCGCGGTCGGCTGGGAAGGAGCGGCGCAATGAACGAGGACCTCATCCGCAAGATCCTCGAGGGCCTCGGCGACAAGGGAGTCGAGGAGCTGAACGCGCTGCTCCACTCGATGAAGCCGAGGAACGATCTCGAGAAGATGCTCCTCAAGCTCGCCATGAACGCGCTCGCGGCCGGAGAGCCCATGGCGCTCCAGGCGATAGAGAAGATCCTGAACGGCCTGGTGAACCCCGGCGCTCCCGATGGCCTCTCGACCGAAGGGCTGTCGCCGACGGAGGCCTCGGACCTCCTCGCTGCCGTCCAGAAGTCGGAGATGGGCGAGCGGCAGGCGGCATTCACGATGCTCGACACGATCGGCGTCGCGCTCGGGAAGCTCGGCGCGGCGTTCCTGCGAGGGCTGATCTGACATGGCCGCTGCAGCGACCGTGTCCCTGGTCGGAGTTATCAGCGGGTTGCTCTCCGGAACCCGGAACATGCAGCCTGCAGACAACACGAGCGCTGCAGCAGTCGGGAAGCACGAGAAGATCACGCTCTCGTCTGGAGCCAACACCATCACGCCACCATCAGGCGCGACGATGGTGCTGATCGTACCTCCGGTCGCGAACGCGCAGAACATGACCCTGAAGGGCGTGACCGGTGACACCGGCATCGCCCTGGCGAAGACTCAGTGGGTCCTGCTGTCGCTGCAGTCGGTCTCGTCATTCGTGATCACTGCTGGAGGCACGATCACGGACGTCGAGTTCAACTGGATCTAGTCCTCGCGATTCCAGCGCGGCTCACGCGCTAGGAGCGCTCGAGCAGCATCTCGTTCCTTCACAGCCAGGTCATAGAAAGCCTGGTCTACCTCATGCATCACTCCCGGAGTCCCGTGAGTTCGCAATTCCTCATGCGAGTCCAGTAGCGCTCGCAATTCCTCTTGCAGTAGCCCCACGACCTGGAATGGCTTCCCGTCGGGACCTTCTCCGGTAATTGAGACCTTCGCCTTTCCCTTCGGGTTCTCGACAGCCTCGCGGAGTTCCGCGATGCGGGCTGGCGTGAGGATCACAGCGGCCTCAGAACCGAGAATGCCTCGCAACCCGGATTGAGGCAGTGCTTCTCTTGTTTGGGGTCTGCTGGATCGACGACCAGCGGCGCACGGCATTTCTGGCACCAGTGCATTGCGAACCCAGACTCGATGAGGTCGTCGAACAGCGACAGCGCGATGTCGAGCAGCTGGTCCATGTCCTGTCGCATCTCGCGCACACCGACCTGCACGCTGACGCCGTTCGTCGTCTTCGTGAATGTGACCGGTCCGGACGCGGACTCCATCGCGACGTCGATCATCTCGCGCATCTGCTTGCGCTGCATGAGCGCACCGAACAGATCGAGCAGCATCTTCCGGCGCTCAGCGCGCTCAGCTCCAGGCACGTCGATCGGCTTCTGGACATTGTCTACGGTGACTTCCATAACTTATCTCCCTGATGACCCGAATCCGTAATTGCCTCGATCGCTCTGTGGAAGCTCCGGCACCTCCTCGAAATCCATCTGCAGGACGCGATGTGGAACGAGTTGCGCGAGCCTCGTATCTTTCGGCACGACGATTACGTCGTCGGACAGGCTGATGACCTGCACGAAGAGTTCGCCACGGAACCCCGGGTCGACCACCGCGCTGACGACTTGCAGATGATGCCGATGAATCGTGCTTGATCTCGGGAGGATGGCTCCCCAGATGTCGTTCGGTAGAGCCAGGTGCACACCGGTCCGGATATTCGTCGTCCTCTTCTGACGCCAATTCGGATTGACGCAGGTCTCCTCGAGCGTATAGAGGTCATATCCAGCGTCGTGGTCGTAGTTCTTCGACGGACGCGTAGCTCCAGACAGGAGCTTCATCTGGACCTTCATCGGCGCCTCCACATCTGTGTCCGGTAGCGGCTCTAGCATCGATCGAGTAGCCATGCACAGCCCAGTGCGCTGGCACTCGCTCGCATTCCGGCATGCCGGCCCACAATTCAGACGGAACATCTTATTGGTTCATCGGAGGTTCAGTGTCGGCGCTCGGTCGATGCAGGTCCAGCCTTTGGCGGGGTCCCAGGCCGTGCCGATCAGACGCACGAACACCGAGAATGTGGACTCGACGTAGTAGATGAACTGCTGCGCCTTCGGCGACAGCGATTCGAACTTCACCTTGCCCTCATCCTCTGGGGAGAGGTAGTCCATGAACGTCAGCGCGATCCACGCTGGATCATTCAGCCAGACTGCCTTCCGCATCAGCGGCTCATCCCACTCGCCGATGCGCCTGATCTTCTTCGTCACAGTCGTCATCTCGACGACCTTCTTGCCGACGCGCTCGGACATGTTCTCCCATGTCAGCTCGCGGTGCATCGGTCCCGACGGTCCTGCGACGCGGATCGGGTAGGTGCGCGCGACGAGCACGACGTCCGAGACCCATTGCGGAGGGAGGCCTGCGTCGGCAGCGAACTGCGCCGCGTTCGTGTCCTGCGTGGTGACGTGAGGCCAGGCGCCGTGGATCAGCGAGAGCCCACAGCCCTGCGTTCCCTCGAGCAAGGCACGCTTGCCGGAACTGACCATGTCCCGGACCAGGGTCGTCGAGTCCTCGACCCGGACCTTGAGACCTGCCAGTTCCGGGCAGTGCTGCGCCAGGCGGAAGCGCTCCGGGTCGCGCGAAAGCCGGTCAACGCGGGCTGCTCCGACTCCCTCTCCGGTCGACCCGATCCGGGCATGGAGAGCCCCGTCGACGCCTCCTTCGGCGGCGTGGTGGCGCTGCTCGAGGATACCGGCCGCGGAGTCGATCACCAACCTGTAGTTGAGGTCGTCGACCCCATCTCTGGTCAGCATGTCGATCTCGGCCTGGAGGATCTGGAGGTTGACGAGCGCACCGGGACCGATCACCAGGAGGCAGTCGGGGTTCGTCCATGCGCAGGGGATGCTCTGCATCTTGTAGAGCTTGCTCTGGTGGACGAACGAGTGACCGGCGTTCGGTGCACCGGTGCGGATCGAGATATCGAAGTCCGCGGACATGTAGTGAGCTACGACGCCCTTGCCCTCAGATCCCAGCTGCGCTCCGACGAGAGCGACGACCTTACCGCGCTTCATTCCGTGATCTCCACGACCTTCGCAGTTCCCCACGTCGGCCCAGCCTTGAAGTCGACCTTCATAGGGATAGAGCACCACGGCGTGTCCGTCATGATGCGGTTGATCTCTGGCAGCAGGCGACTGCGGTCGCCACGTTTCATCTGGAACAAGATGCTATCGTGCACCGGCAGCAGGATACGCAGTCCGAGTTCCTTACGCAACCGCGTCAGCGCGATGCGATTCATCTCGGCGACACCGCCTTGGATGAGGTTCGATGACGCCTTATGCGTCGGAGCCGTCGCAGTGTTGTAGTGTCGCAACCGACCAGTAAATAGGCGGATGTAGCCTCGTGATGCTGCCTGCGCTTCGGCCTGTCGATAGAGTGGTCGGAACCCTGGATAGTTGCGATGATACTTGTCGAGGTAGCTCTTCGCTTGGCTGCGCGGGATGTGCAGGCGCTCCGATAGCGTAGCAGCACCGACGCCGTAGATGACGGAGAAGTTCAGCTGCTTCGCTGCGAAGCGTGGAATACCGATCTCCTGCGCAGTCTCGGAGTGCAGGTCAGCACCGCGGATGAGCTTGTCGCCCATCCTGGTCTCCTTGGCGTAGTGGCATGCGACGCGCAATTCGGCCTGCGAGTAGTCAGCCTCGCCGATCTCGTCCTCGTCGTTATCAGGACCGAAGACGTCCTTCACCTTCCAGATCTCGTTGGTAGCCTTCGGCACCGCTTGCAGCGGAGGCTTCTCGCAAGACAACCTGCTGGAGATCGTACCGATGAGATTGAGGTTCGGATGCAGGACCTCGTTCGCGTCCATCATCTCGAGGAACCGCCGATAATAGTTGGCGTTCACTCGATACCATGACCGGAATGCACGCAGCTCCGTGATACCGGGACGGTCTGGCATCAGCTCGAGGAATTCGCGAGCGGTGCTGGCGACGCCCAACCACTTCTGCACCTGCTTGGCGGAGTTGAGGTTGATCTTGTAGCCTGCGAGTTCTTCGATGATGGCTCGCATCTCTTCGACCTTGCGGTCGGCCTCCTCGATGTACTGCCTCATCAGGGGAGTGATGAGCTTCATCCCCTTGCATTCGATCTCGCTGACGATCAGCTGGTATTCGTTCACCTCCTGCCATATGTCGTAGATCTTCCAGGTCTTGAGATGTGGAATGTAGAAATCGCGGAGGCCGCGCGTGAGCCGTACGTCCTGGCACGCGTATGGAGCCACCTGTTCTGGCGGCAGCTTCCACATATGACCTTTGCCGAGGCCTCGCTCGAGCAGCAAGTCGTCGAGGTCCGCTGCCTCCTGTGAAGCGCCAGGACCGAGGTACTTGTCGCCGAGAGCCTTGAGCTTGAAGCTCGGCTCGTTCTCGTTCATGAGGTGAGCCTGACACTTCACCTCGTGGATATGTGCTGGCAGAGGCACGCCATCCTGAATCATCGTCTGCATATCGAACGTGTAGTTGAAGCCGACGTAGTTCTTATCGGGTCGCGACAGTTCGCGCTGGAAGTCTGGGAACTTCTCCGGAGGCAAGTTGCCTTGCACGTGCCGGAATGGGAAGTAGTAGGCCTCGCTGTCAGCCTCGACCGCGATGCCGACCAGTCGATCACCATTCCACGGACGAAGCCCTGTGGTCTCAGTATCGACGATCAATTCCTTGCATCGCGTGATGCGCTCCATCGCAGGAGCGTAGGCTTCCGGTGTATTGACGAGCATCGATCAGAACCTCGTCGGGATGGTGATATCGCCGCACCATGGGCACTCGAGGTACTCGACACCCTGCAAGATCTCCGTCGAGATTGGGTGCACGCAGCCGTTCGGGCAGAGCGGCTTCTTGCATCCAGCACAGATGCCGGGAGACTGCAGTCGCAGGAGATGGACCTCATCGGGCAGTGACATGCGCTCGCCCGGAGGTCCGGACTTCTGGATCTTGTCAGCGGTGACGCTGAGGCTCAGCAGGAATGAGGTCAGAGACATTCGTCGATCCCTCCAGAATCGAGCAACGGAATAGCGAAGGAGTGCAGCAGGTCGCCGTCTAGGGCTCTCGCCCTTCCATGGGCCTTCTCGGAGGCGCCTCCCGTGCGTCGACGAATTGGACACTATGCCGCATCGCCGTCGTCTGGGCATCCGAGCACGAGAACCTGCTGCACTCCTCCTCTCGGGCTTCCACCGATCTCCGAGCTTAGCGTACTCGTCGACGTCGTGCGCCACCTATATCGCTACCGTCCACGGGCCAGAGACGATACGGTTCGATCGTCGCAACCTTGGTGTGTAGCTGGGTCACGCCTGCACGCTCTTACTAGGGCTCGACCACGTCCCTACGGCACTTCGCGGTCTGACGAGCCATCAGAACGGGATGTCGCTGTCCTTGAACTTGCCCTCGAACATCTTGCCGGTCGACTCCGGATGCGGCAGCGCCTTCTTCACGCTCGAGCGCTTGACGTCCTGGTACTCGTCGTCGACGAGGTGGACGATGCACATGCGCCGGATCGCGTCGGCCTTCTTGAACTTGGAGTTCTTCTCCTTGCCGGTGCTGAGGCCGAACGCGAGCAGCGTCTCGCGGAGCTTCCACATCGCGGCCGGAGTGATCGCGGTGTAGATGCGGAACTCGCGGCCGTTCAGCTTCTGATCACCGGGCTCGATCTTCATCTTGCCGCTCGCGTTACCGCCGACCTTCTGCGCGAGGTTGCCGGTGAGGCGCAGCTGCCAGACCCACATCGGGTTGCCGGCGTTGCTCTGCCCCTTGTCGAGGTCGGTGAGCACCGCCTCGTAGTACCCGGTCGGGAGGAGGAGTCCTCCGCCGTTGTCTTCGCCGAGATCGACGTCGAACTCGTCGTCGTCGTTCTCCTGCGGTGCTCCGAATGGATTGCTTGCGTCGACCATCTTCTGCGTGTTCTCCCTTGGGTTCTGTCAGCACTCCTAAGGCTGACGCTATTTGCTCGTGGCCTCGGCCTTGAGCAGGCGATCGTAGATCTCGGCGAGGTGCGGCTTCCCGGACGGCAGGTCGACGCGCTCACCGAGCGCTGCCGCGAATGCCGGACCACGGGTCTTCGCCTTCCAGGCACCGCGCTCCTGCGTGAGCAGGCCGCGCTTGCCCTCGCCGTCCTGGAACAGGTACCAGACGAAGTCCATATACCCGCGCACGGACTCGTTCAGTTTCGCGGTGAAGCTCGGCAGCACCGCCTCGAGCTTGGGCTCGACTCCGCGAGCGACGCCCTTGGCGTAGACCTCCTTCGTCAGCGCCGTGATGATGACGTGATATGGCGCATCGCGGAACCAGCGGAACAGACGACGGAGGCGCGCGGTATCCTTGCCGTAGTCCTCCTGGTAGATGTCGTCGACCGAGAACTCCTCGCCGTCCTTCGGGGTCTTGCCCTTCTTGGTATCGCGCTGAATGCGCGAGCGCACTGCGGACTCGAGGCTCATCGTCTGCATCTCGGTGCCAGAGTCGATGATCACGGTCTTGATGCTCGCGTAGCGAGGATCTTTGTTGACGAGCGCCCAGAACGTGGCCTCGAGGTCCTCCGGCGAAGCGATGTCGACCTTGTGGACGCGGTCGCGTACCGACTTCTCGAGACCGAGGAAGCCTCCCTCGAAGTTCAGGAACAGCACCTCGCGCATGTCCGGATGCTCGACTGCGGTAGCAGCGAACGTCGTCTTCCCGACACCAGGAGGTCCGACGATCAGACCCTTGAACTTCAGGTTATCCTTCGTGATCGTCGCTGGTGTCGGTGCTGCAGCAGTGGCCATCGAGATCACCCTATCACATCTCAGCTATCGGCGTCAACTGAGTCGTTGCCGCTGTCGTCGAACCACATCATGAACAGCAAGCAGCAAACCGCATGCGCCAGATGAGGGAGTCCGGTCTCGGGGTCGCGACGCTCACCTGCAAGTCGGCTTGCAATGTGTCGCATCGCCGCAGACGCATAGCGGTCCTCCCACTCGACGATCTTCTTCCAGTTGTTCGGCGGGTACTTCTTCGCACCGTAGGTCAGCACGCGCACGACGTCACCGATCTGCTCCCACGGCAGCAGTGACCATCGGTCCTTACCTGCGTCGGCCTTCACGCCGTGCTGTGGAGGTCTCAGCACGCGCCCATCGGACAAGCGGAAGGAGTAACCATCAGGATCGATCGGCGGCAGCGATTGATTACGGACGTCGACGATTCCGATGCTCTCAACCTTCACGCTCTCGACGATCGGGAACATGGCAGCTGCGCTCGGCATCTTCGGGACATCGGTGTGCTCGATCGCGATCCTGGTCAGCTCCGGGTCGATGCGAACCTGGATACCGTTGGAGTCTACCTCCACGACCTTCTCACAACCACGCACCGCGCATTCGACATACTGCGAGCCGCCCGGGGGAGGCGGAGACCGATGGCGACTGGTCGGGCTCTTCACGCAGTTCTGGATGTCCTCGGGGTTATCGTTGATATCCCATCGGTACGAGCAATACTCGCATTCCAGCAACACCTTCATCTACTCCTCGAACTCCGCCGACAAGAGCACGGGGAGTCGGTCGTGTCCACGCAGGCGATACTGCGTCGCGAGGAGGAATTCGGTGTCTCCAGCACGAAGCTCGGTCATGCAGAATTCGCGGACGCGGCACATGCCGCAGGTCATCGGATTCAGCGATCGGTAGGTTGCTGGGCTGCGCGCGAGGTTGATCGTCGCCTGCTCGGCATCTCTCCAGATGTTCTGCACTTCGGTCGCTGATCGATAGGACTTCGACCAGCGCCAGAACTCAACCTCGGACAGCTTGTCCTTCATGTCCTGGTATTCGAGCGGATTCAGACCGACGGCGAGCAGCGCGGCCTCGTAGGTCTCCCAGTCCGTCGCGCACGCTGCTCGGCTCATCGAGCCGTCTTTATTGCGCTTCGGTTGCTTCGGGAGTGCAGCGCGGATCTGGTGCTGCGCCGACCCACCGATGTTGCTCGCGAGGTCCGGCATCATCTGCGAGATCAGATGCTGATAGATTGCCATCTGGAGATTGAACTCCTCATGGCTCTCTGGTGTCATGGCTTCACGTACCTTGTGATCGATCAGCCAGACGTTGCCGTTCTCGATTTCGCGTGCAATCCAATCGACACGGCCGTTGAACGCGTTCCAGTCCGGAACCGGAACGGTGAACTGGAATTCGACCATCGGCTTGCCGCCGTGCACGATGGTCTCGAACCTGTGCCCAATATCTAGCTGCTTCATTGTGCGCGACGTGATGCCGTAGGACTTCTCACGGATGTCGCTGAGGATCTCGTGCTCGTCCTCGCTGAACAGGTGCTCGAAGCCCTTGGTGATCTTCGCGTACCAACCTTCGATGGCCTGCTCGACAGATTGCTGGAGCAGCGCCGCAGCGAGGCCGGCATGCACCGCGATGCCGAGGTCGATCTTCGGCTTATCGAAGCGAGGCTCGAGGCCAAGGTCGTAGATGAGCACGTACGCGTGTCGGCAGCGCAGCCAGGTCGCGAGACGCGAGTACGACATCTCCTGCGCCCAGTCGCTCTGGAACTCGCGCAGCGTGATGCCGTAGTGCTCGAGCGCGATCTCGAGGTTGTCGAACGTCGGATCGCCGACGATGACGACACCGCGATCACCGCAAGTCACCTTGCCATCATCATGAACCCAGAAGTAGAGAGGTCCACGAATCCATTCCTGCGGCCTATCGTATCGATGCGACGTGGTGGGCATGCGGCGCAGAGTAGCACCGCTCAGGCAGGACTGGCAAGTAGCTAGTTGCGAACTGTTAGAACCAGTCTCGAACAGCCCAGAACCAGCAATATCGACTCTCGACCGGAGTCACCCCTGCGACAGCCATATCGGACAGATAACATTGGTAGAGAGCTTCGCTCCGAATTGCGAGCAGCAACTGCTTCACGACACTTCCTCCTTGAACAAGATCGGGAATCGATTGGCCAGCTGACGATGATAGCGCGAGAGCATCATCCACGCCAAGCGGAGGTGCTTCTCTTCCTTCATCCCGGTCGCGTCGACCCAGCGAGCGCACGCCGCGTCGGACTTCCCGAAGCCCTGTCCGTCCAGGGTCAGCGCGCCGTCGCAGACCGAGAGCATGCTGGCCATCGCCATTCGGATCGCGCGCACCGTCTCCTCGGTGAGCAGCCTGGATTCGACGCGATGCTGCTTGGCCTGCTCGCGCTCGAGCCAGCCGTCGACGCGCTCGGAGGCCTGCTCCTGGCGCTCGGAGGCCTGGGCCTGCTGTTCGGCCTCGATCGCGGCCTGACGCCGTGCTTCGGCGTCAGCGTCGGACTCCTCGTGGAACAAGGACGCGGTGACCTTCGGTGCCTCGGCCTTCACCCTGGTCTCGATCGCAGCCTGGAACAGCTTGATCTTCTCGGACAGGAGGTCCTGCACGTGAAGATCGAGCGGATGATTGGAGACCATGCGCATGATCTGGATGGACGACGCGCGCTGACCGATGCGGCGCACCCGATCCTCGGCCTGGCTGTTCGCGGCCGGAGTCCAGTCGAGGTCAACGAAAAGGACGTTCGACGCATGCGTCAGCGTGAGCCCGAACCCGCCAGCGCGAATCGTCAGCCCGACGCCCAGCAGCTGCCCAGCCTGGAATTTCTCGACGATGGCCTGGCGATCGGCCGGTGCGGTGTCGCCGGTGATTACAGCCCAGCCCTCGCGGTCGGCGAGAGCGTCGATCGGTGCACGGTGCGCCGAGAACACGAGCAGCGGCGTAGCGGAGTCCTCGAACTGCTCGACCACCTCGAACATCGCCGGAATCCGGGACTCAGCCAGATCCGCACGGATCGAGGACATCTCGGTGAAGTCCGGCAGCCCACCGAAGTCACCGGAGGTGATGCAGTCCTCCATCCAGTCGGCGTAGATCTCGTCCATGCGGATCGAGACTTCGTCACCGATGTTGTTGACGATGATCTCCTTGTAGATCTTCGAGGGCAGGTCAGGCATGACCTCTTCCTTCGTGCGGCGCATCATCACGCGGCGCAGGCGCTCCGGCACCTCGGGGTTCGGGCTGCCGAACTCCCAACCCCACCGACCGCGATAGCCGTTGAAGCAGCGCACGAAGCCCATCCATCCACCGAACACCTCGCGAGCCATGCCACCAGCGGAGAGCAGGCCGTAGAGTTCCTGGGGCTTGTTCATGAGCGGCGTGCCGGTGAGGAACCAGGCTTTGCCGCACGCGTCGGCGAGACGCGTGATCCGCTTGCTGCGCTCGGCCTTCGGGTTCTTGACGGCTTGCGCCTCGTCGATGATCAGCGTGCAGTCCGAGTAGTCCTTGCCTTCGAGGTCGGTGAGCATCGGCGGCATGATGTCGTAGTTCAGGATGACGATGGTCTTCGGCTCCGGCACCGCGAGTTCGCGCTGCTTCTTGGCGAGGACCTCGACCGCGAACTCCGGTCGCCAGCGCCGGATCTCGGCCTGCCAGTTATACTTCAGGGAGTTCGGGCAGATAACGAACACACGCGCATCGTCGGCGAGAGCCATGAGCGCCTGCACGGTCTTGCCGAGACCCATGTCGTCGGCGAGCAGCGTGCGCTTCCTCGACGCGAGGAACTCGACGCCGCTGACCTGGAACGGGAACAGCGCCGCGGACATCGCGCGACCCGTGGCCTTCACCTGTGCCTCGGGCTTCGCGTAGACCTTCAGCTCGGGAGCGACGTCGAGTGCAAGCTGACTTGCGATCTCGAGGACGCGAGCGCGATTGGCGATCTCGAGGCTCACCGTCCAGTGCTTCTTCTCGGGGTTCCAGCGCGCACCAGGCATCGCGCGCACCAGGGCAAGGTTGTTCGGCTCGTACGGCATGATCAGCGACCCGTCGGCGAGCAGCACGCGCTTCGCCGGACCGGTCTCGGCCTGGAGGCCCAGAGCGCGAGCACACGCTGCGCTTGTGCAGACGACTTTCCACGCTCCGAGCTTGGACTTGAACGCGAAATCTTCGCCTGCAGCGACCGGAACCTTGCAGTGCTCGCACTTGCCTGCGTACTTGTTCTGGAACATCCTATCCACTTCCTTCCTGGGACGGGAGCCGAGGTGCAGGCTGCAAGTCAGCTTGCATACCTCGGCTCCGTTTCGTCGTGTCGAGGTTCATCTACTCGCTGATCTTCGCCATGATCTCCTTCGTCATCCACTTCGCCGACCGGAGGAACGTCATCGTCTCCGGGGTATTCGGGAACAGGCGCTTCTCGTCCTTGCCGCGCACGAACCGGAGGACGAGCGAGTGCAGGCGCGCATCGTGACCCTGCGAGAAGGAGCGCTTGGCGTTCGGCATCTGACCGCAACCGCAGAGGCATGCGACGGTGCTGACCTGCACGATCTTCTCCTTCTTCGCCTTCGGCGCGGGCTTCCGCTCGCGGATGACCTCCTCCTCGGAGACCGTGCCGTCCTCGAGCGTCGGGGCGTCGACGGACTTCTTGGCCTTCGCGGCCTGCTTCTCGCGGTGCAGCTCGAAGCTGCTCTTGCCCTCGTCGGGATCCTCGATCGGCTCGGCCTTCTTCGGCTTCGCGCCGAGGAGGTAGACACCGCCATTGGTCAGGTGCATCTGCCCGAGCTTGCAGAGGTTGTTGAGGACGCGCACGTCGTAGCCGAGGCTCTTCGCGTCCTTCTGCGCGACGCCCTTCGGATAGTGCTCGCTGACGTTGTCGAGGGTTGCTTGCTGTGCGGGAGTGAGGTTGGGCATGTTAGTAGTCTCCGTTCGCCTTGCGGCGGTTGTCCTTGCAGATATCGTCGATGCAGAGCACGAGAGCGGTATCCTTGCGCACGTAGGCCTGCTCCTTCTTGGTCAGCAGGTTCATGGCCTGCTCCCAGGAGGTCGGCTCGCCCTTGCGAACCTTGGCGAGGACCCCGTCGATGCTGATCTCCTGCATGAGTGAAACCTTACCACATTCCCCTCGGAGGCGCAAGCCTGGAATTGCCTGCGCCTCCGAGGTGGTCCCCTAGGCCTTCGGGAGCTTCGGTCCGACCCAACACAGCTGGTCGGCCTCCGCGCGCACCAGGCCGGTCCGGAGGAGGGTACCGCGCAGGATCTCCCAGTCCTGGAGGCTGAACCCGGCCTTCTCCATGAGGGCGGTGTAGAGGATGCCCTCGGGTGCGCTTCCGGCCTCACGGACGGTCTCGAGGACGGCCGCGGCGATCGCCAGGGCAGCCCGCAGCTGGGCCTCCTTGGTGGGCTTCTCGGGGCTCTTCGGGGCCTCCTGGGCCTCGGGTCGGGGCTTCCGGCCGCAGGCGCAGTTGATCGGCCGGACGGCGAACCGCAGGGCACAGTTCGGGTCGGCATGGGGGAGCGAGTTCATGGGGGTCTTCGGCATGGGTCGACTTTACCACAGGCAATCGGGGACTTGGAAGTTCCCCATCTCGAGGCAACATGGGACTTGCGCCGCGCAGGTTCCTATGGTAAGGTTCGGGACATGCAGACGACCGACCTTACCGAGACCGCCTCCTCCGCCACCGCCACGACCATCGCGCGCACCGAGACCTCCTGGCAGTTCCGCATCCTGGACGAGGCCGCTGGCGTCGATGGCGTCCTGACCCTCGGCCTCGACGGCGACCAGGTCACGAGCATCGATATCAGCGACGACCTCGACCTCGCGTGCGAGATGGCCTACGAGGTCATGCGGACCGAGGAGCCGTCGATGCAGCAGCGGGAAACAGGAAGCCAAACCATGACCAACCACGAGATCACCTACCGCAAGACCGAGACTGGGTATCGGGTTATCGTCGATGCCACCTACAGCAACACGACCGAGATCGGCACCGTCGAGAAACGCACCTCGCGCGAGGCCGTCTGTGCTCCCGGGAGCCGTATCGCGTCGGGCTACTCGGTCACCGAGCGCTGGCATGCGACCGGGACGAACGGCAAGAGCGCGACCGGATACTCTGGCTGCCGCACGCGCAAGGAGGCCGCAGAGATGCTGGTCGACGCGTGGGTGCTCGCGCAGCGCCTGGCCGAGACGCCGGTCGTCGAGGCCGCGGAGGCGCAGACCCAGGAGCGCCGAACCCTGATTGACGAGGCGCACGCCGACGACCTGCAGGGCATGGACCTCAGCGACGTCGAGGAGATGGAGCGCATCGCGAGCGACGACGAGCCGAACTGCCAGGCCGATGCGGAGGGCAACTGCACGCTGCACGTGGTCGGAGACGTCTGCTGCGCGCAGACCGTGGAGAAGGCCAAGGTCGCGAACGCGACGGAGGCCGAGTGGAAGCAGGCCATCGACGCGACGATGAAGCCCGGCATCCCCAACCTCAAGCAGGTCGACTTGCGTGCGCTCGCGACGCTCATCCGCGGTTCCGGGATGTGCGAGGTGATCGAGGCACTGCAGGACATCTGCTCGATGCAGCAGACCCTGGACATCTCGGAGATGGAGAACCGAAGGATGGAGGGCTCGATCGACTACCTGCGCCTTGCGCAGAGCTACCTCGCGCAGTCCGATATCGACTTCGCCGACGCAGCCGACATGCTCGCGGACTTCGCGAGCGCAAGCTGACTTGCAACTGACCCGAAAATTCTGGAGGAGGAAACTGATATGGAAGCCAAACTGCTCGAGAAGATGAAGAAGCTGATGAACCTCCGCGACCGCGCAGGAACCGAGGGAGAGGCGCAGGCCGCTGCGACGCAGCTGCAGAAGCTCCTCACCGAGCACAACCTGTCGGTCGCGGATCTCGAGAGCAAGGGGCAGGCTGCGCCGGAAGCCACGCAGCAGCAGGTCGACCTCGGCAAGGCCGCGTTCCCCTGGAAGCTCAACCTCGCGAAGGCTGTGGCCGAGCACTTCTTCTGCATCGCGCTCATCCGCAACAAGCGCCCGACGTTCATCGGTCGGCCGGACAACGTCGAGTCGCTGCAGATGACCTACGCCTGGCTCATCGACCAGATCGCCCTGGTGGCTCGGGAGGAGCGGCGCAAGCACGCGGAGACGACCGGCGAGCATGTCGACGGGCTGCGCTGGCAGCTGCACTTCGGCCTCGGCGCGGTCGATCGGCTGGGCGAGAAGCTGAAGGCCGAGAAGGCACGGCACACCGTCGAGGTCGCACGCAACGACATGGGCGATGTCGTCGCGATGACGATCTCTAGGACGCGCGAGGCCAATGACTACCTCGAGAAGCACTACGGCTACCGTAACGACGGACAGAAGACCCAGCACGACATCGAGCAGGACAAGCGTTGGAAGGAGTGGGAGAAGCAGAACGCCGAGCGGAAGCAGATCGAAGCTCAGCTGCTCGCGACGAACCCGACCGAATACTATCGCCAATTCCCAGAGCGCAGCCCAACCGCGATCGCCAAGCGTCAGGAGCAGGAAGCTCGGGAGCGCGAATACGCGCGAAAGCGTGAGGAGGCCGCGGAGAAGCGCCGCTGCGAGAGCGGATACTACGACCGGCAGCAGGAGCGCCGTCAGGCCAGGGACGAGAAGTATTGGTCGCCCGAGGCTATGGAGAAGCGCGAGCAGGAGCGCCGAGCGCAGAAGGTCGGACGTACTGCTGCCGACAGCATCAACATCACGCCGTTCATCGGTGGTGGAGCGCCCGGGCCGAAGAAGATCGGCTAGGGCCTATCGCCTGGGGTCGACGGGTCCTCGGACTCGTCGACCTCGTCGGGCAGCAGCACCGTCTCCGCGATCGCCTTGGCGAGGACCGGTGCCTCCTCGATCTCCTTCCGGGTCAGCCCGATCGCAGCCATTCTCCGCGCCGTCGTGGCCTCTCCTCCGCTCGAGGAGATGGTCAGGCTGGTTGCCGCACCGGGAGTCTCGTTACCCCACGTAGCCCAGCCCGGACGCTGATGACGGGCGAAAAGCTCGATACGCCCGTCGTTCGGTGGAGGCGGAGTCCAGGGCGTCCCTGCAGGGACCGTGCTCAGCTGCTGCGCGACCAGCGGGAAGCGCTCGAGGATCGTGTACAGCTGGTCAGGCTTCTGCGCGAACTTGCGCCTCGGAGCGAAGAGCACCGACGCGTGCTGGGAGACCAGCTGCGGAGGGCAGCGCCCCTTAGTGCCGACGAGCAAGATCTCGTGGCTGATGCGGAAGTACCAGCCGTTCGTGCACTGGATGGGCGCGGTCGGGTCGTGCCGACGCTTCACCCAGACCAGCTGGGACTTGTACTCGAATCCCCACGAAGCCATCACGCGCAGCGCGTCGATCAGCGTCGCACACGTCGACCAGAGGAAGAGGATCGCGTCCTCGGCGCATGCGTCCTTCACCGGGAGATCGCAGATCTCCTGCGTGCTCATCGTCGGGAACGTCGCGACGCAGTAGGCCTTGGTGTTCGGCGTGCTCTGCTGCTTGTTGTAGTCCCACGGCGGATCGGCATACCACAGGCTGTAGCGCTTGCCGACCGGGAACGGCGCAGGCACGAACGCCGGAGGAGTGCCGACGTCCATCGGCTCGATGTCGGAGAGACGCAGCGGCTCGTCCTCCTCGGGCATCGCCGGACGGTTCGCCTGCGGCAGCTTGATGCGCTCGAGCGCTGAGGTGACGGCGCTCTTCGCGGTGTCCTCGAGCAATTCCTTGAGTTGGGCCTCGGTCATCTGGATCATTTCGTCAGTTCCTCGTAGTAGCCGTAGAATTGCAAGTGAGATTGCAGACTTCTGCTCATCGGTTAGCGGCGCTAGCACATACTCCAGACCTCCGAATGGCGCGAGCATCAGATCGAGGAGGCGCCAGCTCTCGTCGGTCATGTGAAGTCCGGTAGATCAGCGACGAATAGCCTGTTCTCGTCGTCCTTGCCGATCAGTCCCTTCTTGATGAGTGGCGCTGCTTTGCGTGTCACGGTCGTGCGGTGGGCCTTCATCTTCTCCGCGATCTCCGATACCGTCATCGGACCATGCTGCTCGAGGAATGCGACGAGGTTAGTCTGGTCGAACACTCCCTCCTCAGTCGTCACTGCGTAGCGGTACGGAGGCACGGTGGAGATGTCGAATCCGAGCTTCACGTCGGGCGCGTTCGCACCGATCTTGAAGTGGCGTCGCACGGTGACGGAGTTCGGATCTTCACCTGGTCGCATCTGCCAACCAGTCTCGAGGAACGCGTTCAGGAACTGCGATCCCCACAGGCCCTCGCGCTGCGATCCCTCAGCTCCCTTCTTGGTGTGATGCACGATGAGGAACGAGCATCCGAACTCGTCGCGCATCCGCTTGAACACGAATGCTTGCTCAGCAGTCTTGGCCATATAATCCTCGGTGCCACCTGCTGAGTAGAGCGGATCGAGGATGACGAGCTTGGGTCGAATCTTCGCGATCTGTTGCCGGAGCGACGAGACGATCAGCGGATCGTCGAATCGGAACGCTCGGTCTGGGTGGACGAAGATCGGTAGCTCGGGAGGAACAGATGTCGAGAACTCCTCATCATGCGGAGTATCCGGTAGATTCTGTACAGCACGAAGATGACGCTCCGGGACGCGAGATGCAGATGAAGGTAGACTGGGGTCATCCTCTTCGCTCGCGTATGTCGGCGGTATATCCGGGAACTCGTAGCGCGCACGGACGATGGTCGCGAGGCGCTCAGCAATCTGCCCATGGTAGTCCTCCTGCTGGATGAGCAGCACCGGTCCGCTCGAGTTCGTCGGATATTTACCGAGGAACGGCTCACCGCTCGCAATTGAAATTGCGAGATCAAGAATCGTCCAGGTCTTGAAGCTGCCTGGTGGTGAGATGGCGAACGCAATTGTGCGTGCTGGCAACCAGCCGTCGACGTCCCAATCAACCGAGACGTCACCGTACTCGGCCATATAGTCCTGGAAGTGGATGACGCGGAACTCACCGGCCTTGCGACCCGTGGTCTGTTGCGCGAGGATCTGCTCGCGAGTAGGCTTCGGGTTATTGCGTGCGTGAGCACGCTGCACTGATCGGAAGGTCGTCTCGACTTCGCTCGGCGATAGCGGCGGTATATTGCGTTCATTCCACTGCTGCACGAGCGTCAGCGCAATCTCTCCTGCCATTCCTTTCTTGACGAAGTAACCGCTGAGACGTGCGCAAGCGTCGTTGCGTCCTCCGGACTCTACGCCCTTCAGCGTATCAGATATCCAGCGATGATCGTCGTCGGGTGCTTCGCCGGAGTCCTCGCTCGAGTGCAGGAGCCAATCGGGGAAGTCGTGGCCTGGGTCTCCTTCGCGCACGAAGGCGTAGCGACGCCCCGTCTCGTGGATAGATGGCGGAAGGATGATGATCCCACCGTCACCGCGGACGTCGACGCCCTTTATGCCTCCGGCATTGACGCGGTTGGGGACTCGGCTCACGCCGCCTGGGTAATCGTAGAAGAGGTGGAAGCCGTTCGATCCGGTACGTGCGATGAGGTTGGTTGGCCTCTTATCGTAGACCGAATTCGGGTCGGCTCCCTTCTTGGTGTCGATGTCGACGACAACTACGCCGGACACGCGGCCGGTGATCAGGCCGATGTTCGCTGTTGGCCACTTCGTCCACCACTTGCGGATCTCGTCCTCGGTCGGAGGAGTCTGCGAGTACTGCTCCCACTCGATCATCGGAGCCTTCGCACGCGGATAAGCTGGGACGACTGCCCAGCCCTTGGCGTGGAATTCCAACGCTGACTCGAGTAGAGATGTGGAGGGTGAAGACAGATATGACCCCTAGTTGGCTACTGGAAGATGCAAGTTCACTTGCCGGTGTTGGTGCTGACGGGGATGTCGCCGGTCTGTGCCGGAGTCGCGTCGTCCCACTCGGGCGTCGGATCGGGCTGGGTCGGCGAGGCCTCGGGCTCGAGGAAGATCTCGTAGCTCGAGACCTTGTAGAGCTTCGAGTAGGCCTCGATCTCCTTCGGCGACAAGCTGCGCGTGCCGGACTCGTGCTTGCTCACGGTTGAAAAGTCCATGTCGAGGATCTTCCCGACCTCCTTCTGCGTGAGGCGTGAGCGCAACCGGAGAGCCTTCAGACGATTCTGACGGATTTTACCGGTGCCGGTTGTGGATTCGGTCTGGGGAGTCGTGGTGGCCATCGGTCTGCAATTCTCCTGGGTTCTGTATCGGTGGCGAGCGGTCAGTTGACTAGATCAGATAACCACAGCCGATAGCCGTGTGCCTAGCCAGCTTCTCGATTCCCGGCGTGACGCGAACCGACGCGGGTTCCCTTGATCGTGATTCCCAGCCGTCGACGAACCTCCGGTGGGAGTTCTTCATATCGCAAGTTCTCTACACGCAGCTGACCCGATCGCAGGATCGTGAACCGCTGAATGGTCGACCCGAACCTCGAGTACGAGACCTCTGGCTCACGCGATTCTGGGTGCGTGGTCTTCATCGCGAGGACTCGAGCTAGAAGGGAATATCGTCGGAGTTCTGTGCAGGAACGTCGACAGGCACGGGTGTGCTGGGCGTAGGCAGCGACACGATGGGTTCTGCACGCTCGCCGGTCTCGCCATCGACGGAGATGCGTTCGACGAGTTCCACGTAGCTCTCTGGTTCTGATTCTCCCTGCTGCTCCTCGACTGCGGCCTCGTCGGCGTCGACCCAGGCCTGAATGCAGTCACGGCACATCGATTCGGCGCGGTGCTCCTCAGGCATGAAGCCCGTGCCGAGAGCGAGGTTGACGCGCTTGGTGACGTTGGGGTCGCAGATCATGTCGACCTTCCAGCGGTAGCCTCCGTCGCCCGACCACACGGTCGCGACGAACTTCACACCGGGCATCGGCGAATTCCAGGTGGCCTCGGAGTTCGTCGCGATGAACCTCAGATTGATGTAGATGGGAGACGATCGTCTTCGCATGCAGCGCACCCTATCACGGCAATCGGCCGATTGGCAAGTATCGACGAGTCAGCCAACGAATTGCCAAATGCAAGTCACCTTGCGACGTTCGGATCGCGGATGTTCGGGTTGGGTTGCGGCGTACGATGCTTCACATCCAGCCACTGCATGAGATCGTGGATGGTGTCGTGGATGGGGAGTTTCATCTCCTGCGCGAGCACGACCTCGGCCTGCGTTCCCTTGGAGTCCTGCCAGTTCGGCATGAGCAGGACAGCGTCGCACCTCGAGAGCAGGAGCTTCATCGCGTCGAGGAGGAATGGGTCCTCGAAGTTCCCGTGCGTGATGCGACCGAGTGTGTGCGGGCAGATGGCGCACGAGCCCAACTGCCATACACGATAGGCCATCTCCTCCGCGCGACGGATGTTCATCTCGATCGCGAACGGAGTAGGTGCTCGGAACGGTCCGGCGATGTAGATCATCTTGATCGGCGTGTCGTATTTCACTTAGGTTCCTGGTCCTTATCTGGTCCTGGTTCGGGTTCTGGGAGGATGACGAAGGTAGTATCGCCGTACTGGATCTTGCCGTCGACGATGTCGGCCTCGGTCCATGGAGGACCGATGACGGGAGCCATTGCGCGGAAGAAGTTGATAATCGACAGCGGCGCGAAGACGAAGTTGGGTTGAATTCGCACGTGGTCAGTGAACCCGCGCAGTTTCGGTGGGTCTCGATCGTTGACCACGGGATCGGGACTCTGCCATGCGACGGGCATCGGCGGCAAGTAGCCTATTGCCGACGGATCTCCGATCTCCACCAAGGCGAGGCGTCAATGGCGGAGACCCCAATGCCGCAATGCGTCAAATACCGGGGGGTCGGCCGGTTAATGCCTCTGCACATCGATATATCTCGAATGCAAGCCGACTTGCAATGTGTGCAGATCGACGTGCAGATGTGCAGATATCGCACAGAACGCGGTCGGACGCGGGTTTGCCGTGCACATCTTCTGCACGCGTGCTGCACGAATGGCATCGCGCACGCCCGGGTTGTGCAGCGTGCATTACCATGTAATGCACGCTGCACGACCGGCAGCGTGCGGACACATGGATCTTACGGCGCCAAGTCGCAGGTTGACTTGCGACCGGGAGGTGTGGCAACGTCCTGGGTTGTGGGCGGAGTGCAGGAACAGGATGAACCATGCATTGTAGGCCTCGACCCTGGGTCGGAGAAGTCCGGACTCGTGGTCCTGAACCCATATCGGTCGGTGCGAACCCCGATCGTGGAATGTCACGACATCCCGAACCGCGAGGTGCTCGAGTGGCTGAGCACGTGCAGCCGTCATCATGCCTTGGTGATGGAGGTCGTCCGGCCTCGAGGGATGCTGCCAATCTATAAGGAATTGGTCGACACGGCGATCTGGATTGGGCGGTTCCAGCAGATGTGGGATCCTGCTGCAACGAATGACCACAGCCCTGGCGGGAACGGCTTCTTCGAGATCACACGCGAGCAGGTGAAGCGCGCGATCCTCGGCAAGATGAACGGCAAGGACTCACAGCTGCGCGCAGCGACGATCGACCTGTTCGGCGGCAAGGATCGCGCGATCGGCAAGAAGGCTTCCGCAGGTCCGCTCTACGACATCAAGAGCGATATGTGGAGCGCTCTCGCGATCGCGATCGCTTGGTGGAAGCGCTCGGTCGACGGTGAGGAAGCCTGCGAGCGCAGCCACGAGCGCTACCACTTGACCGAGGCGTGGAAGAAGTTCGAAGCTCGGACGTGGTGAAGCAGAAGTCGCCAGCGCAGAAGATCAAGACCGTCGTCGAGAAGGCTCACGAACGAGCCGAAGCCACGACGTTCGTGCGCGAAGCTATCATCGAAGCGTTGAAGGCCGGAGATAAGAGCCAAGCGAAGATCGCGGAGGAGTGTGGATGTTCGGCTGCAACTGTTCAGCGCATCGCTCGCGAAGAGCGGCTCCGTCCTTCGGATGGCGGAGGCGTGCTCAGTCTGTCCGAACGTTGGAAGATGCTCGCCAACACGACCTACAACGCCGAGCGCATAGTCAGCTTACGCGACAAGTTCTTCGCTCGTGCGGAGGTCCTGCTCGACGACGTCTCCGATCCGAAGGAGTTTCGCGATCTCACGCACGCGTTCGCGACGCTGTCGGAGCTTGCGATACCGAGGAACCCGTTCGGTCCCGATGGGACGTTGCGCGTAATGCACGAGGGCAGCATCAATCAGAAGGTGAGCGGCGGTGTCGTGCACGCGCACCTTGATGTGGAGGCATTGATTGCAGACCCTCGCGCCCGAATACTCCTCGATCAGCTCGCACCTCTTGCAGCACGCGTGGAAGTCGACGCCAGCAGCGACGGCGGAACGCCTCAGCCAGGGACGGTGGCGATCGACTCAGCACCTGAGGCTGATTTCCAACAAGATAGCTGATGCTGCGTTTACTCCGAACTCGCGTCTCATTATCAACACGCCGCCTCGGCACGGCAAGAGCGAGCTAACATCCCACTGGGCTCCGGCCTGGTACCTCGATCGCTTCCCTGATCGACGCGCCATCTTGGCGTCGTACGGTGCCAACTACGCGAAGACGTGGTCACGCAAGACTCGCAACTCGATCATCCGCGCGCAATCTGACTTGCGAGTACGCATCGACCCGGAAGTGTCGTCGGCGCACGAGTGGCAGACCACACAAGATGGAGGCATGAAAGCGGTCGGCGTCGGCGGTGACCTCACCGGCCGAGGCGCTGACCTGCTGCTGATCGACGACCCGATCAAGAACTGGGAGGAGGCTTACTCGTCCTCTCGCCGACAAGCGATCTGGGACTGGTGGCAATCAACCGCGTATACGCGCCTCGAGCCTACGGGCAGCGTCATTCTGATCATGACGCGCTGGCACGAGGACGATCTCACCGGTCGCTTCCTACGTGATATGGAGGCAGGCGGTGAGAAGTGGGACCTCCTCCGCCTGCCAGCGATCGCCGACGACCCCAACGATGCTCTCGGACGCGCGATCGGGGAGCCTCTGTGGGCTCAACGTTACAGCGCAGACCGCTTGGCGCGTATCGAGCGCGCAGTTGGTCCGCTGGTCTGGGCAGGCCTCTTCCAGCAGCGTCCGCATCCGGTTGGTGGTGGCCTGTTCGATGCCGACGATTGGGTCTATTACGACGAAGCCCCGAGCGGTCGCACCGCATTCGACCAGCAAATTATCTCGGTCGACTGCGCATTTAAGGACCTGAAGACCAGCGACTACGTCGTCATTCAGGTCTGGGGTATCAAGGGAGCAGGCGCATGGCTATTGCATCAGATCCGCGACCGTCTCGATGTCGGCAGAACGGCAGAAGCAATTGCACGTGTCGCACGCGACTACCCAGAAGCGACCGCGAAATACATCGAAGATAAGGCGAACGGCCCAGCAGTTATCCAACTGCTGCGTCAGCACGTCGGTGGACTCATCGCGGTGAACCCGATCGGCAGCAAGCAGGCGCGTGCTGCAGCAATTAGCCCATACCAGAAGGCTCACAATCTTCACCTGCCGAACCCGCATAGGAATCCGTGGGTGCAAGGGTTCGTGGCTGAGCACGAAAGCTTCCCAAATGGTCGGTTCGACGACCAGGTGGATGCCACGTCGCAGGGAATCTCGCAAGTGTGGTTGACTGGAGGCGGTTTAGTAGAGTCCCTTATCGCCGACCCGAACACGAACTATCGCAAGGCAGTCTGGGGAGCAGGCAGTCCTACGGTAGAAGACGACGCAGACGAGGAGGAGATGGAGAATGCCTGGAGTCAATAATGAGCCGATCGCCTTGGCGAAGCTCGACATGCAGA
>Ga0247727_10002509_pt1 | contig 41860 bp, 48 predicted proteins | sample WisWelCaveWW1625_FD_202498 | JGI IMG/M metagenome (GOLD analysis project Ga0247727, IMG submission 202498) | Biofilm microbial communities from Wishing Well Cave, Virginia, United States - WW16-25 | ecosystem: Environmental > Aquatic > Deep subsurface > Groundwater > Cave microbial mat | place...
TGCACAATCGGCCATTCTTGCCGATCAACTGCGTTTACGATTCGCCGCCGGAGTTCGAGTGGGCATGTTTTCATACCCACTAATATAAAACAAATTAACATGAACAGTCAAGTGCAAAGTGCTGTAAAGCCGTGCTCGTCGCTCTCGTAGATCGCATATTCGCCGCTTTCATTGCAATAGACAGTGGCCTTTCGCGAAACACCGCCGAGAGAGAAAAGCCCGGGGTTGCTCTTGCCAATGCCATTGAAGTCAACAACGAGAGATGGAGGAACAATCGGATAGGCCTCAATACCTTTCGTTTGTAAATCATCGATGACCTCAAGCAATGTTCGCGTGTCGAAAGGGATTCCACTTTGCCGGGCGATATTTTCACGAGTGCGGACAAATCGTGTATCCCAGAAAAACACGATGAACTCAGCCAGATAGAGCGCAACGAACAAAGAGGTCATGACCAACGCAAGCTTTGCTTTGGCTTCTTTATGTCTTCCCATCGCGAATATGATGGATATTATGGTCGATTGTGTTAGTTTATGCAAGCTCTTGGCGGCACCCTTCAAGGCGACCGATAAAATTGACACGAAGGAATATAGCAAAAAAATCATTCCCCGTCAAGCAAAGCCTTGGCAAGTTTTTTTGAACCCACCCCCATGAAAAATAGCACGTGCCTGCGCCGGGAAATTAATGGGAAACCTGTGCCGTATTTAGAAATGTTGAAAAAATTTAATTTGCCTTTGAGTGCAGAATGTTTAAATTTGGAAGTAGGATTGCGGTGCCTCAGGACGAGAAATGGTTAGGACGACAACACCTCGCATTTCCCACCTTGAACGCCGTCGTGGTGACAGCGTTTTTTTACCAGCCTGCGATCGATGCCCCGGCATGGTGTTAAAGTATTTTAGGGTGTGGATAACTGGGTTTGATTCTACCGAATTCAGCGCCCGGGGATACAAAATTTTTGCCAGGGCGTCCCGAATAAAATAAATTTTCGGAAAAGTTTAGAATTTCCTTGACAAAAAGCGAAAAATTTGTATATTATAAAGCTGTGCCATTTAAAAACGCAGTTGTAAGTTACAAAAATATAATATCTTTTCGCTTGTTTCGGGCCACCATAGCTCAGTTGGTAGAGCACCTCACTTGTAATGAGGGGGTCGCGGGTTCGATTCCTGCTGGTGGCTCTTGGAAGAAAGCAAAAAGCAAACGGCAAAAAGCAAATGGCAAGAGAAAAATTTCTTTTTGCTGTTTGCATTTTGCTTTTTTCTCCCGGAGAGGTTCCAGAGCGGCCAAACGGGGCAGACTGTAAATCTGCTGGCTTTGCCTTCGGAGGTTCGAATCCTTCCCTCTCCACGAGGATAAAGCAAAAGGCAAAGAGCAAAAAGAAAAAAGCACTGTCATGGCAAGCCCAAAACTTGCTGTTTTCTTTTTGCTGTTTGTTTTTTGCTTCTCTTGCAGGCTCACGTAGCTCAGTCGGTAGAGCACTTCCTTGGTAAGGAAGAGGTCATCGGTTCAATCCCGATCGTGAGCTCTTCATAGCGCGGAGTGCGAAACTTTAGTTTCGCAGAAAGGCGGGAGTAACTTAGATGGTAGCGTCATCCCGTTTCGAAACGGAATTGGTCTCGGGTTCGGGAAGAAGCTTTGAGTTTTGAGTAAGGTAGGCGGGAGTAACTAAGGTGGTAGAGTCATCCCGCTCACGGGATTGGTCGCGGGTTCGAGATGAACTTTGAGTTTTGAGTAAGGTAGGCGGGAGTAACTCAGGTGGTAGAGTCACAGCCTTCCAAGCTGTTGGTCGCGGGTTCGAGTCCCGTCTCCCGCTCATTGGAAAAGCAAAAAACAAAGAGCAAAAGGCAAAAAGCAAAAAGAAAGCTGCTTGAGTTTTATTATTTTAAGAATAGGCGATAAATAAATGAGAGAAATTATCACGCTCGAATGTGGCGACTGCAAACGCCGCAATTATTCGATGACTAAAAACAAGAAGCTGCACACGGCGCGCGTCGAATTTAAAAAACATTGCCCGTTCTGCAAGAAGCACACAACGCACAAAGAAACGCGGTAGGTAGAACAAAAAGCAAACGGCAAAAAGAAAAAAGCAAGTTGTCGTTTGCTTTTTGCTTTTGCTCTTTTCTTTTTGCTTTCCCACAGGCCTGTAGCTCGAACTGGCTAGAGCGCCGGTCTCCAAAACCGGATGTTGGGGGTTCGAATCCCTCCAGGCCTGCGCAAGGTTGCGATGAATTATAAATTTTAAATTGAAAATTTTCAATTTAAAATTGTCAATTTTTTATTTTAGAAATTACCGGTTTGTTTGAGGACCAAGAATGGCTCTCGTTGAAAAGATTAAAAAGTTTGTGCTGGACGTCCGTCAGGAGATGTCCAAAGTGAGTTGGCCGACCCGTGATGAACTCAAGGGGTCCACCGGTGTGGTCATTATGTTTTCACTCATCTTTGCCGTTTATACGTTCGGGGCCGACCAGATTTTACAAGTGTTGGTCAAGCTGCTGTTGACGGCCAATTAAAACATGATTGGTTGAATCGTGGACGAAGCGACTGGAAAAAAAGAGCCGCCAGTGACGAAGTGGTATGCCATTCACGTCCTGTCCGGCCATGAGCGCAAAGTCAAGGCGTATATCGAAAATGAAGCGAAAGCGCTGAACTTGACCGAGCGCATTAAAAATGTGCTGATTCCGGCGGAAGAAATCACGGAGATGCGCGAGGGCAAAAAACGCACGCGCAGCAAGACATTTTTTCCCGGGTATATGCTGGTGGAAATGACGTTGGACAAGGAAACCCAATATCTCGTCACCAACACACCCGGCGTCACGAATTTCGTCGGGCCGAAAAATGTGCCTCAATCGTTGCGTCAGGAAGAAGTGGATCGCATCATCGGCCGCGTGCAGGAAAGCCGCGAGCGCGAAGTGATCTCGATCCCGTTCCGCGTCGGCGACCCGATTCGCGTGACCGACGGGCCGTTCTCGGATTTCACCGGTTTTATTGAAGAGATGAATGAAGAGAAGAAAAAGGTGAAAGTGATGGTCAGCATTTTTGGCCGCTCCACGCCGGTCGAGTTGGATTTTCTGCAAGTTGAATTGGAAAAGTAGCGAATCGCCGTATTTGTAAAGTTTTTATGAAAACTTTTTTCATAATATTTTTTATAGTTGCTGCCATCGTTCAGTTTGGCTGCAATCAATTATCTACTGGGCCGGAAGCGGTTAAAGATCCACGTGCCTACATTTGGACGGTAGATACCTTGGCTTACCCCGGTAGCTTTCAAACCTTTATGCGTGACATCTGGGGAAGTTCGCCCAAAGATGTGTATGTGGTGGGGCATAATGATCGTGGGTTTGGGAAAATGTTCCATTATGATGGCAAGGGATGGAAGCCTGTGGATTTAGCATTTGGTGCCATTGATTTGAGCGCGATTTATGGATTTGGTGCCAATGATATCTGGGCGGTGGGAGAGCGTATTTACTCAAATCCCAACCCGCCGCCGAACTTTTTAGATAGTAGTTTGGTGATTCATTTTGATGGCATGAAATGGCAAGAGTTGAAACTGAACCGAGGAAGGGTCTTGAGTTCTGTCTGGGGAAATTCTTCGCGTGACCTCTGGTTTGGAGGGATCAATGGAACGTTGTTTCATTATGGCGGAGTTGTTGCCATGCGTGATTCAGTTCCATTGCCGATTCCACGCGAGGCCGATCCGTTTTATAATTTTTATTCCATTACGGGCAGATCAGCGAGCGAAGCGTATATGCTGTTGTACGCGCCGCCTTTTAAAACCGGCGGCGACCGTTATTATGTTTTTAGCCGGCAGGCCAATGCTTGGACAGTAATGGATAGCATCTTGTACTCCCGGCGTACCGCGGTGTGGATGAGTCCATCGGGAACATTGTATGCTATCGGAGACGGGGTCTATAAGCGAGTTGGAACTACCTGGCAGACAATGCAACTCGATGCTCTCAGGTCGATTGGTATTTTCGGAATTGGAGATGATAATCTGTTTGTTGTTGGGCGTTCCGGCGCTGCATTATTCGGGGAGGTGTATCACTATAATGGGCGTGATTGGTTTCAAGTCGAAAGTGCCCGGCTGCCTAAGACGCCATATTATGGCGTCTGGACCGATGGCCGAGAAGCGTTCGTTGTTGGCGTAACCAATGATTTCCCGCAGAAAACAATCATCTTGCATGGGAAGTAAAAATTAGGAGGATAGATGATGAGAACCATTATATTATTGATGATTAACCTGACCATCTTTGGCGCAGCCGACTTGTTTGCACAGCATATTCCACCATGCCAGGGTAACGCTCATTCCACCAGCATCTGTTGGGGATATGCCACTGGAAGAGCATTTGGCAGATCGTGGAATGACTCACGCTGTCCGCTGAATACGTTATATTTTACTGGCATCAGTACGACACTTTTTCACTTTAATGAAGGTGCCTCGCTTTCTGGGATTAGCGCCGGTGACATTGTTGTTTTTGGCGCAGTTCATGCCGCGTATGTTAGAACGCCGCATTCTAATCCACTTGATTTTAAAGTTGATCAAGTACCAAATATAAATGGCCCAGAGCAGACAAATGTTTCGCTCAGCGACGCCATTGATGATTATGGGCAGCCTACAGGATACTATCGCGAGAAGAAGCTTTGGAGCGTTACAGTTCAAAATAGCTTCACGGGCGGAAAGGTTGGTGTCAACGGCACAGAATGGGATTCCCCCTATACAGAAAGTGAATTATATTGGGAAAGCACATTTAACATTGACGCGGTGATGGATGGAAGGTTGCATGATAACTACATAAGACGTTTTGTGAAATGGCTACAGGATGACGGATCAGACTATAACACCTCCAAATCCACCACTATTACAATTACAAAGTATAACTTTTCCGAACCGGAGGATTACACTGCGATCTTTCGCAAGGAGTTTAATATTACGTTCCAGAACAATTTTATTGGTGTTGGTGGTAATGCTGGAATTATTAAAGTGAACGGGCAACAATACACTTTACCAACGAGTCAACCGTTTCAGGTGGTTGAGCCTAATTCTATCACCGCCGAAGCCATTTCCGGTCAGGTATACAACTACATTATCTATGCGTTCACTCAATGGTCGGATGGTAACACTTCTTACAGCAGAACTTTTACACCGACTGATCACACAACATATATTGCCAATACTGATTATGAATACGTCATTACTGGTGGCTACACTCATGATCTTGTGCAATATGATGTCCGCGCCTACTACAGCAACGAAGGAAGTTTTGCTGATCCCAATTATGTTTCTGCTTTTGGGAGACTTGATGTTAAAATAATGGCTGGAGATGCAATTAATTAGTTATTCTGAGCAGTTTCGGTTAGGTTAAGAGGAAAACCAGGGTTTAGCGAAAGAAAAGAACATGGCAAAGAAAGTCGTTACGCAAGTCAAGTTGCAAATTTCCGCGGGACAGGCGAATCCTTCGCCGCCGGTTGGTCCGGCGCTCGGCCAGCACGGCGTGAACATCATGGAGTTTTGCAAGCAGTTCAACGCGAGAACCGCGGACAAATCGGGACTCGTCATCCCGGTCATCATTACGATTTTTTCCGACCGCTCGTTCACGTTCATTCTGAAGACGCCGCCGGCCTCGATTCTTTTGGTCAAAGCCGCGGGCTTGGAAAAAGGTTCCGGCGAGCCGAACCGTAATAAGGTTGGTAAAGTCACGAAGGAACAAGTGCGGAAAATCGCCGAGACCAAAATGGCGGATTTGAACGCCAATGACGTCGAGGCGGCCATGCGCATGGTTGAAGGCACCGCGCGCAGCATGGGAATTGAGATTGGGTAAAGCAAAGAGCAAAAGGCAAAGAGCAAACGCTTGCGTTATGCTCTCTGCGCTGTGCGTGCAACGGAAAGGTAAATATGAACAACCCTAGTCGTCGTTTTGCAGGATTACAAAAGTTAGTCGCGCCGAAAAAAGAATATGCGTTGGAAGACGCGGTGAAATTGCTGAAGCAAACCGCGACGGCGAAATTCGATGAAACCGTGGAAGTGGCGGTGCGCCTCGGCGTCGATCCGCGCCATGCCGATCAAGCGGTGCGCGGCACGGTGGCGTTGCCGCACGGCACCGGCAAAACCGTGCGCGTGTTGGTGCTGTGCAAAAGCGCCAAAGAAAAAGAAGCGAAAGACGCCGGCGCCGATCATGTCGGCTTTGATGAATACATCAAAAAGATCAACGAAGGCTGGTTTGATTTTGACGTGATGATCGCCACGCCGGACGTGATGGGCGAAGTCGGCAAGCTCGGCAAGACGCTGGGCCCGCGCGGCCTGATGCCGAACCCGAAAAGCGGCACGGTGACGCTGGACGTTGGCAAAGCCGTGAAAGAAGTGAAAGGCGGCAAGATCGAGTTTCGTGTCGATAAAACCGGCATTCTGCACGTGAACATCGGCAAAGCCTCGTTCTCCGAGCCGCAATTGTCCGACAACATTCGCGCGTTTGTCGATACGGTCATGCGTTTGAAACCGGCCTCGGCAAAAGGAACATACATTCGGAGCATTACGATCTCGAGCACGATGGGCCCCGGTATTGCGCTGGATCGCGGCATGGCGACGATCGAGGCGAAGGCGTAGTATAAAATTTATCGAAGAAAGCCGGAAACAAAGCACGAGCCAACGGATGAAACAACGACCAACGGATGAAATAGTTTTTAATTCTCGAGGTTTTACAAATTGCAATGCGCTTTATCCGTTGGGCCATTTGTTTTTGAATCTAAGGTTGTGGCGGTAATAAATTTTTTACAGAGAACTGATCATGGAACAAACCCGAGTCATCCGGCCTGACAAAGCCGAGGCGGTGGCGCTGTTGAGCGATAAATTCGCGCAAGCGAAAAGCATTTTTCTCACCGATTTTACCGGCTTAACGGTCGCCGCGGTGACCAATCTGCGCCGCAATTTTCGCAAGTCCAACGTCGATTATGTGGTGAGCAAAAACACATTGGTGCGCATCGCCGCGGAAAAAGCCGGTTACGATAAGCTCGTGCCGTTTCTGGAGGGTCCGACGGCATTGGCGTTTGGCATGAAAGACGCGGGCGCGCCGGCGAAGGTGATTTTGGATTTTATCAAGACCAATCAAAAGCCGGCGATCAAGGCGATTATTTATGAGGGCCAATTTTTCGAGGCCAAACAAGCCGAGGCGATTTCCAAATTGCCGAGTCGCGCCGAAGTGCTCTCCCAATTGGCCGGCGTCTTGAACGCGCCGCTGACGAATTTGGTCGGCAGTTTGAATGCCGTGTTGAGCAGCTTTGTCTATGCGACGAAGGCGTATGCGGATAAACGCGAGCAAGAACCCGCTGCCGCGCCGCCAGCGGAGTGAGCAGTTTTCAGTAATCAGTGACCAGTAAGCAGTGGTCAGTTGGTTTGTCATTCCGTAGGAATCTTGTTGCTAACTAAAAGAGATTCTGCTTGCCAATAAGATTCTCGCCGAATGACGATGCAAGCGATACGATAATAACTTAGCATTTTATTAAAGCGCAACTTTTCGTAAATCAAGGAGGTTTCACCGTGTCTACCGCAGTGTCCCCGAAGCAGGAAGAGCTCCTGCAATCTATTGAGACGATGTCGGTACTCGATCTCGTCAACCTGGTCAAAACGATGGAAGAGCGCTGGGGCGTGAAAGCCGCGGCGCCGATGATGGCGATGCCCGCGATGGGCGCGGCTGGCGCTCCGGCTGCTGCCGCCCCCGTCGTTGAAGAGCAGACGGAATTTAACGTCATTCTCGCCAGCGCCGGCGCGAACAAAATCAATGTCATCAAAGTCGTGCGGACGTTGACCAACTTGGGCTTGAAAGAAGCAAAGGATCTGGTTGACGGCGCGCCGAAGGCGATCAAGGAAGGCGCCAGCAAAGACGAAGCGCAGCAAATGAAAGCGAAGCTGGAAGAAGCGGGCGCCACGGTCGAAGTGAAATAGGTCATTTGGTCCGAAGTTCAAGGTCCGAGGTCAAGGACGAAATTTACTTTGCGTTGCCGAGTTTAGGACGAGTCAATTTAACGTGAGCCTATGATGTTTCAAAACTTAGAGCGTCGTTCATTTTCAACGTTGAACGCGGTCATTGATCTGCCCGATCTGTTGGATATTCAATTGAAGTCGTTCTTCGATTTCATGCAGGCCGAGATTGATCCGGCCAAGCGCGCCAACAAGGGCATGCAGTCCGTGTTCACCAGCATTTTCCCGATCTATGACAGCCGGGAAAATTTTTGTTTGGAGTTTGCCGAGTATTATATCGAAAAACCCAAGTACGATGTGGACGAATGCCAGGAACGCGGGGTCACGTACTCGGTGCCGCTGAAGGCGAAGCTGCGCCTGTCGGTGAAAGACGCGGAAAGCGGCAAGTTCGGCGAGACCACGGAGCAAGTGGTGTATCTCGGCAATATTCCGTATATGACCAACCGCGGCACGTTCATCATCAACGGCGCGGAGCGCATCGTGGTCAGCCAGTTGCACCGCTCGCCGGGCGTGTTCTTCGATGAATTGAAGCATCCGAACGGCACCAAGATGTTTGCGGCGCGCATCATTCCGTTGCGCGGGTCGTGGGTGGAATTCACCACCGACATCAACGATGTGATGTACGTTTACATCGACCGCCGCAAAAAATTTCCGGTGACCACGCTGTTGCGCGCGTTGGGTTATTCCACCGACCGCGATCTGTTGCAGCTTTTCGATCTCGTCGAAGAGGCCGAACTAACCGGCGCGCAGGCGAAAAAAGCGCTCGGCCGCCAGTCGATCGCCGACGTGGTTGATCGCGACACCGGCGAAATTTTGCTGGAAAAAGACGTCGAGATCACCGAAGAAATTTTGGAGCGGCTCAAAAAGTCGAAAGTCGATTCGCTGCGCCTGCTACGGTCGATGAGCGCCGCGGATCCCGAAGTGATTTCCAACACGCTGCGGCGCGACAATGCGAAGTCGCAGGAAGACGCGTTGGAGACGATCTACCGCCAGTTGCGCGCGGGCGATGCGCCGGACATGGACACCGCCAAGCAGCTTTTGGAGCGCCTCTTTTTTAATCCGAAACGCTATGATCTCGGAGACGTCGGCCGCTATCGTTTGAATAAAAAACTCGGCTTGAACATTCCGCTCGAAACGTTGGTGCTCACGAAAGATGACATCATCTCGATCATCAAGCATTTGCTCGAGATGCGCAACGGCCAGCGTTCCGCCGACGATATCGATCATCTCGGCAACCGCCGCATTCGCACCGTGGGCGAGCAATTGGCGCAGCAGATGAGCCTCGGCCTATCGCGCATGGCGCGCACGATCAAAGAGCGCATGAACCTCCGCGACAGCGAGAAGCTCACCCCGCAAGATCTCGTCAATGCCCGCACCATCATTTCCGTCATTAATACTTTCTTCGGCACCAGCCAGCTTTCGCAGTTCATGGATCAGACGAATCCGCTGGCCGAACTGACGCACAAGCGCCGCTTGTCCGCGCTCGGGCCGGGCGGCTTGACGCGCGAGCGCGCCGGCTTCGAGGTGCGCGACGTGCATTACACCCATTACGGCCGTCTCTGTCCGATTGAAACACCGGAAGGGCCGAACATTGGTTTGATCTCGTCGCTCACCACGTTTGCGCGCATCAACGATTTCGGTTTTATTGAAAGTCCGTATCGCAAAGTGCATAACGGCCGCGTGCAGAGCGAGATTGAATATCTCTCGGCGGATGATGAAGATCAATACGTCATCGCGCAGGCCAATGCACCGCTGGATAACAAAGGCCATTTCGAGAGTGATCGCGTGAAGGCGCGAATCAAGGGTGAATTTCCGGTGGCGCATCCGGATGAAATTCACTACATGGACGTGTCGCCGAATCAAATCGTGTCGGCCGCGGCCGCGTTGATTCCGTTTCTCGAACACGATGACGCCAACCGCGCGTTGATGGGATCGAACATGCAGCGCCAGGCGGTGCCGCTGCTCACGCCGGAAGCGCCGCTGGTCGGCACCGGCATGGAAGACAAAGTGGCGCGCGATTCGCGCGCGATGATTATCTCCGAATATGACGGCGTGGTCGAACATGTCGAAGCCGGCCGCATTATCATTCGCCGCGAAATGCCGTCCGGTCGCGGCAAGCGTCTCGACCCCGAGAGCCTCACGAATTATGATGAAAATGATTTGGTGACGTACAAGTGCACCAAGTTTATGCGCACCAATCAAGGCACGTGCGTCAATCAGCGCCCGATCGTGAAAGTTGGCCAGTCGATCAAGAAGGGCGAAGTGTTGGCGGACGGATGCTCGACGCAGGCCGGGCGTTTGGCGCTGGGCCGCAACGTGTTGGTCGCGTTCATGCCGTGGCGCGGTTATAATTTTGAAGACGCCATCGTCATTTCCGAAAAAGTGGTGCAAAAAGATATTTACACCTCGATTCATATTGAGGAATTTGACCATCAGGTGCGCGATACCAAACGCGGCGAAGAAGAGTTGACGCGCGAAATTCCGAACGTTTCGGAAGAAGCGACCAAAGATTTGGATGAAAACGGCATCGTGCGCATTGGCGCGGAGGTGCAATCCGGCGATATTTTGGTCGGCAAAGTGACGCCGAAAGGCGAAACCGATCCGACGCCGGAAGAAAAATTGCTCAAAGCCATTTTCGGCGAAAAAGCCGGCGACGTGAAAGACGCGTCGTTGAAAGCGCCGCCGGGATTGAAGGGCGTGGTGATCGACGCGAAACTTTTTTCGCGCAAAAAGAAAGACCCGAAGGCGAAACGCCAGGATAAAAAGAAGCTCGACGAAATTGAAGAATGGATCGTGGTGGAGCGCAAGCGGATTCTGAAACTGCGCGACGAGAAGCTCGGCAATGTGTTGACCGGCGAAATTTCCGCGACGTTACGGCATATCAAAGACGGCAAAGTGATGCTGCGCGCCGGCGCGGAGCTGACCGCGGAGCGTTTGGCGGAATTGGATTTTGACAAGCTCGACCGCAGCGAGGGCTGGACCGAGAAAAAGAAAGTCAACGAAAGCGTCGAGTTGATTTTTGAGACGTATGAGCGCCGGCTCCGCGATACGAATGAAGAATACGATCGCCGCAAACAGAAAATTACGGTGGGCGACGAGTTGCCGCCCGGCATCGTGCAGCTCGCGAAAGTGTATGTGGCGAAACGCCGCAAGCTGATGGTCGGCGACAAGATGGCCGGCCGGCACGGCAACAAAGGCGTGGTGGCGCGCATCGTGCCGATGGAAGACATGCCGTATATGCCGGATGGAACGCCGGTTGACATCGTGCTCAATCCGCTCGGCGTGCCGTCGCGCATGAACCTCGGCCAAATTTTTGAAACCAACCTCGGTTGGGCCGCGGCGAAATTGGGCATTGCTTATTCAACGCCGGTGTTTGACGGCGCCACGCACGACGAAGTGCTCGAGGAGATGCACCGCGCCGGATTGCCGGACAGCGGCAAAGCGCAATTGTACGACGGCCACACCGGCGAGCCGTTTGCCGAGCAAGTGACGGTCGGCCAAATTTATATCATGAAACTCTCGCATTTGGTCGAAGATAAAATTCATGCGCGCTCGATCGGGCCGTATTCGCTCATCACGCAGCAACCGCTCGGCGGCAAGGCGCAATTTGGCGGCCAGCGTTTCGGCGAAATGGAAGTGTGGGCGCTGGAGGCGTATGGCGCGGCGCACACGCTGCAAGAAATTCTCACGGTGAAATCCGACGACGTCCGCGGCCGCTCGAAAGTGTATGAAGCGATCGTGAAAGGCGATAATTTGCCCGAGCCGGGCTTGCCGGAATCCTTCAATGTGTTGATCCGTGAATTGCAGGGACTTGGTTTGGACGTCGAGTTGTTGGATGAGAATGGGAAAACGTGAACCAGTCGGCCCGACTGGGAAAAAGCAAAGAGCAAAAAGCAAAAAGATTGAGTTGGGAGCGATGAGGTTAGAAGCTGCAAAGCCATAAGTTGCGAATCAAATTTTTCGAATAAAGCCTATGATGAATATGTTTGCCAAGCAAGAACCTGCCGCGCGCCGGAATTTCGGCTCGATTGCGATTAAGCTGGCTTCACCGGATAAAATTCTCGAGCGGTCGCACGGCGAGGTCACCAAGCCGGAAACCATCAACTACCGTTCTTTCAAACCCGAGAAAGACGGCCTGTTTTGCGAGAAGATTTTTGGCCCGGTGCGCGATTGGGAATGCCACTGCGGCAAATACAAACGCATTCGTTATAAAGGCATCGTTTGCGATCGCTGCGGCGTCGAGGTGACGACCAAGTCTGTGCGGCGCGAGCGCATGGGACACATCAGCCTCGCGGTGCCGGTGGTGCATATTTGGTATTGGAAATCGCTGCCGACGAAGATCGGCTATTTATTGGGCATCGGTGTCAAGGATTTGGAGCGCGTTATTTATTACGAATCCTATGTCGTCATTCAGCCCGGCAACAGCGGTTATAAATTCAAAGATCGCATCAGCGAAGAAGATTACTTCAAAGTCGTGAGCGAGATGCCGGAAGGCGCCGAAGCGGATGAAAACGATCCCAATCGTTTCGTCGCGATGATCGGCGGCGAGGCGGTTTTGGAGCTGCTGAAGCGCACGGACGTGGACAGGCTATCGGTGGAATTGCGCGCGCAAGTGAAAGTCGAAACCTCGTTCCAACGCAAGGCCGACGCGCTCAAACGTTTGAAAGTCATCGAGGCCTTGAAGAAGAGCGGCAATCACCCCGACTGGATGGTGATGTCGGTGATTCCGGTGATTCCGCCGGAACTGCGCCCGCTGGTGCCGTTGGAAGGCGGCCGCTTTGCCACCTCCGATTTGAATGATTTGTACCGCCGCGTGATCATTCGCAACAACCGCTTGAAGAAACTCAAAGAGATCAAGGCGCCGGAAGTGATCTTGCGCAACGAGAAACGCATGTTGCAGGAAGCGGTGGACGCGCTGTTTGACAACGGCCGCAAAACCGCGGCGGTGCGCGGCGACGGCAATCGCCCGCTGAAATCGCTTTCCGATATGTTGCGCGGCAAGCAAGGTCGTTTCCGCCAGAATTTGCTCGGCAAGCGTATCGATTATTCCGGCCGCTCGGTGATCGTCGTCGGGCCCGAATTGAAATTGCATCAATGCGGCTTGCCCAAGGAAATGGCGCTCGAATTGTTCAAGCCGTTCGTGATTCGCAAGCTCGTCGAGCGCGGCATTGCGAAAACCGTGAAGAGCGCGAAAAAACTGGTCGATCGTCGCGACACCACGGTTTGGGAAATTTTAGAAGAGATCATCGAGGATCATCCCATTCTGTTGAACCGCGCGCCGACGTTGCATCGCCTCGGCATCCAGGCTTTCCAGCCCTTGTTGATCGAAGGCAAAGCCATCCAGATTCATCCGCTGGTTTGCGCGGCGTTTAACGCGGACTTCGACGGCGACCAAATGGCCGTGCACGTGCCGTTGTCATATTATTCGCAGGTCGAGGCGCGCTTGCTGATGTTGTCCAGCCACAATATTCTTTCGCCGGCCAGCGGCCGGCCGCTGGCCATTCCGAGCCAGGACGTCGTGTTGGGCATTTATTATCTCACGAAAGTGAAGAACGGCGACGTCGGCGAAGGCAAGATTTTTTCGAATTCGGATGAAGTGAATATCGCGTGGAATGACGGCAAAATGGGTTTGCACGCCCGCATCAAAGTTCGCCTCGAGGGCAAGATGGTGGAGACGACGGTCGGCCGCGTGATTTTCAATCGCATCCTTCCGAAAGAAATCGGCTACGTCAACGAGTTGCTCACCAAGAAGCGCCTCGAAGAATTGATCGCGGGCATTTACAAGCAGCTGGGCAATTACCGCACGGCCATGTTCCTGGACGAGTTGAAGGGCGTCGGGTTCAATTTCGCGATGCGCGCCGGCATCACCGTCGGCGTCGGCGACGTGATGATTCCGGAAGAAAAGCAGAGTTATCTCGACAGCGCGTTCAAGAAAACCCAGACGATTCAAGCGCAATACGAAAAAGGCGTCATCACCGACGGCGAGCGTTATAACAAGATCATCGATATTTGGACGCACACGACGAGCGACGTCGCCGACAAGATGTTCAATCGTTTGAAAAATGATCGGCAAGGGTTCAATCCGATTTTCATGATGGCCGATTCCGGCGCGCGCGGTTCGAAAGAGCAGATTCGCCAGCTCGCCGGCATGCGCGGTTTGATGGCGAAGCCGCAAAAGAAAATGACCGGCCAGATGGGTGAAATTATCGAGAACCCGATTACGGCGAACTTCCGCGAAGGCCTGTCGGTGTTGGAATATTTCATTTCCACGCACGGCGCGCGCAAAGGTTTGGCCGACACGGCCTTGAAAACCGCGGACGCCGGTTATTTGACGCGCCGCCTGGTTGACGTCGCGCAGGATATGATTGTCTCGTCGGTGGATTGCGGCACGATTCTCGGCTTGCGTATCGGTGACTTGAAGGAAGGCGAAGAAATTATCGAGCCGTTGCGGGATCGCATTCTCGGCCGCGTTGTTGCGGAAGACGTGTATGATCCCGACTCCGGTGCGACGATTATCGAGACCGGCCAGATGATCGACGAAGATGTGGCGGATCGCATTGCAGCGATCGGCATCGAAACGGTTTATATCCGCTCGGTCCTGACTTGTGAAGCCGAACGCGGCGTGTGCGCGAATTGTTATGGCCGTAATTTGGCCTCCGGCAAAATGGCCGATCAAGGCGAAGCGATCGGCGTGATGGCGGCGCAGTCAATCGGCGAACCGGGCACGCAATTGACGTTGCGCACGTTCCACATCGGCGGCACGGCCTCGCGCATTGCGGCGCAATCGCAAGTGCAGGCGAAGACCGAAGGCCGCGTGAATTTCGAGAACACGAAATTCATCACCCAGGAAGACGGCACCGTGATTGCCGTCGGCCGCAACGGCAAGCTGAAAGTGATCGACGAGAACAATCGCGTCACCGCGCAATACGTGATTCCTTACGGCGCGACGATTTTGTGCAAAGAAGGCGACCGCGTGCCGGCGAATCAGTTGGTGTTCAAGTGGGATCCGTACACCGCGAGCATTCTCTCGAACCACGACGGCTATGTGAAGTTCATCGATATTAAAGAGAATCTCACGATGCGCGAGGAGCTGGACGAAACCACCGGCTTGAAACAGCGCGTGATCATCGACACGCGTTTGCGCAATCTCAGCCCGCAGATCCAGATCGTGGACGCCAACGGCAAGAAGTTGAGCAGCTACATTCTGCCGACGCGTTCGTATCTGCTGGTGCAGGACGGCGAACAGGTTAATGGCGGCACCGTGCTGGTCAAGATTCCGCGCGAGATCGCGAAGACCCGCGATATCACCGGCGGCCTGCCGCGGGTGGCCGAGTTGTTCGAAGCGCGCCGCCCCAAGGAACCGGCCATCGTCAGCGAAATCGACGGCGTGGTGAAATTCGGCGAGATCAAGCGCGGCGTGCGCAAGATCAGCATCGTCTCGCACGACGGCAAAGAAGAGAAAGCGTATCAGATTCCTTACGGCAAGCACGTGCTCGTGCATGACAGCGATTTCGTCACCGCGGGCGAGAAGCTTTCCGAAGGCTCGGTCGCGCCGCAGGATATTTTGAATATCATGGGCCCGAACCGCGTGCAGGAATATCTGGTGAACGAAATTCAGGAAGTCTATCGTCTGCAGGGCGTGCGCATCAACGACAAGCACATCGAAGTCATTGTGCGCCAGATGCTGCAGAAAGTGAAGATCGAAAACCCCGGCGACACCAACTATCTCGAAGGCGAACAAGTCGACAAGATTCGCTTCTTGCAACACAACGAGAGCTTTCGCGATATGGTGGCCGTCACCAATCCCGGCGATTCGAAATTGAAAATGGAAGCGTTGCACGAGCGCGCCGAAGTCGATAAAATCAACGAGAAGCTGGCGAAGAGCAACAAAGATCAGGTCGAATTTCGCCCGGCGCAACCGGCGACGTTCCAGCCGCTGTTGCTTGGCATCACCAAAGCCTCGTTGACGACGGATAGTTTTATTTCCGCGGCGTCGTTCCAGGAAACCACGCGGGTGTTGACTGAGGCGTCGATCGAAGGCAAGGTTGACAACCTGCTCGGCTTGAAAGAGAACGTGATCATGGGCAACCTGATTCCGGCGGGAACCGGGATGACGCAATACAAGCGCCTGCGCGTGCAATCCGAAGAGCAGCAGGACGAGATGAGCGAGTCGCTGCAAGCGGCGGTATGAAGAAGTCAGGAGTCATTGCAATTTCCGAACTGACCTCATACATGATTTCTCAATCGCGAGTGATTGCATTTGAAGAAGACGAACTTCAATTTCGCTGCCGCGAGGGTGTCGGTTAAAAAAGTTTTGATCTTTGCTGCAAAAAAGCTTCCGGCGAACTCGGTAAATCAGGATATCTTAAAAGATTTACAAGAATTTAATGTTTGGCAGTCGGCAGCGACGGTTTGCAAAGACTGTGCAAATTGCAAAGAAAATTGTTGCTTTTTTTGTAGAAGTTGCGTATATTTTTTGCTCGTGTAATTGAAGGAGAGGTTGTTTGCCAACTATCAATCAATTAGTGCGTTTAGGCCGGGAACGGTTAAAACGCAAGACCAAAGCCCCGGCCATGGACGGATCGCCGCAGCGGCGCGGCGTGTGCACGCGCGTTTATACAACGACCCCCAAGAAGCCCAATTCGGCTTTGCGGAAAGTCGCGCGCGTGCGCTTGACGAACCAATACGAAGTGACGGCTTATATTCCCGGCGAAGGGCATAATTTGCAGGAGCATTCGATCGTGCTGATTCGCGGCGGCCGCGTGAAGGATTTGCCGGGCGTGCGTTACCATATCGTGCGCGGCGTGTACGACACCGGCGGCGTCAATGACCGCAAGCAGAGCCGCTCCAAATACGGCGCGAAACGCAAAAAAGCTGCGGCCGCGTAACATTGATTTCACGAATTACGGATTACGTTTTACGATTTTATCATTATGCGCAGAAACCAGGCGAATAAAAGAACGGTTCTTCCCGATCCGAAGTTTAAGAGTATTCTCGTCACGAAGTTCATCAACGTGTTGATGTATGGCGGAAAACGCAGCGTCGCCGAGCGGATCTTTTACGACGCGCTCGACACGGTCGGCGAGCGGACGAAGAAGCAGGGCGTGGAGGTTTTTAGTAAAGCCGTTGACAATGTCAAGCCGATGCTGCAAGTGAAGTCGCGTCGCGTCGGCGGCGCCAACTATCAGGTGCCGGTCGAGGTTTCGAGCGAGCGCCGGCAAGCGTTGGCGATTCGTTGGCTGATCACCTATGCGCGGGAGCGAGGCGAAAAAACGATGGCCGATAAGCTGGCCGCCGAAATTGTCGCCGCGTCAAATAGCGAAGGTAATGCGGTCAAAAAACGTGAAGACACACATAAGATGGCCGAAGCCAACAAGGCTTTCGCCCATTTTAGATGGTAGGCATGTCATCTGGAAGAATCTGGTTTGGCGCCAGCACAATGTCTGGCTTCAAAAAATTCCTGCGGAATGGCAATAAAAGTTAACGTTTGATTATCCGGATTTATAGTTTTAAACAGTAACATCGAAGTGTGTAACCATTATCTCCATACCTTCAGGAGAGGTTCGCTTCCTGGTGTTCTCTTGAAAGATTATGGAGTTTTTTATGTCCAAAAATAACGACAATTCCGAGCTAAGGAAAACGCGCAATATCGGCATCATGGCTCATATCGATGCCGGCAAGACGACGACGACGGAGCGTATTCTTTATTATACCGGCCGGATTCATCGTATCGGCAACGTTGACGACGGTTCGACGACGACCGATTGGATGGAGCAGGAAAAAGAGCGCGGCATCACGATCACCTCCGCGGCGATTTCGTGCCAGTGGAAAGAGTGCAATATCAATATTATCGATACGCCCGGCCACGTTGATTTTACGATTGAAGTGGAGCGCTCGTTGCGCGTGCTGGACGGCGCGGTGGCGTTGTTTTGCGCCGTCGGCGGCGTGGAACCGCAATCCGAAACGGTGTGGCGGCAGGCCGACCGTTATCGCGTGCCGCGCATTGCCTTCATTAATAAGATGGATCGCACCGGCGCGGATTTCTATCATGCGCTGAAAATGATCCGCGAGCGTTTGGGCGCCAACGCGATTCCGATTCAAATTCCGATCGGCGACGCCGATATGTTTACCGGCGTGATCGATCTCATCGGCATGAGGGCGATGGTGTATAAAGATGAGACGCTGGGCGCGAAATGGGAAGAGCTGGAAATTCCGCATGAGTTGCTGTCCAAGGCTAAAGAGTTTCGCACACAACTGCTGGAAGCGGTTTCGGAATACGATGACACGTTGCTGGAAAAGTACCTGCACGACCAGCCAATTACGGAAGAAGAAATTCGCGCGGCGATCCGCAAAGCTGTTATCGACGTCAGCATGGTGCCGGTGATGTGCGGCGCTTCGTATAAAAACAAAGGCGTGCAGCCGTTGTTGGATGCGGTAAATTTTTATTTGCCCTCGCCGCTGGATATGCCGGATATCAAGGGAACTCATCCCAAAACCGGCGAAGAAATTATTCGCAAGCCCGATCCCGATGCGCCTTTGGCGGCGCTCGCGTTTAAAATTATGACCGACCCGTACGTCGGCAAGTTGACTTACTTCCGCGTTTATTCGGGCAAAGTCGAGGCCGGCAGTTATGTTTATAACACGGCGAACGGCAAGAAAGAGCGCATTGGCCGCCTGCTGTTGATGCATGCCGATAAACGCGAAGACGTTGAAGTGGCGCGCGCCGGCGATATCGTTGCCGCCGTCGGCTTGAAAGATACGCGCACCGGCCACACCTTGTGCAACGAAAGCAAGCAAATCATCCTCGAGTCGATGCACTTTCCGGAGCCGGTTATTTCGGTGGCGATCGAGCCGAAAACCAAGGCTGATCAGGATCGTCTGGGCGAGTCGTTGAACAAGCTGGCGGAAGAAGATCCGACCTTCAAGATTCGCAGCGATGAAGAAACCGGCCAAACTCTGATCGCCGGCATGGGCGAGTTGCATCTGGAAATTCTGGTTGATCGCTTGTTGCGTGAATTTAAAGTTCATGCGCATGTCGGCAAACCGCAGGTGGCTTACAAAGAAACGATCCGTCGCAAGGTTGAGCAGGAAGGCAAGTTTGTGCATCAATCCGGCGGTCGCGGCCAGTTCGGTCACGTGGTTCTGGAGCTTGAGCCGAACGAGCCGGGCAAAGGTTTTGAGTTTGAGAGCAAGATCGTTGGTGGCGTGGTACCGAAAGAGTATGTGAAGCCGACGATGGAAGGCGTCAAGCAGGCGATGCAGACCGGCGTGCTGGCGGGTTATCCGATGGTCGATATCAAAGTGGCGCTGGTGTATGGCTCGTATCACGAAGTCGATTCTTCGGAAATGGCTTTTAAAATTGCGGGTTCGATGGCCTTCAAAGAAGGCGCGAAAAAAGCCGGCCCGGTGCTGTTGGAGCCGATGATGGACGTCGAAGTCGTGGTGCCGGAAGAATATATGGGTCAAGTAATGGGCGATCTGAATTCGCGGCGCGGCAAGATTCGCGGCTTCGTGCCGAGAAAAGATGCGCAAGTGGTCGCGGCTTCGGTGCCGTTGGGCGAGATGTTCGGTTACGCCACGACGATGCGCTCGTTGACGCAGGGCCGTGCGGTTTATTCGATGCAGTTTTCGCATTACGAGCCGGTGCCGCAGAACATTGCGGAGACGCTCGCCGAGACCAGCAAGGTTAAAACAACAAAATAACATTGTCGTCACGACACGGCAATTTAATAATTTTGAACGAATAATTTATCAACCGCTTTATTCGGGAGGTTTTTTCTCATGGCTAAAGCAAAGTTTGAACGCAACAAACCGCACGTCAACATCGGCACGATCGGCCATGTTGACCACGGCAAGACGACGTTGACCGCGGCGATCACCCTGGTGCTCTCGAAGAACTCGAAGTACGGCGTCGCGCAGTACAAGAGCTACGATCAAATCGACAATGCGCCGGAGGAGAAGGCGCGCGGCATCACGATCAACACCGCTCATGTCGAGTATGAAACGACCAATCGTCACTACGCGCACGTCGACTGTCCCGGCCACGCCGATTATGTGAAGAACATGATCACCGGCGCGGCGCAGATGGACGGCGCGATTCTCGTGGTGAGCGCGGCGGACGGCCCCATGCCGCAAACGCGCGAGCACATCTTGCTGGCGCGCCAGGTCGGTGTGCCGTTCATGGTCGTCTATCTCAATAAAGTCGATATGGTCGACGATCCCGAGCTGCTCGATCTCGTCGAATTGGAAATGCGCGACCTTTTGAAAGAGTATCAATTCCCCGGCGATGAGATTCCCATCATTCGCGGCAGCGCGCTCGAAGGCTTGACGAATCCGGAAGATCCGGTGAAGAACAAATCCATCATTGATTTGATGGCCGCGGTCGATGCTTATATTCCGCAGCCGAAACGTGAAATTGACAAGCCGTTCTTGATGCCGGTCGAAGACGTGTTTTCAATCACCGGCCGTGGCACGGTCGGCACGGGCCGTATCGAGCGCGGCCAGATTAAAGTCGGCGATCCGGTCGACATCGTTGGTATTCGCGACAAGCGGCAGAGCGTGGTGACGGGCGTCGAAATGTTCCGCAAGCTGCTCGACTCCGGCGAAGCGGGCGACAACGTTGGCCTGTTGCTGCGCGGCGTGGAAAAAGAGATGTTGGATCGCGGCATGGTGATTTGCAAACCCGGCTCGATCACGCCGCACACCAAGTACATGGGTGAAGTGTATGTCTTGAAGAAAGAAGAAGGCGGCCGTCACACGCCGTTCTTCAACGGCTATCGTCCGCAGTTCTTTTTCCGCACGACGGACGTCACCGGCGTGGCGAAGTTGCCGGCGGGCATGGAAATGGTAATGCCAGGCGACAACGTTACGATGGAAATTGATTTGATTACGCCGATCGCCATGGAAGAAGGTTTGCGCTTCGCGATTCGCGAAGGCGGCCGCACGGTCGGCGCCGGCGTCGTCACGAAGATATTGGCCTAAGCGGCTGACCCGAAAAACGGGAAGGCCCAAATAAAAACTGGGCATTGCGTATGCGATGCCCATTGTTTTGTTGTATAAAGCGAAGTCGGACTGGCGCGACAAAATTTTTCAGAATTTGAAGATCGTTGTGCGCAAGTCCGGCTTCACAACTGCTCGGAGTGTATATCCGTGGTTGGGCAAAAGATTCGCATCAAATTGAAAGCTTATGATCACCGGTTGATCGACAAGTCAACCGATAAGATCATCCGCACGGCCAAGCAAACCGGCGCCGGCATTTCCGGCCCGATTCCGTTGCCGACCAACCGGTCGGTGTATACGGTGTTGCGCTCGCCACATGCGGACAAAAAATCGCGCGAGCAATTCGAGACGCGCATTCACAAGCGTCTCATCGACATCGTCAATTCTTCGCAGAAAACCATCGAAGCGTTGACCAAGCTCGAATTGCCGGCCGGCGTCGATGTTGAGATTAAACTTTGATAACGAGCATGAGTGGATTGATCGGAAAAAAGTTGGGCATGACCCGCATCTTTGACGAAAAGGGCAACGATGTGCAGGTCAGCGTCATTCAAACCGGCCCCTGTTACGTCACCGAGATTCGCACCAAAGACAAGCACGGCTATGATTCGCTGCAGCTTGGGTTCGAAGAGAAACGGAACAAAAGCGTGAGGAAACCCGAACGCGGCCATTTTGCCAAATCCGGCGTCAAGCCGATGCGCGTGCTGCGTGAGTTCCGCACGTATGACGTGAGCCAGTTCAAGCTCGGCGACGCCATCAAAGCCGATGTGTTTCAGGTTGGCGACAAAGTTCGCGTCATTGGCGTCTCGAAAGGCAAGGGCTTTCAAGGCGTCATGAAGCGTCATCATTTCGGCGGCGGGTCGGTGACCCACGGCCAGAGTGATCGCATGCGCGCGCCCGGATCGGTCGGCGGCAGTTCTTATCCTTCGCGGGTGTTTAAAGGCACCCGCATGGCCGGCCGTATGGGTGGCGATCGCGTGACGACGCGCAATATCAAAGTCGTGCGGGTCGATGCTGAAAATAACATCGTGATGGTGCGCGGCGCTATCCCCGGCGCGAAAAATGGAACGGTTGTGATTCAGAAGTAAATTTTGTCGTAGCGTCTTTAGGCGCCCACTATTTGAAATATAAAAGACTGGTAAGTTAACCGGTCAAATTGTTCGGTTGGTTAATTTGGCCCCTCATGGGGCTACCACGAAAACAAACCATGCAAGCAGACGTTTATAGCAAAAGCGGACAAAAGACGGGACGCACTGTCGAGTTGCCCGATGAAATTTTCGGCATCAAGCCGAACGAGCACGTGGTGTACTTGGCGGTGAAAGCCTATCGGGCGAATCAGCGGCAAGGTACGCACATGACGAAGACCCGCAAGCTGGTGCGCGGCGGCGGCAAGAAACCGTGGAAGCAAAAAGGCCGTGGGGTGGCGCGGGCGGGAACAATCCGTTCGCCGCTATGGGTTGGCGGCGGCCGCGTGTTTGGCCCGGTGCCGCATGATTACGATCAAAAGGTTAACAAGAAGACCAGCCGTTTGGCGAGAAAATCCGTGCTTTCCAGCAAAATGAAAGACGGCCAAGTTACGGTCGTAGAAGATTTCACGGTCGATAGCGGCAAAACCAAAGACCTGACCGCGATTTTAAAAAGTTTTACCGCTGACAAAGTGAAGTCGCTCGTGCTGGTGCCGAAGCAGGATAACATGACTTTGCAAGCCGGGCGCAATATCGCGAAACTCCATGTGCAGGTCGCGCCGAACGCTTCGGTGTATGAATTAATGGATTGCAAAAAGTTGTTCATTCAAGAAAGCGCGGTGACGGCGATCGCCGGGGTGTTGGCATGATGATCCCTCTTGAAAAGGTGCTGATCAAGCCCGTGTTGACCGAGAAGATTCAGAAGTTTTCCGACCAGGAGACCCGGCCGCGCAAATACGGCTTCGTGGTGAACCTTGAATCCAGCAAAGCGGATATCAAAAAAGCGGTTGAGAAAAAATTCAGCGTCAATGTCGAAACCGTGCACGTGATCAACGTCAAAGGCAAAACCAAGCGTATGAGCACGCGCCGCGGCATGACCACCGGCCGCCGCAGCGATATGAAAAAAGCCATCGTGACGCTGAAAAAAGAACAGAAGATTGATTTTTTTGTCGGAAGCTAAAGCTTTGGCCGGTTTACTGGTTCGCCGGTTAATGATAATAACGCAAAGCGCAACCCGATGTCATCCCGAAGGGAGCTTGTTAAATATCGAGCACAATGCTTGAGCCAAACAAGATGCTTCCAGCATGACACAGCAACACAACCGCGATGTCATCCCGAAGGGAACTTGTTAAATATCGAGCACAATGCTTGAAATAAACAAGATGCTTCCAGCATGACATGGGGTTGTATGTGGAATATAGAAAAAAGTTGGCTTTTACCGGCCAACCGGAAAACGAGCTAACAGACAAATGTTCCAAGCATGGGCATAAAAACTTTTCGTCCAACCACGCCGAGCTTGCGCACTACCGCGCTGCCGACGTTTGAGGAGATTACGAAATCGACGCCGGAGCGCGCGCTGTTGGAGCCGAAGCACAGCAGTGGCGGCCGTAACAATCATGGCCGCGTCACCACGCGCTTTCGTGGCGGAGGCCACAAGCGGCACTATCGCCGGGTTGATTTCAAGCGCGACAAACACCACATCCCCGCAAAAGTGGCGGCGATTGAATACGACCCGAACCGCACGGCGCGCCTTGCGCTGTTGTATTACGCCGACGGCGAGAAGCGTTATATTCTCGCGCCCGACGGTTTGAAGGTCGGCGACGCGCTGATGTCCGGCGAGAATGCCGAGTTCCGCGTGGGCAATGCGTTGCCGCTGAAGAATATGCCGGTCGGCACTTCGGTGCATAACGTCGAGATGCGTTTGGGCCACGGCGGGCAGATCGGCCGCAGCGCCGGCGCGCTCATTCAGTTGATGGGTCGCGAAGGCGATTATGCACAGTTGCGTTTGCCTTCCGGCGAAATACGCCGCGTGCGTTCCGAATGCTACGCCACGGTCGGGCAAGTCGGCAATCTCGATCATGAAAACGTGTCGTTGGGCAAGGCCGGTCGCACCCGCTGGATGGGCTTTCGCCCGCACGTGCGCGGCGTCGCGATGAACCCCGTCGATCACCCGATGGGCGGCGGCGAAGGTAAAAGCTCCGGCGGCCGTCACCCCACTTCGCCGTGGGGCCAAAAGGCCAAAGGTTTGAAGACGCGCAAGCGAAGCAAGCCGTCGAGCCAATATATTGTGGCCAGACGCAAGAAATAAATTGCAGCCAGAATTTTTTTAGAGTCATTTTAACAGGAAGCGGCAATGCCACGTAGCATTAAAAAAGGCCCGTTTATCGACGCCAACCTGCAGAAACGCATCGAGCAGATGAACGGTCGCAACGAGAAACGCGTCGTTAAAACCTGGGCGCGGCGTTCCATGGTGATTCCGGATTTTGTCGGCCACACGCTGGCGGTTCATAACGGCAATAAATTTATTCCGGTGTATATCAGCGAGAATATGGTCGGCCATAAGTTGGGCGAGTTTGCGCCGACGCGCATTTTTCGCGGTCATGCCGGCAAAGCGACCGCAGAAAAATCGACGATAAAAGCGGCAGCCCCGGCAGCGGCGCCGGCGGCAGCCGCGGCGCCCGCGAAAAAGTAAGCCCGCGCGTCATGCCGGCATTTTAGTTTTCTTATTTGGCAGAAAATAAACTAGTCGCATTTAAGGAATAGAAAAATGGAAGCAAGAGCGGTGGCGCGGTTTGTTCGCATGTCTCCGCGCAAAGTGCGCCGGGTGATCGATCTGGTGCGTGGCAAAGACGTCGATGCGGCGATCAATTCGCTGCATTTTCTGCGCAAGCGCGCCGCACTGCCGATTGAGAAAACGTTGCGCTCGGCGGTGGCGAATCTGATCAACAATAATCGCGACAAGAAAAAAGTCAATGAAGCGAATCTGTTTGTCAAAACCGCGTTTGTGGACGGCGGCTTTTCGATGAAACGCTTCCGCGCCGGCTCGATGGGCCGCGCCTCGCGCATTCGCAAGCGCACCTGTCACATCACGATGGTGGTTTCTGAATTCGCGCCATCTGAAAACGTTAGTAACGCTTAGGAGGTTGTTGCTTGGGCCAGAAAACACATCCGGTCGGCTTTCGTTTGGGCGTGGTGCGCGACTGGGAATCCAATTGGTTCGGGGGCCGTCATTTCGGCGAAAAGTTGAAAGACGATTTGCGTTTGCGGCGTTATATTCGCAGCCGCCTGCAAAAGGCGAGCATTTCGATGATTCAGATCGAGCGCGACCCTTCCGATAAGCGCATTACGGTGACGATTCACACGGCGCGTCCGGGAATCGTGATCGGCCGCAAAGGCGCGGAAGTGGATAAATTGAAAGAAGAGTTGAAGCGCTTGACGGGCAAGGAAATTCAGCTCAACATCAGCGAAATTAAAAAACCCGAGTTGGACGCATTTCTGGTGGCCGAGAGCGTGGCAGGCCAGCTCGAGTCAAAAATCTCGTTTCGGCGCGCCATGAAGAAGGCGATCATGAGCACGATGCGCATGGGCGCCGAAGGCGTGCGCATCATTTGCTCGGGCCGTCTCGGCGGCGCCGAAATGGCGCGGCGCGAAGGCTACAAGGAAGGCCGCATTCCTTTGCACACGCTGCGCGCGGATATTGATTTCGCCCGCGTCATCGCCCAAACCACCTACGGCACGATCGGCGTGAAGGTGTGGATTTGCAAAGGCGAGATTTTAGGCGACGGCCGCGCGACCGCCGAATAAGATTTGGGCGCGGTTAGAGTCAATGCGTCATTAGGTCATTACGTCATTAAATATTTAAATATTTGATTGCGTCAGCGAGTCAATCAAATAATCGCTTAAAAAGGATGCTCTTTTTATGTTAATGCCAAAACGCGTCAAGTTCCGCAAACAGCAGCGCGGCCGCATGAAGGGCAAGGCCCAGCGTGGCGCCCACATCGCGTTTGGAGAATACGGCCTGAAAGCGCTGGAGCCGGCTTGGGTAACGGCGCGGCAAATTGAAGCGGCGCGTGTCGCCTTGACGCGCGCGATCAAGCGCGGCGGCCGCGTGTGGATTCGCATTTTCCCGGACAAGCCGTTTACGGAGAAGCCCGCGGAAACCCGCATGGGCAAAGGCAAAGGCAATCCGGAATATTGGGTCGCGGTGATCAAGCCCGGCCGCATTTTGTTTGAATTGGGCGGCGTGGATGTTGAAACGGCGCGCGATGCGTTTCGACTGGCGGGGCACAAATTGCCGATTCGCACGCGCTTTGTGAGCGTCACGGATTTTGGAGGATAAAAACGCTGAAATGACATTATGAAAATACACGAATTGAAAGAACTGCCGGTGGTCGAGCTGGAGCGCCGCATGAAAGATTTGTTGGAAGAGCACCAAAATTTCCGTTTCCAACATGCGACGCGGCAATTGGACAACCCGCTGCGCTTGCGATATGTGCGCCGCGATATTGCGCGCATTCAGACGCTGCTCAAGGAATATGTCAGCGGCAAGCGGCAACCGCGCCAGGCGACGACGTTATAATTATTTATTCGACGGCAGCAAAAGAAAATTGCAACTAAAATAAAGAAACAGTTATGAGCGAAGTGGCAACGGCTCCACAAGAAACTCCGGCAGTCAGTCGCGCGCAGCGCAAGACCAAGATCGGCAAGGTCGTCAGCAATAAAATGCAGAAGAGCGTGGTGATCAGCGTCGAACGCCAGATCAAGCATCCGCTTTACGGCAAATACGTGAAAAAAACCTCCACGTTTATGGCGCACGACGAGAACAACGACGCCAAAGAGGGCGACACCGTTTTGATTATGGAAACGCGTCCTTTGAGCGCGAGAAAACGCTGGCGGCTGGTGGAAATTATCGAACGGGCGAAGTAATAGCGAAGCCGGATTTGCGCACAGCGGGTTTTGAAAATAGCCAGCCTCTGGTTGCGCAAGTGCGCCGGCGCTGGCCGGCGCTGGTCGGTGCAGCGGCGCGGCCTGATGCACGACTTTATATGACGAGAAGGATACGACCATGATTCAAGAATATACTCGACTCACGGTGGCGGACAATACGGGCGCGAAAAAGGCGATGTGCGTCCGCGTTTTGGGCAGCAGCAGCCGCCGCTACGGCACGGTTGGCGATATCGTCGTTGTCGTCGTTAAGGCGGCTTTGGCCGGCGGCGGCACGAAAAAGGGCGAGGTCAGTCATGCGGTTATCGTGCGCACCACGCGCCCGATTCGCCGCTCGGATGGCTCGTATATCCGCTTCGATGATAATGCCGCGGTTTTGATTGACGATCATAAAGAACCGAAAGGCACGCGTATTTTCGGCCCGGTGGCGCGGGAACTGCGTGATAAACAATACATGAAAATTATTTCACTCGCGCCGGAAGTGCTATAATAAAAATTAGCGAAGTCGGACTGGCGTATTAAGATTGTTTGAATTTCGAGACGCTGTGTACGCAAGTCCGACTTCACCGAATCAAGAGAAAATTATGTACATTCGCAAAGACGACCAGGTTTTAGTTCTCTCCGGCGATAACAACGGCAAAAAGGGCCGGGTGCTGAAAATCTATCCGGAAAAGCAGCGCGTGATCGTGGAAGGCGTGAATATGATCAAACGCCACATGCGCCCGACCCAGCGCCATCCGCAAGGCGGCATTGTTGAGAAGGAAAGCGCGATTCATGCGTCGAACGTCATGTTGGTGTGCCCGAAATGCAGCACGCCGACGCGGGTTAATTTTCAAATTCGTTCCGGAGAAGGCAAGGCTTCGCGCCATCGCGCCCGCATGTGCAAAAACTGCGGCGAAATGATTTTGGCGGCGAAAGCGTAACAACGCCGAAGACGCCGGCTCGACTGGTTTTAATCGACAGGTCGGAAATCTGTCACCTCATTTAAAAGTTTAGTCATGAGCGACGAAAAAGAAAAAAGTAAAAAAACGGAAGGCGAAGGCAAGAAGGCCGACGCCAAGAAAACTGATAAAGCGCCTAAACCCGACGCCAAAGGCAAGAGCGGCAAGGGCAAAGGCAAAGAAGAGCACGCTGCCGAAAAAGACGGCGGCAAAAAACTCGCCGAACGTTCTTTGGGCGGATACAAACCGCGTATGATGGGGATGTACCGCACCGCAGTTATTCCGGCCTTGACCAAGCGGTTTAATTATAAAAACGTGATGCAGGTGCCGCGGCTGGATCGCATTGTGATCAATATGGGCGTGGGCGACGCGGTGGAAGATCAAAAACATATCGACCACGCGAGCGAAGACATGCAGATCATCAGCGGGCAGAAACCGGCGATCCGCCGCGCCAAAAAATCGATCTCGAATTTTAAATTGCGCCAGGGCATGCCGGTCGGCTGCATGGTGACGCTGCGTCGTTGGAAGATGTATGAATTTCTGGACCGCTTCATCAGTTTGGCGGTGCCGCGCATTCGCGATTTTCGCGGGTTGCCGGACAATTCGTTCGACGGGCGCGGCAATTACACGCTGGGTCTGAAAGAGCAAATTATGTTTCCGGAAATCAACTACGATAAAGTGGCGAAGATTCGCGGCATGAATATCACGTTCGTCACGACGGCCAACACCGACGAGGAATGTTACGAATTGCTCCTGGCGTTAGGCATGCCGTTCCGGAAACGTTCATAACGAGGAATTTATTGTGGCAAGAAAAGCTTTGCGTGAAAAACAGCAGCGGCCGGCGAAATTCTCGACGCGTAAATACAACCGCTGCATGCAGTGTGGCCGCCAGCGCGCGTATTATCGCCGCTTTGGCGTGTGCCGTCTCTGTTTTCGTAATCTCGCGCTGGACGGAAAAATCCCCGGCGTGACGAAGGCCAGTTGGTGAAATAACCGTTGGACCGTTGATCATTGAACCGTCTAACGGTCAAACCGGCCAACCTAGAAATTCGATAGGAAAAAAACAACATGCGTACCGATCCCATTGCCGATTTTTTAACAGGCATTCGTAATGCCGGCAAAGCCGGACATCCGAAAGTTGACATTCCGGCTTCCAATATAAAAACAGAAATCGTTCGGCTTCTGCAATATTACGGTTTTATTCAGGATCACCTCATTATTAAAGATAGTAAGCAGAATCTTCTGCGGATCTATTTGAAATATGACGAGAAGGGCAAGCCGGTGATCAACGGCTTGCGCCGGGTGAGCACGCCCGGCGGTCGCCGTTATGTCGGCGCTAAAAAATTGCCGCGCGTGTTCAACAATCTTGGGTTGGCGATTCTCTCGACGCCGCACGGGGTGTTGGCCGAGCGCGATGCGCGCAAGCTCAATGTCGGCGGCGAAGTGCTGTGCTACGTTTGGTAATCCGTAATTTTTGTATGCAAAAATCAAATCCCGACTGCGTTCGTAGAATTTCTCTTATCGTGCAAAATCGGGATAAACGGATCTGTTTCGGCTTAAATAAAAAAACAACTTGATATGTCGCGTGTAGGCAAAAAACCAATCAAAATCCCGGCCGGAGTGCAAATCGGCATTGACGGTTCCCGCATCAAAGTGAAGGGACCGAAAGGCGAGTTGCAGCGTCAGATCGATCCGCGGATCAGTATGACGATGCAAGACGGCGCGTTGTCGGTTAGCCCCGCCTCGCGGGGTGAACAGAAGTTGGTACGGGCGCTGCACGGCCTTTATCGGAGCTTGCTGAGCAATATGGTGACGGGTGTGGCCAAGGGCTACGAAAAGAAATTGGAAATCGTCGGTGTCGGTTTTAAGGCCGAGATCAAAAGCAAGCGCCTGGTGTTGCAAATTGGCTTTTCCCATCCGATTATTTTTGCGGCGCCGCCGGAAATCAATATCGCCTGCGAAAGCCCCACGATGATTGTGATCAACGGCGCTGATAAAGAATTGGTGGGACAGGTCGCGGCGAAAATCCGCGGATTTAGACCCCCCGAACCCTACAAGGGTAAGGGCATTAAGTACATCGACGAAGTCGTCCGCCGGAAGGCCGGCAAGACGGCTGGAAGCTAAGAGGGTGAATCTGTGAGAGATTACAAACCACCGTATCGCAAAGAGTACGGCTCGAGTTCGGAGTACAGGCCGTACAGAAAAGAGTATAATTCAGAGCAACGGCCGTATCGTAAAGATTACGGCGACCGAGATTTCAGATTCTCAAAGGACAAAAAGCCGGGAGAAGGGAACTCTATGGGTTTCAACCGAGTGGACAAGCAGGAGCGGCGTTTCAAGAAAAAACGCATGATCCGCAAGAAGGTGTATGGCACCTCGGAGCGCCCGCGTTTGGTGGTCTTTCGTAGTTTAAAAAATGTCTATGGCCAATTGGTCGATGACACGACGAAAAAGACTATTACCACCGTATCATCGCGCACGAAAGAATTGCAGGAAGAATTGAAAGTCCTGCCGGATAAAAGCCAGACCGCCAAAGTCGTCGGCAAGGCTTTGGCGAAAAAAGCGCTGTCGTTGAACATCAAGAAAGTGGTGTTTGACCGCAACGGTTATCTGTATCACGGCCGCGTCAAGGCGTTGGCCGAAGGCGCGCGTGAAGGCGGTTTGGAGTTTTAATCGCGTCTCCGGTTTTGCTCCCTGCAATAAAACGAAATCCGGAGCCGTGACGAGTCGTTGTTGGTGAGTTTCAGACGCTGCAGCCGTGCTGCAGCTTACGGAGAATATTGTGCGTAAAGATAGAATCAGCTCAAACGAGTTGGAACTGAAGGAGCGCGTGATCGCCATCAATCGCACCGCCAAAGTGGTGAAGGGCGGCCGGCGTTTTGGTTTCAACGCCATTGTGGTGGTTGGCGACGGTAACGGCCACGTCGGCTACGGCCTCGGCAAAGCCAATGAAGTCAGCGATGCGATTTCCAAAGGCGCCGACAACGCGAAGAAGAACCTGGTACGCGTCCCGATTTTGAAGCATACGCTGCCGCATGAAGTGAAAGCCAAATTCGGCGCGGCGCGCGTGTTTTTGAAACCGGCCTCGCCCGGCACTGGCGTCATCGCCGGCGGTCCGGTGCGCGCGATCATGGAAGCGGCCGGCGTGCAGGACGTGTTATCGAAAATCGTCGGCTCGTCCAATCCCCATAACGTTGTTAAAGCCACCATCGAAGCGTTGTTAAGTTTGATGGATGCACGGGTTTTGGCGAAGCGCCGCAATATGACGATGCCGGAGTTGTTCAACCGCCGCTTGGTTGAGTAGAACGTGTGTGATTTTCTATAAGTAATCGTTTGGTGTCTCGGGAGCGGCAGGAATTCTGGTAAAGTTGAAAACTTGATCAGTTCGGATAGTGTCAAACGGTTTCCCAATGGATAGATGAACCCAACGGGAAGCGTTTACAGTTGGGTTCATCTATCCGTTGGGGATTTAAAACGATGGATTTTTTTATAATTTTTTGCTTTGCAACGGTTTTAAAATGAGCAATAATAAAAAACTGAAAGTCACCCAGACCCGCAGTCTCATCGGTCAAAAGCAGAATCAACGCGACACGGTGAAAGCTCTCGGGCTGCATCGCATCCGCCATTCGGTCATGCACAACGACACGCCCCAGATTCGCGGCATGGTCAATAAAGTCATTCATCTGATTCGGGTTGAAGAGGTCTGAGATGGATTTAGGAAATTTGCAATACGCGCCAGGCTCGCGCAAAAAGCGCAAACGCCTCGGCATCGGCGAAGGCTCGGGCCACGGCGGCACCTCGACCAAAGGCCATAAAGGCCAGTTGTCGCGCGCCGGCACGAAAACGAACCCGTGGTTTGAAGGTGGCCAAATGCCGCTGCAACGTCGCCTGCCTAAACGCGGCTTCACGAATATCTTTCGCGTCGATTATCAGGCGGTGAATTTGGACAAACTGGCGCGCCTCGAGAATGTGACCGAAGTCACGCCGGACGTGCTCTTTGACAACGGGCTGATCGGCAAAAAGAACGAGCGTATCAAGATTCTCGGCGGCGGCGAGCTGAAAAAAGCGCTGACGGTGCATGCCCATGCCTTCAGCAAAAGCGCGCTGGAAAAGATCGAGAAAGCCGGCGGCAAAACCGCCGTGCTGGCGGCAAAATAAGCGGCTGGTTGTGACGAGAAGCTTCAATTAATATAGAATAAAAAGCTGCCCCATCAGGGGGCAGGGCTACGAGAAAAACGAACATGCTCGAAAGCATTCAAAATATTTTTAAAATTCCGGAGCTGCGCAAACGCGTTATTTTTACGCTGCTGGTGCTGCTGGTGGAGCGCATCGGCACGCACGTGCCGGTCCCCGGGATCAACAGCCGCGTGCTTTTGGAATTTTTCGCGCAGAATCAGGGCGGCGGCCTGCTCGGGTTGTATGATTTGTTCGCGGGCGGCGCGTTCAGCCGCGCCACGGTTTTTGCGCTCGGCATCATGCCGTACATTTCGGCGTCGATCATCATTCAATTGCTCGGCGCGGTGATGCCGTACTTCCAGCGCCTGCAGAAGGAGGGCGAGGAAGGCCGCAAGAAAATTACGCAGTACACGCGTTACGGCACGGTGTTGATCGCGGCGTTGCAGGCTTACGGCGTGAGCATTTTCCTCGAATCGATTGATTTGAGCGGCGTGGCGGCGGTTCCGGACAAGGGCTGGGATTTTCGCTTGTTGACGATACTGACATTGACGGCCGGAACGATTTTAATCATGTGGTTCGGCGAGCAGATCACCGAGCGCGGCATCGGCAACGGCACGTCGTTGATCATTTTTATCGGCATCATCGCGCGTTTCCCCGAAGCACTGCTGGACGAGTTTCAGCAAATTCAAAGCAGCAACCGCGATATTTTGGCGGAGGTGCTGCTGTTCGCGATCATGGTCGCGTGCGTCGCCGTCGTGGTGGCGCTGACGCAAGGCACGCGCAAGATTCCGGTGCAATATGCCAAGCGCGTGGTCGGGCGCAAGGTTTATGGCGGCCAGAGCACGCACATTCCGCTGCGCGTCAACACCGCCGGCGTCATGCCGATCATTTTCGCGCAATCGATCATGTTCATTCCGACGACCATCGCGCAGTTTTTTCCCAAAAGTGAATTTATGCTGAGCGTCGCGGCCATGTTCGATTTAAATTCGACGGTCTATTGGGTGATTTACGGTTTGTTGATCGTGTTCTTCACTTATTTTTATACCGCCATTGCCTTTAACCCGGTGGATGTGGCCGATAACATGAAAAAGCACGGCGGCTTCATTCCCGGCGTGCGGCCCGGCAAGCACACCTCGGAGTTTATTGACAATATTTTGATCAAAATCACTTTGCCCGGCTCGATTTTTTTGGCGGTGATCGCGGTTTTTCCGCATATCATCACGCGCGTGATGAATGTGTCGCATAATTTCGCCTCGTTCTTCGGCGGCACGTCGTTGCTCATCATCGTCGGCGTCGCGCTCGATACCCTGCAGCATTTGGAATCTCATCTGCTGATGCGCCACTACGACGGTTTCATGAAAGGCGGCCGCATTAAAGGGAGACGCGTGTCGTAAAACGCTTCCTTGCGAAGCGCCCTTTAAGCGCCGGTTAGGTTTTCGCCAGTTATCTTATAACTTCTCGTTATCTCTGAGAGGCGCATGGAGTTAATTTTTATAGGTTATCCGGGCTCGGGAAAAGGCACGCAGGCCGCGTTATTGAGCCAGCATTTCAATAACATCCCGAAGATCTCAACCGGCGACATTTTGCGCGCGGCGGTGACGGCCAAGACCGAACTTGGGCTGCAGGCGAAGTTGTTCATGGATGCGGGCGAGTTGGTGCCAGATTATTTGATCATTGACATGGTGGTGCAGAGAATCACCGAGCCGGACTCGGCCAAGGGCTACATTCTCGACGGCTTTCCGCGCAACATTCATCAGGCCCAGGAGCTGGATCGCGTGTTGCTCAATTATCGCCGGCCGATTGCGGGCGTTATCAGTCTTGAGATTGAAAAAAAGAAAGTCATCGAACGCCTCACCAGCCGGCGCGTTTGCAGCAAGTGCGGCCACTTGTATAATCTGATCAGCGATCCGCCTCCGGCTAACAACGTTTGCTCGTATTGCGAAGGCGCGATTTACCAACGCTCCGACGACAAGGCCGAAACGGTATTGCACCGTATGGACGTTTATGAAGAAGCGACGCGGCCGTTGAAAGCGTATTACGGCGCGCAGGGAAAATTGATTCCGATCGACGGCAGTTTGAGCATAGAAAAAGTGCACGCGGAAATTATCAATCGCGTCACCAAAGCATTGGCGCAGTTTGAATTATGGAAAAAAGCGTCGCCGCGGTATTATTCTGCGTGAAACCGGCAACCGTCATCCCGTGATGTCAAGGCCATGAGTTTGATAAAAAGCGAACGCGAAATCGGCCTGATTCGAGAAAGCTGCCGGTTGGTGGTAGAGACGTTTAAGTTCATTGAGCAGACGATTCGCGAGGACATGACCACGATGGAGTTGGATTACGAAATCGACCGCTATATTCGCGGTTTCGGTGGTCGCCCGGCGTTCAAGGGATATAAAGTCAACGGCAAAGTTTTTCCAGCGAGCAGTTGCATCTCCGTGGAAGCCGAAGTGGTGCATGGCATTCCCGGTTATCGCAAATTTAAATCCGGCGAAATTGTCAGCGTCGATGTCGGCGTCGAGTACAACGGTTTTTTTGGCGACGCGGCGAAAACGTATGCCGTCGGCGAGATTGACGAGCGGCGCCGGCGCTTGATGCAAGTGACCTGGGAAGCGCTTTACAAAGGCATCGAGCAGGCCTGGGCCAAAAACCGCTTGCATAATTTATCGAGCGCGATTCAGCGGCATGTTGAAGCCGCCGGCTTCAGCGTGGTGCGAGAGTTGGTTGGCCACGGCGTTGGCCGCCATCTGCACGAGGAGCCGCAAATCCCGAATTTTGGCAAGCCAAACGAAGGGCCGAAATTAAAACCCGGCATGGTGCTGGCGATCGAGCCGATGGTGAATGCCGGCCGGGCCGAAGTTTTTACCGAGGCGGACGAATGGACTGTCGTCACGGCCGATAAACAACCGTCAGCTCATTTTGAGCACACGATTGTCATTCGTGAAGGAGAGGCGGAGATCTTAACCCAAGGTTTGTAGGTTTGTATGCCGAAAGAAGAATCAATCAAAGTCGATGGAACGATTTTCGAAACATTGCCCAATGCTTCGTTTCGCGTCGAGTTGGAGAACGGGCATAAAGTGCTCGCCCATATCTCCGGCAAAATGCGCATGCACTTTATCAAGATTCTTCCCGGCGACAAAGTGACGGTGGAATTGTCGCCGTACGATCTCACGCGCGGGCGGATTACGTACCGCTACAAATAAAAAGATTTTAAAAGACAAACGGTCGCATTGTATTTTGTCGATTCAAACCGATTAAAGGTTTAATATGAAAGTTCGCTCTTCGATTAAAAAAATTTGCGATAAATGCAAAATCATCCGCCGTAAAGGCAAGATGATGGTTATTTGCAGCAACCCCAAGCATAAGCAACGGCAAGGTTAAGCTGGTGCAGGTGCAAAAGCCCACGGGCAAATTGCTCCGGTGCTGGCGAGTAAAAAGCTTTTAGATTAAAACTGGAGACAGAAGTATGGCGCGTATTGCAGGTGTTGACCTGCCACGTGAAAAACGTGTGGAAATCGGGTTGACGTACATTTATGGCATCGGCCGCAAAAATTCAAAACTGATCTTGCAGCAGGCCGAAGTCAGCCCGGATCTTCGCATCAAAGATCTCACCAATGATCAAGTCGCCAAAATCCGTTCGATCATCAGCGCGGATTTTAAAGTTGAAGGCGCGTTGCGCGCCGAGATCGGTATGAATATCAAGCGGTTGATGGATATTGGCTGCTATCGCGGCCTGCGGCACCGCCGCGGTTTGCCGGTGCGTGGCCAACGGACGCACACCAATGCCCGCACGCGTCGCGGTCGCCGCAAGACGATTGGCGGCATGAAGAAAGTGGTCGGCAAGCAATAAGAAAAGCGTTAGACGGTTGGACGGTTCGTCTGTTTGACGGTTAGGCGAACAACTGAAAACGGTCAAACCGTCTAACCGTCTAACCTATTTGGAGACATTCAGTGGCAACAGCAGCAGCAACAACAACAGCCGCTAAGAAAAAACGCGGCAAGAAAAAAGAGCGGGTTGAAGCCGTGGGTTTGGCGCATATTCAATCCACGTTTAACAATACGATTGTGACGCTCACCGACGTGTATGGCAACGTTATTTCGTGGGCCTCGGCCGGCAAAGTCGGATTCAAAGGCTCGCGCAAAAGCACGCCGTTTGCCGCGCAGGTGGCCGCGGAAAATGCGGCTAAAAATGCGATGGAGGTGGGGTTGCGCAAGATCGAAGTGTTGTTGAGCGGCCCGGGTTCGGGGCGCGAGTCCGCCGTGCGTTCGTTGCAGGCTAGCGGGTTGGAAATTTCCGCCATCAAAGACATTACGCCGATTCCGCACAACGGTTGCCGGCCGCCCAAACGCCGCCGCGTATAAAGAATTTTTTTCGCAACGCCTTGAAGGTTCTTTTCGTTGCGGTTCCCTTTTCGTTGCAAATTTTAAATGTTGACGACAGGCGCGGTTGCGCTTGTTGTAGTCAAGGAGGTCTTTAGACACAGTTATGGCACGTTACGTTGGGCCAGTTTGTAAACTTTGCCGCCGTGAGGAAAAAAAGCTTTTCCTCAAAGGCGCAAAATGTTTTTCGCCGAAATGTCCGGTGGAGAAACGTCAGGCCCCGCCCGGCCAGCATGGCCGGACGCGGCGCACCAAGCTTTCGGAATATGGCGTGCAGTTGCGCGAAAAGCAAAAGCTCCGCCGTATCTACGGCCTGCTGGAGCGGCAATTCCGTAATTATTACGAGAAAGCGCTGCGCATTAAAGGCATCACCGGTGAAAACCTGCTGCGCTTGTTAGAGCGCCGCCTGGACAATGTCGTTTACCGGCTCGGCTTTGCGCCCTCGCGTAATGCAGCTCGACAATTGGTTCGGCATCGCCATTTTATGGTCAATAACCGTACGGTCGATATTCCCTCTTTTTCGCTGCGGCCCGGTGATGTGGTGAAGGTCCGCGATAAGAGCCGCAAGATGGAATTGATCCACGCCAGCCTGCGCAAAATGAAAGAAGGCCGCTTGCTGCCGTGGCTCGAACTGGATAAAGCGAATCTGGCCGGAACGGTGCTCGAGATCCCAGGACGGGCGGATATTCCCACCGAGGCCAACGAAAACCTCGTGGTTGAATTGTACTCGAAGTAATCCCATTAGACGGGATGTAACAAAGATCGGAGATGCTTGCTATGACTTGGCCAAATTTACAAATGCCGGAGAATGTGGAGCTCGAAGAATCGAGTTATTCCAGCACATTCGGCAGATTTATCGTGCAGCCTATGGAACGCGGTTTCGGCACCACGATCGGTAATGCGTTGCGCCGCGTTTTGCTGTCGTCGCTGCCCGGTGCGGCCATTACCATGATAAAAGTTGACGGCGTTCATCATGAATTTTCCACGATTCCCGGCGTCGTCGAGGACGCCTCGGAAATCATTTTGAATTTGAAAGAAGTTCGCTTCAAGCTGATCAATAAAAAACCCGACCGCGTGCTGATCGAGTTGAAAGGCCCGCACGAGTTTAAAGCCGGCGATATTCAAAACGGTACCACGGATTTTGAAATTCTCAATCCCGACCATCATCTGGCGACACTGAACAAGGGCGCGGAGCTGCGGATCGAGTTGCGCATCGGTCGCGGCCATGGCTACGTGCCGGCGGAAGAAAATAAAATTCCGGATATGCCGCTCGGTTCGATTCCGATCGACGCGATTTATACGCCGATCAAAAACGTCAGCTACCGCGTCGAAAACATGCGCGTGCAACAGCGCATCGATTATGAAAAATTGATCATGGAGATCACCACCGACGGCAGCGTGACGCCCGACGACGCGCTCACCTACGCCGGCAAAATTCTCCGCGATCATGTCAATCTCTTCATCAATTTCGACATCAAGCCCGAAGTCGATGAAGAGCCGGCCGAAGTCGATGAAGAAGCGCTGCGCGTGCGGAAATTGCTGAAGATGTCGGTTGATGAGCTGGAGCTTTCCGTGCGCTCTTATAACTGCCTGATGGCGGCGAACATCAAAACCATCGGCGACCTCGTCCGCCGCGATGAACAGGAAATGCTGAAGTTTCGCAATTTCGGTCGAAAATCTTTGCAAGAGTTGACGCAGATTCTTGAAGAAAAAGGCCTGCACTTCGGCATGGACGTTGAAAAATATTTGGGCAACGGTCACGAATAAAATGTAGGGCAGGCTGCGCTCGCCGGGCGGCCTCGCCTGTCCGTGCTTTTATATTGTCATGCCCGGCCGTGATCTATTTAAAATTTATCAAACGCCCAAGCAGACATAAATAATCATTTGCCTATTCTCTCATGCGACATCAAAAAGACGTTAAAAAATTAAACCGCACCGCCAGCCATCGCCATGCGACGCTGGCAAGTTTGGCGGTGGCGGTGATCGCGCACAAGCATATTCGCACCACTACCCTCAAAGCGAAAGAAGCGCGCCGTTTTGTCGAGCGGTTGATCACGCACGCGAAAAAGAACACGGTGGCGGCGCGGCGTTTGGTGTTCAGCAAATTGCGCCAGCGCACGGCGGTCACGGAGTTGTTTAACGAAATCGCCCCGAAGTTCGCTTCCCGCCACGGCGGTTATACCCGTGTCATTAAATTAGGCCAGCGCCAAGGCGACGGCGCCGAGGTTTCGATTTTGGAGCTCGTCGGTTATGAAGGCATCCAAATCGAAAAACAGCAAAAGGCCTCGGAGAAACGCGCCGAACGCAAGCAACGCAAAAAGCAAACCGCCTCCGAGCGGGTGAAGGAAAAGGAAAAAGAGAAACAGGCGGAAGAAAAATAATTTTCACGAATTCTTGCGCAGAAATTTAAAGCCAGAGCGAATTCCGGCGTTCCCTCAGACTCCCTTGCAGAGAATGAGAAGTCGGAGGCCGCGCTGGCTTTTTTGTTTTTTTATTGCTATATTGTAGCGTAGCACAGACCGCCGGTCTGTTGTTCGATTTTTTGTCAGGCATAAGAATGTTGATGTAACCTGAAAGGCATTGTTGAGCGGCACTGCTTATCTCGTATTTTCACAATTTTCAAAAATTTGGTAGCAAAATCGCGCTAAGCTCACATAGCATAACAAAGAGGACGACATCATGAAAACCGATCGCTCTACCAAGATAATCTTAACTGTAATTGCTTTTGCGTTAGTTGCCAATCTAATTGGATCAGTTTTGACTCCATCCAAAGTGCATGCGGGTTGGGGAGCGAAGTATGAGGATATTCAAATGGTTGGATTAGGCAACATTTTTTTTGACAAAAAAACGGGCGATATTTGGATATATAGCGGCGATAATTTAAACGTTCTTTCCCATTATAAGCTTATTGAGCTTGGGAAAGATTTACAAAAGGTGAGTGGAAAATGATTAAATCCTGAATCTTTTCATAGTAGCAGGGTGAAATATGGAAATTTTAACCCCGTGTTACAGCAAAGAAGAATTCGCGTGCCGCGGCGACGATCTTTATGAGCGGAATGTGCGCCCTCAGATAAAACAGAGCGATGACAGGAAGTTTGTGGTTATTGACATTGATACCGGCGATTTTGAGATCGACGCGGATGAGCTTGTCGCTGGTGATCGCCTTCGTAAATCCGGAGCCCAAATGTGGGTGACGCGAGTTGGCTCGCGTTATGCTCGGCGCTTTAGATGAAAAACTGTACAAACAATAATGCTAAGAGTGTGCAGTTGGAACTGGCCTAATTGGAATGGTGCCAAATGGATTTGAATTTTGAATGGGATGAGGAAAAAGCGAAAAAGAATCTCAGAAACCACCAAGTTAGTTTCGAGGAAGCAAAGGTGGTTTTCAAAGATCCTTTTTTGATAACATACCCGGATCCAAAGCACTCGATTGGCGAACAACGTTATCTCAATATCGGGCTTTCTGCGAGAGGGCAGGTTTTAATTGTCGTTCACACGGAACGTGGCGAGAAAATTCGTATCATCAGTTGCCGTAAAGCAACTACAAGTGAACGGAGAGATTATGAAGAAGGCAATTTCTAAAAAAAACGACTTTAACGGCGATGACGATATGTTGCCGGAGTACGATTTTAAAAATATGAAAGGCGGCGTTCGCGGCAAATACTACAAAGCATATCGCGCCGGACACACGGTTGAGATTCATAAAGCCGATGGGACAACCGAAGTCCATTACTTCACGCTGCAAGACGGTGCGGTAATGTTGGAATCCGATGTACGAGAATATTTCCCTGATTCGGATGCAGTCAATGAAGCTTTGCGCTGTTTAATTCCGTTGATGGGCAAAAAGCAAAATGGCAGGCAAAAGAAAAGTCTGCCCGTACCACATAAGCAGATGGCCTGATAACTATCATGCAGTGTAGAGAAAGTAACCATGTCCCCAACCGAACCTCGCCACATTCGCGCGCCGCGCGGCAACACGCTCACCTGCAAAGGCTGGGTGCAGGAAGCCGCGATGCGCATGTTGATGAATAATCTCGACCCCGAAGTGGGCGAGAATCCTGCGGCGCTGGTGGTGTACGGCGGACGCGGCAAAGCGGCGCGCAACTGGGCGTGTTACGACGCAATTGTCCGCAGCCTGCACGAGTTGGAAAATGACGAGACACTGCTCGTGCAATCCGGCAAACCCATCGGAATTTTTCGCACCCACACCGAAGCGCCCCGCGTGATCATTGCCAACTCGTTGCTCGTGCCGGCGTGGGCCAATGCCGTGTATTTTCGCGAGTTGGAAGATCGCGGTCTCATTATGTACGGCCAGATGACCGCCGGCAGTTGGATTTATATCGGCACGCAAGGCATTTTACAAGGCACTTATGAAACCTTTGCGGCCGCGGGACAAAAACATTTCGGCGGCTCGTTGCAAGGCAAGCTCATCGTCACCGGCGGCATGGGCGGCATGGGTGGCGCGCAACCGTTGGCCGCCACCATGAACGGCGCCGCCTGTCTCGTCATCGAAGCGGGTCGCCAACGCATCGAGCGCCGCGTGCAACAACGTTATTGTGACCGGCTCTCCGAAACGCTGGATGAAGCGTTGGAGTTGGTTTCTATTGCACAACAAAATGGCGAATCGCTTTCAGTCGGTTTGGTGGGAAATTGCGCCGAGGTGCTGCCGGAGATGATTCGCCGCGATATCATTCCGGATATTTTAACCGATCAAACTTCGGCGCATGATGAGTTGAATGGTTACGTGCCGCACGGCATTGCGTATGAAAAAGCGCTCGAATTGCGGCAAACCAATCCGCAGGAATACATTAAGCGCGCGTATGAGTCGATGGCCGTGCATGTGCGCGCGATGCTCGAATTGCAAAAACGCGGCGCCATTACTTTTGATTATGGCAATAACATTCGCGCGCAAGCACAGAAAGCCGGCGTCGAGAATGCGTTTGATTTTCCCGGCTTCGTGCCGGCCTACATTCGCCCGCTGTTTTGCGAAGGCAAAGGCCCGTTTCGCTGGGCCGCGCTCTCCGGCGATCCCGAAGATATTCGCGTCACCGACAAACTCGCGCTCGATTTGTTTCCGGAAAACGAATCGCTGCGGCGCTGGATTCAACTCGCCGGCGAGCGCGTGAAATTTCAAGGCCTGCCCGCGCGTATTTGCTGGCTGGGATACGGTGAGCGTGCGAAATTCGGCGTTGCTTTAAATGAGTTGGTTGCCAATGGCAAAATCAAAGCGCCGGTGGTGATTGGCCGCGATCATCTCGACACTGGCTCCGTGGCTTCGCCGAATCGCGAAACGGAAAGCATGCTCGACGGCTCTGACGCGATTGCGGATTGGCCGATTCTCAACGCGCTGCTCAACACGGCTTCCGGCGCCTCGTGGGTTTCCGTCCATCATGGCGGCGGCGTCGGCATCGGTTACTCGATTCACGCCGGCCAAGTAATCGTGGCCGACGGCACGAAAGAAGCCTCGCGTCGTCTTGAGCGCGTATTGACCAACGATCCCG
>Ga0247727_10002510_pt1 | contig 41852 bp, 44 predicted proteins | sample WisWelCaveWW1625_FD_202498 | JGI IMG/M metagenome (GOLD analysis project Ga0247727, IMG submission 202498) | Biofilm microbial communities from Wishing Well Cave, Virginia, United States - WW16-25 | ecosystem: Environmental > Aquatic > Deep subsurface > Groundwater > Cave microbial mat | place...
CGGAGATACTCGTGTTTGGATCGTGGACTCATTGGTCTTCCTCCTGTCCGTTCGGTAAGGAAGATTGTGAGTCAACGATCTGGTTTCAGAGGAGCCTTCGGTAAGATTTAATGTGAGTCAATGCGCTATTCCGCGTCGCCGTTGCTCGTCTGTGAGGTATGTGGTATGTTCGCTGGTGATCGTGGATTCATGCAACAAGAGGGACGGTTGTGAGGGGAACGGCGTTGGTGTCATGAAAGACGTTGCTACGTTGCTGGAGGCGATGAAAGCTGCTGGCGTGATCTGTGACTACGCGGTGTTTGGCGCTATCGCTCAGATGCGGTACACCGAACCAGTGGCAACGTTGGACGCGGACATCTTGGTTCTGCTGCCTGAAGCGTCGGGTTTAGATGTTCTTGCTCCGATCTACCGTTACTGTGAAGCTCGGGGATACGCACCGCAGGGTGAAGCGATACGCGTAGGCAACTGGCCCGTTCAGTTTATTCCTGCGTTCAATACGCTCACCGGAGAGGCGGTTCGAGAGGCAGAGGTTGGTGAGGTCGATGGGGCGCCGTTGCGTGTGGTGGGCGCGGCGTACCTGGCGGTGATCGCTCTGAGCGTCGGTCGCCCCAAGGATCACCTGCGCATCCTATCGTTGCTTGATGCAGGTTCAGTGCGAGCTGAAACAATTGCAGCGCTCGCGGCGCGCCACGGTCTTTCCGAGCGATGGCATCTTTTCAAGCAGAGGTATCTGGATGGTTGACATCAAGGACTTATTGGATCGTCAAAGCCGGTGGCAGCGTGCTCGTGCGCAGCTGTCGTGGTCCGAGAAGCTGCGGCTGGCGGAAATCCTGCGCAGCGCGGCGCTCATAATGGGGCGTCGGCAGGGGAGGCGCACTCGATCATCGGCCGATAGGCCGCCTCCAGAGTGAAGGCGCTTCAGACCTGAGTAGCTCCAATTGGTACATGGGGTTCCGAGACCTTCTGCCTAGTCGCCAGACGGGCGTCACATCGGTCTTGATCATCGGCGCCGCCAAGATTCGTCCGTGTTGTGCGCGTTGACGCTGTGTCGGTGATCGTGGTAGGATCAATCGCCATGAGGGGTTACGTTCATGCCGATTAACGCCGATCAGGTCCGCCATGTGGCGCGGTTGTCCCGCATCGCGTTGACTCCGCAGGAAACCGAGCGCTTTACCGAGCAGCTCGATCACGTCCTGGAATATGTCCGTCAGTTGCAGCGGCTTGACACCACGCACGTAGAGCCGGCTTTCCATGTGTTGCCGATGATGAACGTGATGCGAGAGGATCGGCGCGCGGCATCGCTGCCCGCGGAAGCAGTCGCGCAGCTGGCGCCGGATCATCAGGGATCGTTCGTGCGCGTGCCGCTGGTCGTGGATGATGGGGCGTAAACGATTGTGACCGGCGGAACGGAGTTGATCTGGAGCGAGGCCGCAACGCTGGTGGCGCAGCTGCGCGCCGGGCGTTTGCAGCCGCCGGATGTGACGCGCTCCCTGCTCGACCATATCCGTCGCGTTGAGCCGTCGCTTCATGCCTATGTCCGTTTGCACGATGATGCCGAGGCGGCGGCGCGCGCGCTCGGCAGCTCACCCAACGGTCACTTGCTGTGGGGCCTTCCGATCGCCATCAAAGATAATATCTGCATTCAGGGGAAGCCGACCACCTGCGCTTCCAGAATCCTCGATGGTTTTGTGCCGCCGTATAGCGCGACGGTCGTGGAGCGGTTGCGTGCGGCGGGCGCCGTGATCGTCGGACAGACGAACATGGATGAGTTTGCGTTCGGCTCATCAACCGAGACATCATGCTACGGCATCACGCGCAATCCGTGGGATACGGAGCGGATTCCGGGCGGGTCGAGCGGTGGCTCGGCAGCGGCCGTGGCGGCGGGTGAAGCGTTTGTGGCGTTGGGGAGCGATACCGGCGGCTCGATCCGGCAGCCGGCAGCGCTCTGCGGCGTCACGGGGATCAAGCCGACGTACGGCCGCGTCTCCAGGTACGGTCTGGTCGCGTTCGGTTCATCGCTCGATCAGATCGGGCCGATCGCCCGGAGCGTGGCGGATGTCGCGCTGGTGCTGCAGGTGATTGCCGGGCATGATCCGAAGGACGCGACCTCCGCCGATGTGCCGGTGCCGGATTACAGCCGGTCGCTCGTGGATGATGTGCATGGCATGCGACTCGGTATTCCGCGCGAGTATTTCGTCAGCGGCGGGATCGATCCAGAGGTCGAGGCGGCGGTGCGTGCGGCGATCGATCAACTGGTCGCGCTGGGGGCGACGGCGGTGCCGATCTCGCTGCCGCATACCGAGTATGCGATCAGCATCTACTATTTGACGGCGACGGCGGAGGCGAGTTCCAACCTATCGCGGTTTGACGGGATCCAGTACGGCTTCCGCGCCAAGAGCAAGGCTGCTGGCAAGAAGGGCGGCGACCTGCTGGCGTTGTACGAGCAGACGCGCGATCAGGGGTTTGGCGATGAGGCGAAGCGGCGGATTCTGCTCGGCACCTACGCGTTGAGCGCTGGCTACTATGATGCGTACTACCTGAAGGCGCAGGAGGTGCGGGCGCTCGTCAAACGGGATTTCGAGCAGGCGTTTCAGGCATGCGATTGTATTGTGACGCCGACCACGCCGACCGCGGCGTTTAAGATCGGCGAGAAGATGAGCGATCCGCTCAGCATGTATCTCTCCGATATCTACACGATCTCGGCGAATCTGGCTGGCGTGCCGGCGATGTCGCTGCCGTGCGGGATGACGCGCAACGGGCTGCCGATCGGGCTGCAGCTGTCGGCGAAGCCGTTTGACGAGCCGGCGCTCTTCCGCGTCGGTCATACGTATCAGCAACATACCGACTGGCATCGTCATCGACCACCGCTTGCTAATTCGGACACAAGACTCAAGACGCAAGACGCAAGGAGAGGTAAATCCAGTGGATGATCTTGATCTTCCTTGTGTCTTGCGTCTTGAGTCTTGTGTCCGCAGTTGGTGTATGCATGGTTAACACGCGCTACGAATCGGTGATTGGGCTCGAGGTGCATGTGCAGCTGGCGACGCAGTCCAAGGCGTTCTGCGGTTGCAACACTACGTTCGGTCAGCCGCCGAACACCGCCGTGTGCCCTGTCTGTCTGGGGCTGCCAGGGAGCTTGCCGGTGCTCAACCAACAGGTCGTGACGTTTGCGGCGCGCGTGGCGCTGGCGCTCAACTGTCAGATTCAGCCGAAGACGAAGTTTGACCGGAAGCATTATTTCTATCCTGATCTGCCGAAGAACTTCCAGATCTCACAGTACGACGAGCCGTTCTGCCGCAACGGTTGGCTGGAGGTGGATCTGGATGGTGTGACGAGAAAGATCCCGGTGCTGCGCGTGCACATGGAGGAGGATGCCGGCAAGTTGCTGCATGACCCGCGCGGCAGTGTGAGTCTCGTTGATTACAACCGGACCGGCATGCCGCTTCTGGAGATCGTCACTGAGCCGGCGATCCAGTCGCCGGAGGAGGCGCAGGCGTATCTGCTGCACCTCAAGTCGATCCTGCGATACCTCGAGGTCTCCGAGTGCAACATGGAGCAGGGGAGTCTCCGGTGCGATGCGAATGTCTCGATCCGGCCGGTTGGCGCCACGATGCTCGGCACCAAGGCGGAGATCAAGAATCTCAACTCGTTCAAAGCGGTGAGGGAGGCGCTGGCGTTTGAAATCCAGCGGCAGACGCAGCAGTTGGGCCGCGGCGAGCGGATCGTGCAGGAGACGCGGCTCTGGGACGCCGATCGCGGCGTGACGATGCCGATGCGTTCCAAAGAAGAGGCGCATGACTATCGCTACTTTCCCGAGCCGGATCTACCGCCGCTCGCGCTCGGCGCAGAGGCGATTGAGGCGGTGCGTCGGGCGATGCCGGAGCTGCCAGCGCAGAAGTGTCGGCGGTTCGTCGAGCAATATGGATTGCCAGTGTACGATGCGGATGTGTTGACGCAGGAGGCATCGCTGGCAGCGTATTTCGAGGCGGCGGTGGCGGTTTGTCCGATGCAGTGGAGCTCCGCAGATCAGGCCGCGGCTTCTGATCCAACCCGTGCCTGCGGAGCGACATCCCGGTCCTCAATGCCTCAGGTGCCAGCCGGGAGTGGAGAAAAGGGGCCGAAGCGGATTGCCAACTGGATCATGACGGAGTTGTTGAGTCACGTGGATCCGGAGCATCTGCGGGTGGAGGAATATCCGGTGACGCCGGCACACTTGGCGGAGCTGGTGCAACTGGTGGAGCGGGGAACGATCTCTGGACGTATCGCCAAAGAGGTATTTCCGGAGATGATTGCCAAGCGCGTCAGCGCATCATCGGTCATTCAGGCGCGCGGGCTGGTGCAGATCTCCGATGTCGATGCGTTGGCGCAGGTGGTCGACGCCGTGTTGCAGGAACAGCGCAAGGTGGTGGACGAATTTCTCGGGGGCAAGGTGACCGCCGTCAATTTCCTGAAGGGCCAGGTCATGAAGCAGACGAAGGGGCAGGCTAATCCGCAGGTGGTGGAGACGGTGTTGACGGAGCGGTTGGAGCGGTTGAAGGCCGCCGCATGAGCGTTGGGAATGGGAGAAAGGAGCGTCGGATGTTAAGTGCTCTAAGGTGTCGAGCGATGATCGTCGTGGTCGGTGGGCTGGCGATCAGTCTGCTGGTGGGCATCGAGACCAGCTGGGGGCGCGTGAAGTCGCGCACAGCCGATATTTATCCGGAGCTGGAGCTGTTTGCCGACGCGCTCTCTGCCATCGAGTCAGACTATGTTGACGAAGTGAAGCCGAAGGATTTGATCTACGGCGCGCTGCAGGGGATGTTGGGCACGCTCGATGACCACAGCCAGTTCCTCGATCCTGACACGTACAACGAGATGCGGGTGGAGACGGAGGGGAAGTTCGGCGGGTTGGGGATTGAGATCGCGATCCGCGACGAACTGCTGACGATCGTCTCGCCGATCGATGATACGCCGGCGTGGAAAGCGGGGCTGGAGGCTGGCGATCGGATCGTCAAGATTGACGGAGAGTTGACGCGGGGGATCACGCTGACGGAGGCGGTGAAGAAGCTGCGTGGTGAGCCGGGCAGCGAGGTGACGCTCATGGTGCTGCGCGAGTCGGAGCGGGAGCTGCTGGATATCGTTGTGACGCGCGCGATCATCACGATCCAGAGTATCAAGGATGTGAAAATCCTGGAGGATGGCATCGGGTACATCCGGCTGGCCGAGTTTCAGGAGCAGACGCCGAATGATCTGAACGCGGCGGTCGAGCGTTTGGTGCAGGATGGCATGGACAGCTTGATCCTCGATCTGCGCAACAATCCTGGCGGTTTGCTGGATGTGGCGGTCGTTGTCTCCGAGGCGTTCCTGGAGCGCGGGCAGATGGTGGTATCCACGCAGGGGCGTCGAGGCAACCAAAATCTGGAATTCCGCGTGCGCAACAGCCGTGGGCATATCGAGGAGCCGATGGTGGTGTTGGTGAATGGTGGGAGCGCCAGCGGATCGGAGATTGTGGCGGGCGCGGTGCAGGATAATCATCGGGGGATCATCGTCGGTGAGAAGACGTTCGGCAAGGGATCGGTGCAGACGATTATTCCGTTGCGGGACGGATCGGCGTTGCGTTTGACGACGAGCAAGTACTTTACGCCGTCTGGGCGTTGTATTCATGGGTTGGGGATCGATCCGGATGTTGTGGTGCCGGCGGAGGATCGCAAGCTGCGCGAGGGTGATGATAAAAGCAAGGATAAGGAAAAGGATGAGTCGCAGACGCCGGTGGATATCTTCGAGGATTTGGACCCCAAGAAAGAATCGAAGGAGCCGGACAAGGCGGATCTCTTCGCGACTGATCGGCAGTTAGCTGTTGCTGTGGATGTGCTCAAGGGGATTCGAGTCTATCGGAGTCTGGGCCGTCCGTGACGCGGCGGAAAACGACGCGGCGGCCGAGTCATCGTCGGCGTCCGCAGCGGCAGCGCCGGAGGCAGGCGCAGCCGTCAGGATGGCTGGCGGGATTGGCGGCGTTGTTGGCCATCGCGGGCATCATCTTCTGGCAGATGCGGCTGGCGCCTGTGCCGGAGGCGGCGCGGCGCGTGAAGCCGGCAGTTAAGGCAGCGCGCCGTCCTGTGCCGTCGCCTGCTCCGGTGCGTGTCGCGATCGTGCTGGATGATTTCGGCTATTCGGAGCAGAATGTATCGGCGCTGGAGCAGTTGCGGTATCCGGTGACCTGTGCTGTACTGCCGAACCTGCCGTACTCGGCGTTGGTGGCGGAGGCGGCGCAGCGATCCGGTCACGAGGTGATTCTGCACATGCCGATGGAGCCGCATCAGCCGTCGGGAGCGTCAAAGCGGAAGCTGGAGCGCGGAACGATCTATACGTCGATGAAGCCGGAGCAGGTGCGCCGTCAGCTGGACGAGGCGATCGCCAGCGTACCGCATCTGCGCGGCGTTTCCAACCACATGGGCTCGCGCGCGACGGAGGATCCGCAGCTGATGCGCACGGTGGCATCGCGTTTGAAGAGTCGACACCTCTACTTTCTCGACAGTTTTGTGACGGAACAATCCGTGGCCATGGAGCAGGCGAGGCAGGCGGGGGTGCCGTGCGCCCGGCGCGACATCTTTCTCGACAACAAACTCGACGAGACGTACATCATCGTACAGCTGGATCAGCTCGTGACTGTGGCGCGGGAAGGTGGGGTGGCGATCGGGATCGGGCACGATCGTCCGTCAACGCTGCGGGTGCTGCGGCGTCAGATGCCGCGCTACGTCAGGAACGGCGTGACGTTCGTCAAGGTGTCGGAGTTGGTGCGGTGATGATTCCGGACGCAAGATACAAGATGCAAGATGCAAGATGCAAGTAAGACCGAGATCACTCTCGTTGGGTTTGCTTTTCCCCTACATCTTGAGTCTTGTAGCTTGTATCCGATCCTCAGGGGTTCGCAATGCTGACGCTGGGTATTGAGACATCGTGCGATGAGACAGCGGCGGCGGTGGTGGCGGATGGCCGGAGCATTCGTTCCAACGTCGTGGTGTCGAGCGTGCCGTTGCATGCGCCGTACGGTGGTGTGGTGCCGGAGATTGCCTGTCGGTATCATGTGGAGGCGATCACGCGCGTGATTCGCGAGGCGCTGCTGCGTGGCGGTTGCCGATTGCAGGATATTGAGCTTGTGGCGGTGACATCGGGGCCGGGGTTGCTCGGGGCGTTGCTTGTCGGTGTGTCCGCGACCAAGGCGCTGGCGTTGGCACTGCGAAAGCCGTGCATCGGCGTGAACCATCTGCAGGCGCATGCCGAAGTCGGCGTGTTGGACGGGGCGGAAGAGCCGTACGTCAGCTTGATCGTTTCCGGCGGGCATACCAGTTTGGTGAGCGTTCGACCGCCGGATCGATGGCAGCTGCTGGGGCAGACGGTCGATGACGCGGCGGGCGAGGCGTTTGATAAGGTGGCGTCGTTGCTGGGGCTCGGCTATCCGGGCGGACCGGCGATTCAGCAAGTGGCTGAGGAGGGCAATCCCTCGGCGGTGGCATTTCCCCGAGCGCGGTGTCGCAGCGGGTCGTTCGACTTCAGCTTCAGCGGTCTCAAGACGGCGGTGCTGTATTACCTTCGGAGCCACGAGCCACGAGCCACGAGCCACGAGTTACAAGCGGCAAACAACAAAACCGCCGGTACCTCGCAGTTTGCAACTCGTGGTTCACAACGCGAGGATTGCAGTTCGCGTCTCGTGTCTCGAGGATCGAGTCTCGATCCGCGGTTTGTGAGCGATGTAGCGGCGAGCTTTCAAGAAGCGGTGGTCGATGTGCTGGTGCGGCAGACGATGGCGGCGTGTTATGCCAAGCGGGCCAAGCGGTTGGTGCTGGGCGGGGGAGTGAGTGCCAATCGGCGGTTGAGGGAGCGAATGGCGGAGGCGTGTCAGGAGCGTGGGATTACACTCTTTGTTCCGGAGCCGTCACTTTGCGTGGATAACGGCGCGATGGTAGCGGTGCTCGGTGATCGGCTGTACCGACGCGGCTGGCGATCCGACCTGATGCTGGCGGCGACGCCGGATGCCCTGGTGACGGCGATGCTTGCCGCCCGTGATGCGAATTGACGGCAGCTCCGATGTGAATGGTTCGGAATTTGAGGTGTGTTGATGACTGATCGCGACATGGTGGTGCGGCTGTTGTTGGCAATGGTGCTCAGTGGTTTGATCGGCCTGGAGCGTGAGCGATCGGGTCGTGTGGCGGGACTCCGGACGCATGTGTTGGTCGGGCTCGGTTCGGCGCTCATCATGGTGATGGGCCTTATACCTCTTTGAGACGTATCGCGATGTCGTAGTGATGGATCCCGGTCGAATCGTGGCGCAGGTGGTCAGCGGTATCGGATTCATCGGTGCCGGGGCGATCATGCGGTCACGGGCGTCGGTGCGCGGACTGACGACGGCGGCGAGTTTGTGGGTGGTGGCGGGGATCGGGCTGACCGTCGGCTGTGGCTATTACAAGGCGGCGTTGGTGGCGTCGTTGTTGGCGCTGCTGGTGCTGGTGGTGTTCAGTCGTCTGGAACGGTTGTGGATCCGGACCAAGCCGGAGGGAGGTGGGTATGGTACTGCTGAGACGCAAGGAACCGAACGTACACCCCGGTGACAAGCTGATGGAGATTGATGCGTCGATGCAGGGGACCGTGGTCTTTAAAGACCCGGTGAACCTGCGGATCAATGGCCGATTCGAGGGGAAGATACAGTGTCGTGGGTCGCTGACGATCGGTGAACATGCGGTCGTGATGGCGGATGTTGTGGGCGATCAGGTGATTGTGGCGGGGCGCGTGCAAGGGGACATTGAGGCGCATGAGAGTTTGAGTCTCGTCGCGCCTGCCGTGCTGATCGGGACGATCAAAACAGCGAGTTTGAGTGTTGCGCCGGGCTCCGTGTTTCAGGGGACGTGCCATATGTTGACGGACGAGGTGGCGTTGCCGGAGCGTCCGGCGGCACCGATGGCCAAGACTTCGGCGCCGGCTTCATTGTCGGTGGAGGATGTGTCGCGGTATCTGGAGGTCGATCGGGAGACGATCTTGCAGTGGGCGACCGAGGGGCGGATTCCGGCCGAGCGGGATGGTGCAGGGTGGCGGTTCGATCGCACCAGAATTGATGCCTGGTTGGTGAGCGAGAAAGCGCAATAGTTGCGTGAATGCTGCGGTGACAGCAGAGGGCAACGTTTGACGCTTGGCTTTTGACATTTGATTCTCGACCTTCAACCATCACATGGTACAAGCTCGCTGGAACTGTTCGGGTCGAGAGTTAAAGGTCATCAGTCAGCGGTCAGGAGTCGCAGTGGCTGAGAGGCGGGGGAGGGAAGGTATGGTGCGTCCATCGTCGTTGAAGATGATGGGGCAGGAGTCGGGGCATTTGATGACGCCGGAAGAAGCATCGGTGTTCCTAGGGGTATCGCCTGAGGAGCTGGAGCGATTAGTGCAGGGTGGACAGCTTTCGGCGTATCGGGTGGGGGGCGTCTATCTCCGTTTCCGCCGGGAGCAGCTGGAGTATATCAAGGAGGCGCGGTCCGCCAGTCCAGTGGATTCGTCATGGCATCGTATCCTCGATTTTCTCTACTTCAATGACTTCTATCTGCTGGCGGTTGGCGTCATCGCCGCGTTGCTCTGGGTGATTCTTCGAGCGTAGCATTTGCTAAGAGAGGGTGGTGATGTCGGGGCGTCGGTCGATCGGTCATGCCGCAGGGTTCCGGTCGCAGCCCGTCAGGCGGTCGGGCTCGGGTGCCAGTGCGATGCAGCGGTTGTTGCGCGCGGTGGCGGCTGGTCGCGTGACGCCGCGTGAGGCGTTCGAGCGGTTGCGGGTGTTGCCGTATGAGCATCTCGGGGTGGCGCGGCTTGACACGCATCGGGTGGTGCGTCGCGGGTTTCCTGAGGTAGTGTTGTGCGAAGGGAAAGAGCTGGCGCACGTGGAGCGGATTGTGGGTGCGATGCTGGGTCGTCTCGACACCGTGCTGCTGACCCGAGTGTCGCCTGCGCTACGCCGCTGTTTGATGGCGCGATTTCCGCAGCTGCGGTCTGACGAGGTGGCGCGTCTGATGTGGTGGAAGCCGGTGGCGGCTGCCCGCCGTCGGTCGGGGGCGGTGATCCCGGTGGTGACGGCCGGGACGGCCGATGTGCCGGTGGCGGAGGAGGCGGCGGTCACGCTGCAAGTGATGGGGTATCGGCCGGAGCGGATCTACGATGTCGGGGTGGCAGGGGTGCATCGGCTGCTGCATGTGCTGCCTCGGCTGCGTCGGGCGCGTGTGGTGGTCGTCGCGGCCGGAATGGATGGGGCGTTGCCGAGTGTGGTGAGCGGATTGGTGGCGGGGCCGGTGGTGGCGGTGCCGACGAGCGTCGGGTATGGCGCCAATCTTCGCGGTCTCTCGGCGCTCTTGGCGATGCTCAATAGCTGCTCGCCGGGCGTGGCGGTCGTGAATATTGACAACGGATTTGGCGCCGGCTATCTCGCCGCGACGATCGCCGCTCGCTGAAGGCGGACATAAAACTCAAGCTACGAGTTGTGAGGTGTGGGTGTTAACTTTCAGATGGTTGGTATCTTCCAGTATGGGTTGATCGCGGAGTGCGTTGACAGTTTGGGTTAGGGTATCGATTGCTTTGGTTCTGAAGTTGCTTTTGGTTTGCGCTCGGAGCTCGTGGTTTGAAGCTTGTAGCTGAGTCTGAGGTCAAATGTCGCAGGTTATGCATGAAAGTTGCTTATGAAGATTCTCTACATTGACGCTGCCAATGGGTTGAGCGGCGACATGCTGCTGGGAGCGTTGGTGGATGCGGCTGGGTCCGACCGGTCGATCGCCGATTTGCCAAAGCGGTTGCAGATGTCGAGAGGCGGCATCTCCTGCCGTCGCGTGTCGGCCGGCAAGGTGCGCGGTATCTCGGTGACGGTGCGTGCGGCGAAGCCTGCCGGGGCGTCCGCGCTCGGTCGGCCGATGATCGATATCATGCAGCAGCTGGGCGATGCCGATCTTTCATCCTCGGTGAAGTCGAGGGCGCGGCAGGTGTATCGGCGGATTGGCGAGGCGGAGGCGAAGTGTCATGGGGTCGATCTGTCGCGCGTGCATCTGCACGAGTTGGGCGATGCCGATGCCATGGTGGCGATCGTTGGTGTGGCGCTGCTGGTGGAGGAATTGGAGGTGCAGCGAGTGATCGGCTCATCGCTGGTGCTGGAGCGGGGAACGGTACGAACGCGCGAGGGAGTGTTGCCGCTGCCATCGCCGGCGACCATGGAGTTGTTGCGCGGGTGGCCGGTGCGCGTGGTGGACGGGGGCAGGGAGCGTGTGACGCCGACGGGGGCGGCGCTTCTGAGCGTGCTGGCGCAGCCGGTGGAGTCGATGCCATTGCTGCGGGTTGTGCGGACCGGTTGGGGCGTGGGCACCAAACGGTTTGACGGGGTGCCGGGGACCGTGCGGGCGGTGCTGGGCGAAGGCAGCTAGTGGAGTTTCGATGATCTCGCCGAAGCTGTTGGCTCGAACGCTGGGGGAGATGGGGATCGTGACCGCGGCGCAGATCGAGCGGGCGTTGGCGGCGCAGCGTCAGCAGGGCAAGCGGATCGGCAGCTTGCTGGTGGAATTGGGCGCGCTCAAGTCGGAGCAGATGGGGCAACAGCTGGCGGCTCAGCTGGGAGTGCTGCCTTCGAGCGCGCCGCTGGGTGTTGATGCGGCGTTGACGACTGCCGTCACCGCGGCGATGGCGCAAGAGCATCGGGTGGTGCCGGTCGCTGTGCAGGGAGATCGGCTGCAGCTGGCGACCGATCAGCTGTTCAACGCGTTGGCGGTCGAGTATCTTTCATCACTGGCGCAGCGTGCGGCGGAGCTGGTGCTGGTCGATGCCGGGGAGTGGGATCGTGTGTTTGCCGAGCGGTACGCCCATGCTGGCGCTGGATCTGTCAGCGTAGCCAAGGCGGCGCCAGCGATGGCTTCGGCGGCGTCCGTTGCACCGTCGAAGCCGTTGGCGGCAGCCGTGGAGGCGGCGGAAGGGGAGGGCGGCGACGCGCCGATCGTCCGCTTGGTGGATCAGCTGATCGACGAGGCGTTTCGCCAGCGCTCCAGCGACATTCATATCGAGCCGTTGGAGGAGCGGATGCGCATCCGCTTTCGGATCGACGGCGTGTTGCGCGAGGTACCGTCGCCACCTAGGCGTTTGCATGGCTCCGTCGTCAGCCGCATCAAGATTCTCGCCGGTATGGACATCGCCGAAAAGCGCCTGCCGCAAGACGGACGGATTCAGCGGACCGTCGGCGATCGGCCGCTGGACTTCCGCGTATCGAGTCTGCCGTCGTTGCACGGCGAGGCGATCGTCATGCGAATCCTCGACAAGGCCTCAGTGCTGATCGGCGTCGAAGAGCTTGGATTGGCTGGCGAGGCGCTCGATCAGTTTCGCCATCTGATCACGTTGCCCTACGGCATGGTGCTGGTGACGGGGCCGACCGGCAGCGGCAAGACGACGACGTTGTACGCCGCACTCTCCACGCTCAACACACCCAAGAAGAAATTGATTACGGTAGAGGATCCCGTCGAGTACCAGATGCCGGGGATCAATCAGGTGCAGGTACGGCCGCAGGTAGGGCTGACGTTTGCTCAGGGGTTGCGTGCGATGCTGCGGCAGGCGCCGGATGTGATCATGGTGGGTGAGATCCGCGATGCGGAGACGGCACAGGTCGCGATACAGGCGGCGCTGACGGGGCATCTGGTGTTCTCGACGTTGCATACCAACGATGCGCCGGGAGCGATCACGCGGTTGATCGACATGGGGGTGCCGCCGTACCTGGTGGCGTCGACGGTGCAGGGGGTGCTGGCGCAGCGGTTGATCCGCAAGGTGTGTGATGCGTGCAAGACGGCATACGCACCGGGGCTCGACGAGCTGGCGCCGTTTCTGGGTATGGGCGGGCAGTCAGCAGGCGAGTCGCTGTTTGCCAAAGGGGTTGGATGCGTGCAATGTAGCAACACCGGATTTCGCGGGCGCCTCGGGGTCTTCGAGTTCTTTCTGATGACGGATCCGTTGCGGGAGTTGGTGTATGCTCGGGCGTCAAGCGCGGCGATTCGCGAGCGGGCGTGTCAGCTGGGGATGCGCACGCTGAAACGGGATGGATGGGAGAAGGCGTCGCGCGGCGCAACGGCGCTCTCTGAGGTCCTGCGGGTGATTAGTGATGAGACATAAAACTGGGACAGGGGATAGGGGACAGGGGACGAAGATCGTTCTGGAACTCGAGCCTCAAGCCTCAAGCCTCGAGTCCGGTCTTTGTCCCCACCGGTTACCTATCACTTGTCACCTGTCACGATTCTCTTGTCCCTTGTCTCGGGGTTTCCTATGGATCCTCTAGCGACGATCCTGCGGCAGCGGAATCTGATCAGCGAGGAGCAGCTGGCACAGGCGCAGGAGGAGCAGCATCGGTCCGGCCGGACACTGGGGCGTGTTTGTATCGACCTCGGGTTCGCGCAGGAGGCGGCGGTGATGGATGCGTTGGCCTCCGGCATGGGGCTGGAGCGAATCGATCTGCGTCAGACGGAGGTCCAGGAGGCGGCGGTGCGCCTGGTGCCGGGGATGTTCGCACGGATGCATCGGCTGGTGCCGGTGGTGTTGCGCGGGCAGGTGCTTGTGGTGGCGGTGGCCGATCCGTTGAATCTGACGCCGATCGACGACGTGCGATTTATGGCTGGGCGGGAGATTCGGGTGGCGGTGGCGACGGCGGCGCAGATTGATGAGGCGTTGCAGCGGCATTACCCGCAAGCGACCGAGACGGTGCGCGACGCGCTCTCGGAGCTGGGGCAGCAGGTGGCGGGATTGGAGGGGAAGGCGATCTCCAATGTCACCGATCTGAAGGCGCTGGCGAATCAGACGCCGGTGGTGAAGCTGGTGGATTTGGTACTGTCGGAGGCGGTGGCGCGCAAGGCGAGTGATATTCATGTCGAGCCGTTCGAGGACGAGTTGATGTTTCGTTATCGGGTAGACGGAGTGTGCGACGTGGTGACGAAGACGCCGCGATCGTTGAGCGCCGCCGTCATCTCGCGGATCAAGGTGATGGCGAATCTCGATGTGGCGGAGTCGCGGGTGCCGCAGGATGGGCGGATCATGGTGACGGTCGGCGAGCGGTCGATCGATTTGCGTGTCTCAACGCTGCCCACGGTGTTCGGCGAGAGCGTGGTGTTGCGCGTGCTGGATCGGAGTGCCGTCAATTTATCGCTCGAGCAGCTGGGGCTGGATCCGGAGCGCCGGCAGGTGCTCGAGGCGTTGGTGGAGCGGCCGCACGGCATGGTGTTGGTGACGGGGCCGACCGGCAGCGGCAAGACGACGACGCTCTACTCCTGCCTACGTCTGGTGAACCGGCCGGAGGTGAAGATCATCACGACGGAGGATCCGGTCGAGTATGACATCGACGGTATCGTGCAGGTGCCGATCAACGCGAAGATCGAGCTGACGTTCGCCCGTTGCCTGCGGTCGATCCTGCGGCAGGATCCCGACGTGATCATGGTGGGGGAGATCCGCGATGCGGAGACGGCGCAGATCGCTGTGCAGGCGGCACTGACGGGACATCTGGTGTTGTCAACGTTGCACACCAATGATGCGGCGGGGGCGGTGACGCGGTTGATGGATATGGGGGTGGAGCCGTTTCTCATCACATCGACGGTACGGGCGGTGTTGGCGCAGCGTTTGGTGCGGCGTTTGTGTCCCTCATGCCGTCAGTCGTATGAGGTGTCGCCCGACGAGCTGGTTGATCTGGGTGTGGCTTCGGGTGAGGGCGAAGCGTTTCGTGCGTGGCGGGCTTCCGGGTGTGCTGAGTGTCGTGATAGCGGCGTACGGGGTCGTACCGGTCTCTTTGAGATGTTTCCGTTGTCCGAGACGATACGGAAGGCCATTCTGGAACGCATGCCGCTTTCCGAGCTGAGGGCTTTGGCGCGTCGCGAGGGTATGGTGACGTTGCGCGAAGACGGAGTCCGGAAGGTTCGAGAGGGAGAGGCGACGATCGAGGAGGTGTTGCGTGAAACGCAAGGATGACGTAATCCATGTGACAAGTGACAGGGAACAAGTGACGGGAGAGCAGGTTTGGAGAGCGAGGGTTCAAGGGCGAGCGTTCGGTGTTTGGGCGATTCGTCACCCGTCACCCGTCACCCGTCACGCCTTTACCCTTGTTGAGCTGCTCGTGGTGATCGCCATTGTCACGTTGCTGGCGGGATTGGTGGTGGGTGCTGCGCAGAGCGCGCGCAAACGGGCGGCGGTGACGAAAGCGAAATCAACGATTGCCGGGCTTGAGACGGCGATTGAGATGTACGAGAGCGATACCGGAGCTTGGCCGTCATCGGGGAGCGAAGCATTGGTGAGTGCGTTGGAAGGTCCCAGTGATGCTGCCGGATGGAATGGGCCGTATATGCGGTTCAAAGAAGCGGATTTGGACAGCGGGGCGTTGCTTGATTCATGGGGTCAGGCGTATCAGTATCAGGTACCGGGCGATGCGGGGCATGGGCATGATCGCTACTTCGATCTCTTCTCCAAGGGGCCTGACGGCGAATCCGCCACCGCTGATGATGTCACGAATTGGTAGGTTATGCGCAGTGACGTGAGGCGTGAAGCGTCGTGCGTGAAGCGCAAGCAGGCAAGTACTGGTTCCGGCTCGTATTTCACGATCAACGTTCAACGAACGACGAACGACGGGTTTACGCTCGTTGAGCTGATCGTGGTGCTGGCGATCGTGACGCTGGTGCTTGGTTTCTCGATTCCGTGGTTCTCGCAGCTCTCGTCCGGGCATCGGCTCAAGGCGGCTGCGCGGGAGGTGTCGGGGGTGTTGCAGGCGGCCAGAAGCTATGCGATCAGTTTGGGGCAGCGCCATGATGTGGTGTTCGAGGTCTCCGGACCATCGTCTAGTTCGTCGGCTGGCCGGTATCATATTGAGGATGCTTCTGGGGCGATTGTGGAGAAGCCATCCGCTCTCCCTTCTGGAGTATCGTTCGCAGCCCCAGAAGGGGAGGGGGATCCAGTGACGTTTGAGGGGGATCGTGTAGCATTCTCCAGTACGGGGGCTGGCTTGGAGGGTGGGACGGTCTGGGTGGCGGGGGGGCGCGGCCAGTATAGTCGTGTCTCGGTGTCTGAAGTCACCGGACAGACGAAGGTGGAGATGTGGCCATGAGGTGTTGGATGCGGCTCCGTATCCGCATCTTGGCTGTATTTGCTGATACCTTGTTAAAACCTCTTAACATGGAAGATTGGCTTGACTTTCGTTCGTAGCCGTGTTAGAGTTCCCGCGAATATTCCCATGAGATCTTCCTTCACGGATATGCAGATGCTCTCACGATCGGTCGTTTCCATTGGGTGCTGGGTGTGTGTGATGGTGGCAGCGGTCGCGGCCGATGCTGCGGTCGATGTGCCATTGCGTGATGAAGCAGTCAACTACCGCCTGCAAGGGTATCAGCTGCAAGCCAAGGGTTCGTTGGGTGAGGCGGTATCGTACTACCAGAAATCAATCGTCCTCGACCCATCTTATCCAACCCCCCACAACGATCTCGGTGTCATTTTCGAGCAGCAGGGGCAACTTGATGAGGCGGAGCGGGAGTATCGTCGGGCGTTGGAGCTGGACCCCAACTACCTGAGTGCGCATTCCAATCTGGCGTTGCTTTATGAGAAGCGTGGACAGTTTGATCAGGCGGTGCGGCACTGGGAACAGCGTGCGGCGCTTGGGTCGCCGAGTGATCCGTGGACTAAGCGGGCACAGGAACGATTGGTGATGCTTCGGCCTCAGGTGAGGCAAACAGCTTCAGCGGCTTGGCCGACGTCGTCTGGATCGTCATCAACCGCTTTTCCAGCCATCGTTACGGTACCAAGTCCATCGGTTACATCGGCACCGGTCGTTCGATCGTTGCCGGTTGCAACGCCAATCTCCATGGGGGGAAGTGGTGCGAGTGCAACGCCGCAGCCCGTGAATCCGGTGCCGGTACCCTCAGGAATATCAATCGGCAGCGGGCAGTATCCACCGACGGCCGGGTATGCTGGGTCAGCCTCTGCTACCGGCCCACTGCCGGTGGCTCAGCCGTATCAATCCTCGACACCACCTGCAGCGCCACCGGTATCGTATCCGGCGCCGAGGCGTCATTCGTACGAGGAGATGGAGGAGGAACAGGCTGCACCAGGTGGTTGGAAGCGTTGGGTGCCATTTCGCCGTTACATACCGTTCATGGGTGAGAAGCCATCATCGGATGTGGTGCAGGACAGCGGTCGCGCGAGGTCTGAAGATCGGGCAGAGCGGTGGGATGCGCCGAGTCCTCCGCCGCAGCGTACGAGCCATCCGGCTGACGAGGCGTACCAGCAGGGTGTTGAGTACTATCGGAGTGAGCGTTATGCCGAGGCATGGGATGCATTCCGCCGGGCTCAGGATTTGGATCCTGGCAATCCGCGCATCGCCGGGTATTTGGAACGTACGGAAGAGGTGCTGAAACAACAGCAGCAAGATCAGTTGTTGCGTCGCATGACGGATGCCAAGCAGCAGGATATGGCGGAGCGGACGCGCGTTGCGCGCATGATTGAAGACTATTATATTCGAGGACGGCTGTATTACGAACAGGGGGCATACAAGAAAGCGAAGGCGGAGTACGAGAAGATCCTCGCCACACTCCTGGAATCCCAACTGATTCAGTGATACGTCACACGCACGATTCCTCTTGCCAGTCGCTCGCAGTTTGTGTTGATACATCTTGGATCACGGCTATGAAGAACGCCTCTACCGTCGAGAATTCGGGCTGCTCACAAAGCTACCTTTTCGGTAGGATTGTGCATGGCCTCGTTTACCGACGCCGTACGTGCTTCATCGTAGCCAGGATTCAGGACGTGTCATCGAGCCCATTAAGCGGATTGAGCATTTGTAGGAGCAGACCACAGAAATTTCGCGAAGCGAAATTTCTCAGGAGGAACATGCGATGAGGTTTACTCGATTGCTTGCGCTCATTGGTGCGGCGGTTGTCCTAGTCGGCGTGAATTCATGCAGAGGGACTGCTTCTGTGGAGAGCAAGGGGCAGCTCCTCCTTTCGAAGGTCTCATCACCTGATGCGCCGGAGATACGATATCGAGTGAGCGATGCGCATTTTCATTATGTCAACTTTCTCCAGGAGACCGATGGGATTCGCGCGGCGCTCAGAGCGATGGATGCTGCCGGGGTCGATCACGCCATGATCACAGGTATGCCGCTGGTGAAACAATGGCAGAAAGATGAACCGAGAAAGCCTGGCTATTATCTTGAAGATGACGCGCGAGTCTATTGGTACAGCGCCACGGATGTCGTGGTGGCAAGAGCGCTTGAACGCTTACCCGAAGAAGATCGTGGGCGTTTTCATCCCTTTATCACAGGATTCAACTCGACGGATCGCAATGCCGTTGATCATGTGAAGCGCTTGCTGGAATGGTATCCTGATCTTTGGGAAGGGATTGGAGAGGTGATGGCGCGTCATGATGACTTGACGGCATTAACCTATGGAGAGACTGCGAAGGCGGATCATCTCGCCCTTGATCCGATTTACGAGTTAGCGGCAGAACGGGATTTGCCAGTTTCGATTCACAGCAATATCGGGTCGGTCTGGTTGCGGGAACCCATCTATCTCCCCGAGATGGAGCGGACGGTGAAGCGTCATCCGAAGACCCGCTTCATCTGGTGTCACGCAGGGATCAGCCGACGGATTGAGATTCCGACGATCACCTCAGAGCTTCGCCGAATGCTCAAGACGTATCACAATCTGTGGATTGATTTGTCGTGGGTCGTCTTTGAGCAAGAGCTGGTTCCTGATGGGAAACCGGCTAAGGAGTGGATCACGTTGGTGGAGGAGTTCCCGGATCGATTTATGATTGGCACCGATAAGGTCGCGCGTTTTGAAGATCTCTACAAGGAGGTCACCAAGTACTACGTGTTTCTTGATATCTTGACGTCTCGGACGTCGCAATTGGTGGCAAGGGAGAACTTCCTCCGGGTACTTCCCCGTCGCGTCCAAGAGAAGGTCGTTTTCAAAACTTCCCGGTGATGGCTTGAGGATTGTGGCTGGAATGCTGGGGACACGTAACTTAATTCCTGAATCACGGCTATGAAGAACGCCTCTACCGTCGAGAATTCGGGCTGCTCACAAAGCTACCTTTTCGGTAGGATTGTGAAAGATGTCCAGAGGTCCTCGGACGTTCCAATTTCTCGTCGATGCGACGGGGTTGACCCGTTTCGGTGGCCTCGTCCTCTTTCACCAGTTTTGCAAGTCGCTTGGTGTGCGGCACTTCCTGCAGCTCTACACCCGATGGCCTGCGTACTTCTATCGGGACTACCAGCCCGTGGACTTGTTTCTGGCGCATGTGGTGGTGATTGTGGCCGGGATTGGCCGCATCGAGAACGCCAAATCCCTCATTCACAACGGGTTGATCCCACTCCTCTTGGGGCTGGCGGACTTCCCGCACAGCGATACGCTGCGGACATTCCTGTGGTGGTTCCGGCCAGCACACCTGGCCAGCTTGGAAGCCGCGCACGATCGCTTGCGAGCCGAGCTGTTCCACCGTCTGGGGCTGCGCTACGATGCGATCCTCGATGCCGATACCACCGCCCTCATCACGTATGGCCGTCAAGAGGGCGTGGCGCGAGGCTGCATCCCCAAGCGCCGCCACCGGCAGGGGCTCCTACGCACCGATCCTCCCCAGCGAGAGGCGCATGGGTCTCTTCCAGGGGGCTGTCTTGCGGGCGGGCAATGTCCATGCGAGCACGGGCAGCTGGCCGTTCGTGGTTGCCACGCTTCAGAAACTTCCCACCACGATTGCGCGAGCTCGCCTGCGCGTCCGGCTCGATGGGGTCTTCTACGAGAAGGACCTTACCTAGCCGCTCGACGAGAGACACGTCGGCTACGTGCTTGTCGCCCGCATGACCAAGCGCCTCCGACAGATGATGCTGGCGGCCCGGTACCACGAGTTCCGGGAGGGTTGGGAAGCGGCCGAGTTCACCTACACCCCTCTCCACTGGCAGCAGGCCCATCGCTTCGTCGCGGTGCGCCGACCGGTGGCCTACGAACCGGAAGCGCAGCAGCGGTACCTGTTCACCTTCAAACGGTACACCTACCACCGCGTGTTGGTCACGAATCTCCACCTGACCCTCGAAGCCATCTACCGCTTCTACTGCGATCGCGCCTTCCCGGAGCTCCTCTTACGCGAGTTCAAGCACGCGTATCAGTTGGCCGCGATCCCCACCAAGAGCTTCTGGGTCAATGCGGCCTACCTGGAGCTGATCCTCTGGGCCTACGATCTGGTCCGGGCCTTTCCAGCGGCTGGGTCTGCCCGAGCCGGTGCAGCACTGGAACATCAGCACCCTACGCCGCGAGCTCTGGTGGCTGCCCGCCGAGTGGGTCCGGCTGGGCTAATCGCAACTACCTCCGAATTCCAGCCAGGTACCCACATCCCAACTTGTTGGACCGGATTCAACGTGCGGCTTCCCGGATCAAACCGCTCCTTTGAGCTGATTTGCAAGCGGTGTGCTCCGTTGTCTGGTCGAGAACTGATGCACAGGGGCCGTTTGTAGCCGTTTTTCAGGACATCAGTTGTACAATTGTACCTCTTCTGTGAGGCAGGGTATTTCCTAACATCGGAAAACGAGTTCCAGCAATAACGTGGTTGATCGCACGCTCTATCTAATCGACGGCAACTCATTCTGCTATCGGGCGTATTACGCGGTTCGGGAGCTGAGAACATCTCACGGCCAGCCAACGAACGCGGTCTTCGGCTTCATCGCGATGCTCAATCGGTTGCTGGCGACCGAGCGTCCGGCGTATCTGGCGGCGGCGTTTGATCTGAAAGGGCCGACGTTCCGCCACGAGAAGTACGACCAGTACAAGATTCATCGCAAGCCGATGCCGGACGAGCTGGTGTCGCAGCTGCCGATCGTCAAGGAGCTATTGGCGGCGTATCGCGTGCCGATCTACGAGCTGGCTGGCTATGAAGCCGATGATGTGTTGGCGACGATCGCCGTGCAGGCGGCCAAGGCTGGGTTGTCGGTCTTTATCGTGACCGGCGACAAGGATGCGTTGCAGCTGGTGAATGATCGAATCCGGGTCTACAACACCCACAAAGAAGGGTTGATCTACGACGCCGACAAGGTGCGGGAGCGGTACGGCGTTGGGCCGGAGCAGATGGTGGAGCTGATGGCGTTGATGGGTGATGCGACGGACAACATCCCAGGTGTTCCGGGGATTGGGGAGAAGACGGCGGTGGAGTTAGTCCGGCAGTTCGGGTCGGTGGACGCGTTACTGAAGCGTCGAGAAGAGGTGGCCAAACCGGCGTTGCGGAAACTGCTGGAGGCGCATGGTGAGCAGGCGCGCCTGAGTCTGGAGTTGGCGACGATTGACGCGCAGGTGCCGATCGCTGTTGATCTCGAACAGATGCGTGTGCAGGAGCCGGATGTTGACCGCTTGGCCGATCTCTACCAGCGGCTGGAGTTCCGTTCATTGCTGAAGCAGCTGCCGGTGAAGGGAGCTGGCCGGTCGGTATCCTCGCATTATCAGCGTGTGGAGGATGCGGCGGCGTTCGATCAGCTGCTGCAGGCGGTGCGGCGGGCGAAGCGGGTGGCGGTTGCGGTGCAGTTGACGGATGCCTCTCCAGCGCGAGGGCGCGTGTCGGGATGTGCGTTGTCGTGCGCGGATGGTGAGGCATGGTTTGTGCCGTTGGCTGATGCGTCGGCGGAGCCGTTTCGACAGCGGTTGAGAGCGTTCTGGAGTGATGCAGCGATCATGAAGATCGGGCACGATCTGAAGCCATTCTTGCGGGCGCTGGCGATTGACGGTGAGGTGCTTGCCGGGCCGCTCAGCGATTGTATGGTGGCATCGTATCTGGTCAATCCCTCGCGCGCGTCGCACGCGTTGGACGAGTTGGCCCTCGAGTATCTTCAGCAGCGGATTGCCCCAACGAAGGACGAGGGGCAGCAGGTGTGGGAAGAGGCGTGTCTGTCGGCCGATCTGGCATGGCGGTTGGAGCCGTTGCTGGCGCGAGAGCTGGAGGAGCGGGAGTTGACGGCGCTCTACCGCGATGTGGAGCTGCCGCTCACCGCGGTGCTGGCGGAGATGGAGCGGGTGGGTGTGGCTATCAACCGCGAGTGTCTGGGTGAGCTCTCCGCGTATTTCGCGAAGGAGCTCGAGGCGCTCAGCGCGGCGATCTATCAGGCCGCCGGCACGACGTTTAACATCAATTCGCCCAAGCAGCTATCGGAGATTCTCTTCACGCAGCTCAAGTTGCCGATTATCAAGCGGACGAAGACCGGTGCCTCAACGGATGTCGAAGTGTTGGAGTATCTGGCGACGCTGCATCCGCTGCCGGAACGGCTGCTGCGTTATCGTGAGTTGTCGAAGTTGCAGTCAACGTACGTGGGAGCGTTGCCGGAGCTGATCAACGTGGAGACGGGGCGGGTGCATGCGTCGTTCAACCAGGCGGTTGCAGCAACGGGGCGGTTGAGCTCCAGCAATCCGAATCTGCAGAATATTCCGGTCCGGACCGAGGAGGGGCGGAAGATTCGGAAGGCATTTGTCCCTGGGGAGCGGGGTTGGGTATTGTTGTCGGCTGATTACTCGCAGATCGAACTGCGGATTCTGGCGCATCTCTCGGGTGATGAGGCGTTGATCGAGGCGTTTCAGCGGGGCGAGGATGTGCACGCGTATACGGCATCGCTCATCTTCGGCGTGAAGCCGGGGGAAGTCGATTCGTCGATGCGCGCTTCGGCGAAGACCGTCAATTTCGGCGTGATCTACGGGATCAGTCCGTATGGGTTGGCGAAGCAGTTGCGCGTTGAGCAATCCGTGGCGAAGGAATTTATCGATGCCTACTTTGCCCGATATCCGAAGGTACGCAGCTATATGGATGAGCAGATCGAGCACGCCAAGCAGCATGGGTTTGTGACAACGCTCTTTCATCGACGCCGCTATCTGCCGGAGATCCAGAGCAAGGACAACGCGGTGCGCCAGTTTGCGGAGCGGATGGCGATCAACACGCCGGTGCAGGGGACGGCAGCCGACCTGATCAAGCTGGCGATGGTGAACCTGCATCGTCGTTTGCGGTCGGAGCGGTGCGAGGGGCGGATGCTGATCCAAGTACATGACGAGTTGGTGCTGGAGTGTCCGAAGGATGAGTTGAAGCCGTTGGTATCAACGGTGCAGCGCGAGATGGTGCAGGCGTTATCGCTGCGCGTGCCGATTGAGGTCACGCTGAAGGCGGGGCTCAACTGGTTGGAGATGGAGCCAGTTGGGTGAATCCGTTGAGTGTCCACAGTCGATCGTCCACCGAAGAAACGGGAGCAAATGGCTGGATTCGTGAGGTGAAGTCAGTTCGTCCGAAATGTCCGCTCCGTTTGGTTTCTTTAAAGAAAGGTATTGCTACGGACGGTGGACGGTGGACGGTGGACGTCCTTGATCATCGATGATGCTGATAGGTGTAACGGGTGGGTTCGGTACCGGAAAGTCCACGGTCGCTCGGATGTTGGGGCGGCTTGGGGCGGAAGTGATCGACGCCGATGCCATCGCGCATGAGTTGCTGGCGGCCGGATCGCCAGTTGCTCAGCGGATTGCCCGCATGTTCGGCGCTGAGGTGTTGGATGTGCGTGGGGCGGTTGACCGGCGGCATCTGGGGCGTTTGGTGTTCGCCGATCCGGCAGCGCTCAAGCGGCTCAACCGGTTGGTGCATCCAGCGGTGCGGCGCCGCATGCGTGCGCAGATCGCGGCCATTCGTCAGCGGAACGCTCAAGCGGTGGCGGTGCTGGATGTGCCGTTGTTGATCGAAGGGGGATTGTATCGAACGGTGGATGTCGTGGTAGTCGTGGTGGCGCCGCGTCGTGTGCAGGTGGCGAGGATCCGACGGCGGACGGGGTTACCGGTGGCGCAGATCGAGCGGCGCATCCGGCAGCAGATGCCGCTGAGTCGGAAACGGTGCTACGCGGACGTGATTGTGGACAACGGTGGCTCGCGTGCGGCTACCCAACAACAGGTGAGACGTCTATGGGAGAGCAAGAAGAAGTAACGACGGCCAAAGAGGCCAAAGAAGTCAAAGAGGCCAAGGCGACCAAGGAGATTACGATCGATCTGGTCAAGCTCAAAGAGATGAAAGTCTCCGAGCTGGGCAAGCTGGCCCGCGATATGAACGTGAACGGGACCAGTGGTCTGAAGAAGCAGGATATGATCTTCAAGTTACTGCAGGCTCAGGCGGAGCGATCGGGCTTGATGTTCGGTGAGGGGGTGCTCGAGATTCTGCAGGACGGCTTCGGATTTCTCCGGTCGCCGAACTACAACTATCTTCCGTCGCCCGATGACATCTACGTCTCACCGTCGCAGATCCGGAAGTTTGATCTGCGGACCGGCGATACGGTCAGCGGTCAGATCCGTCCGCCGAAGGAGGGAGAGCGGTACTTCGCGTTGCTCAAGGTGGAGGCCGTCAATTTCGAGAATCCGGATGAGGTGAAGAACCGGGTGCTCTTCGACAATCTGACGCCGCTCTATCCGAACCAGCGGTTTCTGCTGGAGACGGCGCCGAAGGATGTGGCGGTGCGGATCGTCGATCTGTTGACGCCGATCGGCAAGGGGCAGCGTGGGCTGATCGTCGCGCCGCCCTACAGCGGGAAGACGGTGCTGCTGCAGAAGATTGCTAACAGCATCACGACCAACGCGCCTGACGCGCATCTCATCGTGCTGCTGATCGATGAGCGGCCGGAAGAGGTGACGGACATGCAACGTTCCGTGAAGGGCGAGGTGGTGAGCTCAACGTTCGATGAGCCGGCGGAGCGGCACGTGCAGGTGGCCGAAGTGGTGCTCGACAAGGCGAAGCGGCTCGTCGAGTATCGCAAGGATGTCGTGATTCTGCTCGACAGCATCACGCGGTTGGCTCGGGCGTACAACACGGTGGTACCACACAGCGGCAAGATTCTCTCCGGCGGTGTGGACGCCAACGCGCTGCACAAGCCGAAGCGGTTCTTCGGGGCGGCTCGGTGCGTCGAGGAGGGCGGCAGCTTGACGATTATCGCCACGGCGCTGGTCGATACCGGCAGCCGGATGGATGAGGTGATCTTCGAGGAGTTCAAAGGGACCGGCAACATGGAGCTATCGCTGGATCGGAATCTCTTCCAGCGTCGGATCTATCCGGCGATCGACATCAAGCGGTCGAATACCCGTCGGGAGGAGCTGCTGTTGCATCCCGACGAGTTGCCGCGCGTCTGGGCGTTACGCAAGGTGCTCAATGAGCTCTCGAGCGTTGAGGCGATGGAGCTTCTGATCGAGAAGCTATCGAAGACCAAGAGCAATGCCGAGTTTCTCATGAGTTTGAACGTGACTCATGTGCTGTAAGCGCTGGGCGCGAGTCACGAGACTCGAGCTACGAGCTCAGAGCCAAAAGAGGTAGGTCGTTTGGCTCGGAGCAGTGGTGTGCCTTTGTTCTTGATCTGGTTTTTCCTCGAAGCTCGCGACTCGTGTCTCGAGTTGTTGTTTTAAGGTACGATGTTGGTTTAAGAGGGAGGGTTGTCATGAAAGAGGGTATTCATCCGAAGTATGAGACGACAACGATCTCATGCGCGTGCGGTGAGGTGATTCACACGCGATCGACCAAGGCGAACATCAAGGTGGAGATCTGCAGCAAGTGCCACCCGTTCTTCACCGGGAAGCAGCGGTTGGTCGATACCGCCGGGCGCGTGGAGCGGTTCGAGCGGAAGTACAAGAAGAAGGCGGCGGCTTGACGGCCGGGGACTCCGTGTGGGCTCATCGACGCTGATTGATACGATGCTTCCGATACCGACACAGGAGCGATTGGCTGGCATGGAGGTGCGGTACCGGGAGATCGAACACCTCCTGACCGATCAGGCGATCTACGCTGATCAGGTCCGATACCAACAGATGACCAGGGAGCTGGCGGATCTGGGGCCGGCGGTGCGGAAGTATCGCGAGTATCTGGGTGTTGTGTGCAGGATCGAGGAGGCGCAGCATCTTCACGATGCGTCGGCGCATGAGCCGCAGCTGCGATCGCTGGCAGCCGAGGAGCTTGTGCAGTTGGCTGAACGACGCCAGCAGATACAGGGGGAGTTGGCGACACTGCTGCGTGGCGAGCAGGATGAGCATGTCGACTTCATCGTAGAGATTCGCGCGGGGACGGGAGGGGCGGAGGCGAGCATCTTCGCCGCCGATCTGTACCGGATGTACACCAAGTACGCCACGCAACACGATTGGGTGGCGGAGTCGATGGCGAGCCATTCGACCGAGAGCGGTGGGTTCAAAGAGGTGATCTTCGCCGTGCGCGGGGTCGGGGCATACCGGCGATTGCGGTTTGAGAGCGGAGTGCACCGGGTGCAGCGAGTGCCGGTCACCGAGGCCTCCGGTCGTATCCATACATCGACGGCCACGGTCGCGATCCTGCCGGAGCCGAAGGAGGTTGATCTAGCGATTCGCCCTGAGGAGTTGCGGATCGACGTGTACAGATCATCGGGGCCCGGTGGGCAGGGAGTCAACACGACCGACTCGGCGGTGCGCATCACGCACCTGCCGACCGGCGTGGTGGTGACCTGTCAGGATGAACGGTCGCAGCTGAAGAACAAGCAGAAGGCAATGCGTGTCTTGCGGGCCCGGTTGCTGGAAACGCAGCGGAATCAGCAGGCGCAGGAGATTGCCAGCACACGGCGCCGGCAGATCGGTTCCGCTGATAGGAGCGAGAAGATTCGGACATACAACTTTCCCGATCGTCGCGTGACCGATCATCGGATCGGTTTTACCATTCACACGCTGGAAGGGTTTCTCGAAGGGGATCTTGACGCGATGGTGGAGGCGCTGGAGGCGGCTGCGTCGCAGGGTGTGCTGAAGGACGGAGCATGAGTGGGGCGATGCAGGCGGTGCGGTCGGCGGCTCGGGCTCTCGCGGCAGCCGGCGTTGAGGCGTCGGAAACGTGTGCCGAGTGGTTGTTGAGCGATCTCCTGAGAGCCTCGCGACCGTCGTTGTATGTTGACCCACGCCCGCTGACCGATGAGCAGCGCGAGCAATTTAGCTGGTGGGTGGATCAAGTGTGTGCGGGCGTGCCGCCGGCGTATCTGACGCAGCGCGTCTGGTTTTACGGGTTGCCATTGGTTGTGCGACCAGGGGTGTTTATTCCCCGTCCTGAGACCGAAGTGTTGGTGGAGACGGTCGTTGAACGCTTAAGGGCTCGGCGGACGGAACCGATGGTAGCAGTGGATGTTGGAACCGGGACGGGCAACATCGCAATCAGTTTGACAAAGTTGTTACCCGCTTGTAGGATGGTCGCCGTCGATTGTTCCGAGCAGGCGGTAGCGGTTGCTCGAGAGAATGTGGCTGCTCATGGCATGGTGGATCGTGTGCATTTAGTGAAGCTGGATGCCCGCGAGTTGCTGGTGGGGGCGCAGCCGCTATTGGATATGATTGTTTCGAATCCGCCGTATATTGCCTCCGGTGAGATCTCAACGCTGCCAGCCGTTGTCCGTTCGGAGCCTCTACAAGCGTTGGATGGTGGGGAGGATGGCTTGGCGACGATCCGTTGTCTGATCGAGCACTCGCCGGAGGCGTTGCGTTCGTCCGGCTGGTTGGCGTTGGAGATCGGTGAAGAACAAGCTGCGTCGGTCGTGTCGCTTATTGACCGGACGCGCGCATTTCATACCATCGAAGTCAAACAGGATTTGGCCGGTCGGGATCGGGTCGTGCTGGCTCAGCGGCGATGAGAATGCGAGACACGAGACACGAGACACGAGACACGAGATTCAAGGTCGATGATACTGGCTGCGAGTGGCCAGCCGCAAGTGTCCGGACTCGTAGTTCGAGTCTCGCGTCTCAAGTCTCCAGTCTCGTGTCTTAGCAATGGACAAGCTCGTTATCGAAGGCGGGGTGCGGTTGAAGGGGACCGTGGACGTCAGTGGGGCGAAGAATGCTGCTCTGCCGATCATGGCGGCGGCGCTCTTGACCGAGGAGCGGTCGGTGATCGAGAATGTGCCGCCGCTGCGGGATGTGTTGACGATGATCCGCATCCTGCGGGAGCTCGGCGTCCGGGTGGAGATGGACGGCGACCGCGTGACGATCGAGCCGGGGCGTTATCAGAAGGATACGGCGCCGTACAAGCTGGTCAGCACGATGCGCGCGTCGTTCTGCGTGCTAGGGCCGATTCTGGCGAAGCTGGGGCATGCGTGTGTGTCGTTGCCGGGTGGCTGTGTGATTGGGCCGAGGCCGGTCGACCTGCATCTCAAGGGATTGCGGGGAATCGGCGCGGAGATCAAGGTGGATGGCGGGTATGTCTTCGCCAAGGCCAAGCAGTTGCGCGGCGGGCGCGTGTATCTGGGCGGTTCGTTCGGATCATCGGTGCTGGCGACCGACAACGTGATGACGGCGGCCACACTGGCGCACGGGACGACGACGATCGAGAATGCCGCATGCGAGCCGGAGACGGTCGATCTGGCGCATTTTCTGATGAAGATGGGGGCGCGGATCCGGGGGCTTGGCACGCCGATCGTCGAGATTGAGGGCGTCAAACGCTTGCACGGCGCGCGCCACCGGGTGATTCCCGATCGGATCGAGGCCGGGACGTACATGGCGGCAGCGGCCGTGACCGGCGGCACCGTGACGGTCAATGGGGCGCGGATTGAGCATATTGGGGCGGTCGTGGATAAATTCCGTCAGGCCGGTATCAGTGTGACTGTGACGGACGGCGCGGTGACCGTGAAGGGCCCGAGTCATCTGCGGCCGGTGGATGCTACGACGCTGCCATATCCGGGGTTTCCGACCGACATGCAGGCGCAGATCGTGGCGATGATGTGCGTATCTAACGGTATCAGCATCGTGACCGAGAAGATTTACCCGGATCGGTTCATGCACATCAGCGAGTTGACGCGTATGGGGGCGCAGATCACTCTGGAGGGGCCGAGCGCGATTGTGAAAGGTGTCAAGCGGCTCAGCGGCGCACCGGTGATGGCGTCGGATCTGCGAGCCAGTGCGGCGCTGGTGCTGGCGGGATTGGTGGCGCAGGGGAAAACCGACGTTGCCCGTATTTACCATTTGGATCGCGGGTATGAACGGATGGAGCAGAAGCTGACTCGTCTCGGCGCTCGTATCTGGCGGGAGAAGGAATAAAAACGGGACGCAAGTGGCAAGACTTAGGACGCAAGGAGATGCCTTGCGTCTTGTATCTTGAGTCTTGTGTCCGTATGTGTAGGGAGGAAACATGGCAGTTCGGATTCGATTGATGCGGATGGGGACGAAGAAGCGGCCCCACAGCAAGATTGTGGTGATGGATGCGCGGGAGGAGCGCGATGGCCTGTTTTTGGAGCAGGTCGGTGTGCATGATCCGACCAAGAATCCCTCGACCGTGCTGAAGGCTGATCGCGTCGAGCATTGGTTGAAGCGTGGGGCCAAGCCGACCGAGTCGGTGGCACACTTGATCCGTCGGGCGTCCAGGGCGAAGGCGTAACAGGTGACAAGTGACGGGTGACAAGTGCTTTGTCACTCACTTCCTGTCACTTGCCCCTTGTCACGGATGTTTGCGGTATGCACATCGACATTCTGACGCTCTTTCCGGGGATATGCACACCGGTGTTGGGCGAGTCGATCGTGAAACGCGCCCAGGCATCCGGAGCGGTGCGGATTGTTGTTCACGATCTGCGCGAGCATAGTGCCGACAAACACCGGAAAGTCGACGACCGTCCGTTTGGCGGTGGGCCGGGAATGGTGATTCGCCCGGAGCCACTGTGTGCGGCAATCGAGGCAATTGCCGGTAAACGTTGGGTGCCACGGACGCGACGTCGTGTGAGGGGATTGTCAGCGTTGCCAGGGGAGCAAGCGACTAGGGTAGTGTTGCTTTCGCCGCAAGGTGAGCGTTTCACGCAAGCGGTGGCGCAGCGGCTGGCTGGATATTCGCATCTGCTGCTGGTGTGTGGTCATTACGAGGGTGTGGATCAGCGGGCGGTTGATGCGCTCGTAGACGAAGAGATTTCGATCGGCGATTATGTGCTGACGGGTGGCGAACTGCCGGCAATGGTGGTGGTGGATGCGGTGGTGCGTTTGCTGCCCGGCGTGCTGGGTGACGAGCATTCGGTGGATGAGGAATCGTTTGCCGGTGGCTTGCTCGAGTATCCGCACTATACACGTCCGGCGTCCTACCGCGGGGCGCGGGTACCGCCGGTGCTATTATCGGGTGACCATCGGCGGATTGCGCAATGGCGTCGGTGGCAGGCGCTGCGGCGGACGAGAGCGAGGCGGCCGGATCTCTTGGTCAGCCGGCGGCGAAGAGATTAGATTAAAGATATCCACGGTCCATCGTCCACAGATGAGAGCGATGGGATCTTGAAGGTGGCGATGGAGAGTGGATTGTTGGGGGCGGATGTACTTATTCGATGAAGGAGATGACATTATGAGACGGCAGATTGCAGCGATTGAGCAGAAGGGCATGACCCGGTCGTTGCCGACTTTTGGCATCGGCGACACGGTTAAGGTGGCGTTCCGCGTGCAGGAAGGTGACAAGAGCCGGATTCAGTATTTTGAGGGTGTGGTCATCGCTCGTGGCGGAGGAGGGGTGCGCCGGGCGTTTACGGTTCGCCGTGTCGCGTTTGGCGAGGGCGTGGAGCGTGTCTTCCCAGTGTACTCACCGCACCTGGAGGGTATCGAGGTGGTACGGAGGGGGAAGGTGCGGCGTGCCAAGCTCTACTATCTTCGGAAGACGATCGGTCGGCATGCACGCGTTGAAGAGCGGCGGGGGGAAGGTGGGGGCGACAGCAAAGCGAAGCCTGAGCCGGTTGTTCAAGCGGCAGCGAATCGTCCTGATAGCGGGGGTTGACGAAGTCGGGCGGGGACCGTTGGCTGGCCCGGTGGTGGCAGCGGCGGCGATCCTGCTGACGCAACGCTTCTCGGCGCGGATCGATGACTCGAAGCGGTTGTCGAGGCGGCAGCGCGAGACGGCGTTTGAAGAATTGACGGCTCGTGCGTTGTGGGGTATCGGCGTGGTGAGCTCCGAGGCGATTGACGCGTCGGACATCGGTCGATGTACGCGGCGGGCGATGGAATTGGCGGTTGAGGACTTGCCGGTGGAGCCGGAGGCGCTGGTCGTGGATGGACTCGAGCAGTTGTCGCTGGCGATTCCGCAGACGTCCATGGTGCGCGGCGATCAGCGTCATCGGTCGATCGCTGCGGCATCGATCATCGCCAAGGTGTTCCGCGACCGATTAATGGAGCAGTACGATGATGTCTTCCCAGGGTACGAGTTCCGCCGTCACGTCGGGTACGGAACGGCGCGGCATCTGGCGCAGTTGGCCCGCCTCGGTCCTTCACCGATTCACCGCCGGACGTTCGCGCCGGTGGCGTCCTGGGTCTATCGATCAACCGTCGATCGCATCGACGACCATGGCGGTTGGTGGCGCCGGCGAGCGAGCGGCAGCCCGGTATCTCTCCCGGCAAGGGTATCGCGTACTGGCGCATGATGTGCGTGTCGGGCGCGGGCAGATCGATCTGGTCGCGTGGGAAGGTAACGTGCTCTGTTTTGTCGAGGTGAAGACGCGGCGTCGTGGTGAGCGCGGCGCGGCGGTCGAGGCGGTGACGCTGGCTAAGCAGGCGCACATGGTGCGGGCGGCGATGCGGTTTCTGCAGGAGCATCGGCTGCGCGACGTGATGGTGCGGTTTGACGTGGTGGCGGTGACCGTGAGTCCCGAAGGGCGGTCATCGTTCGAGCTGGTGCGGAACGCGTTCGATCCGGGTGCGGAGTTTTCCTATTGATGATGCGGGACGCTAGTGCATCGGCGGCGACGGTTCGTTGGCGTGCGGTCTGTGAGATTGCCTGGATTGGTGATGGTCGGAGGGGTGGTTGAAGCCGGTTGAGCAGCTGGTGGAGGAGAGCGGCATTCATCCGGAGGAGTGGATTCCGTACGGACGATGGAAGGGAAAGATTGATCTCGCCATCATGCGGCGGATCGGCTCCCGTCCGATGGGCAAGCTGATTTGTGTAACGGCGATGACGCCGACCTCGGCCGGCGAAGGCAAGACGTGCGTGTCGATCGGGTTGACCGAGGCGCTCGGTCGCTTAGGGATGCAGCCGATCCTTTGTCTGCGGCAGCCATCGATGGGGCCGGCGCTCAGCCTCAAGGGCGGCGGCGCCGGTGCCGGGCAGGCGCAGGTGTTTCCCTCCGACGAAGCCAATTTTCACTTCACCGGTGATATGCATGCCGTCGGCGCGGCGCACAATCTGTTGGCGGCGATGGTGGATCATCATCTCGGCATCGGGAATCAGCTCGAGCTGGATATCGAACGGATCGAGTGGCGACGAGTCGTCGATCTCTGTGATCGGTCGTTGCGGGAGATCCAGGTGGGACTCGAAGGGTCGGCGAGGGTGGTGCCGCGGCGAACGGGATTTGACATCACTGCTGCCAGCGAGATCTCTGCCGTACTGGCGCTCTCCATGACGCGGGCGGAGTTGAAGGAGCGACTCGGGCGCATCGTCGTGGGGTGGAGTCGCGGTGGCTGTCCGGTTACCGCTGCACAGCTGGGCATCGTTGGCGCCATGGCGGCGATCCTGCGAGAGGCATTCCTACCGAATCTGGTGCAAACGATCGAGGGGCAGGCAGTGCTCATGCACACCGGCCCGTTCGCCAACATCTCTCACGGGAACAATTCGGCGATTGCCACGGCGATGGCGCTACGGCTGAGCCGTGTCGTCGTGACTGAGAGCGGTTTTGCGGCGGATCTTGGGTTCGAGAAATTCTGCCATCTCGTCTGCCCGGTCGGTGGGTTCCGGCCCGATGCCGTGGTCGTTGTGGCATCGGTGCGGGCGTTGAAGGAACATGGGCACGGTGTTTTGCGCGATGGCTGGGAGAATTTGGCGCATCATGTGCGGTTGGTGCAGCGGTTTGGGCTGCCGCCGGTGATAGCGCTCAATCGTTTCCCCGATGATACTGAGGTGGAGCTGCAGGCGGTGCTCGAGCTATGTCGGGCGGAGCAGGTGCTGGCCGCGGTGGTGGAGGTCGTGGCGAAGGGGGGTGCGGGTGGCGTGGCGCTCGCTGAGCAGGTGATGCGGGCGGCGGAGACGCCATCGTCGTTCCGCCGGATCTACGAAGCGGATCGGCCGATCACCGAGAAGGTGGAGCGGCTCGCCCGGGAAGTGTACGGTGCCGGAGAGGTGGTGTATTCGGCGGAGGCCTCGGCGGCGATTCAGCGGCTTGAGGAGTTGGGATTTGGGCGATTGCCGATTAACGTCGCGAAGACACGGCTATCGGTGTCAGACGATCCGTTGCGGAAAGGGGCACCGACCGGCTGGCCGATGCGGGTGCGTGAGGTGCGGCTGTGGAACGGCGCGGGATATGTGGTAGTACTGGCGGGGAAGACGACGCTGATGCCGGGCATGCCGGTGCATCCGTTGGCGGAGCGGATCGATGTGGATGATGAGGGGCGGTTGATCGGTGCGAGTTAATTTTGGTTCTGTTGTGTTTGCGGTATGTTCAAGGTTTACGAATGGCTTGGTGGAGATTCTCGCCACACCGCTTCCACCCCACAAAGTGTCCTCACGTCGTTGCGGTACTTTGTGGGGACCCCGGAATGGATACCCCGCCGAGGTGTCCTCGCTTATCAGATGCACTCGCTCTCCCGCCAAAAGTCTTCGGCGGGGACCGTGGCCGTTCGCGCATCTGGCAGGTGGCTTGTATCTTCGCCAAGCCCATATCCATAGGATATGAATGCTGAGCGTGTGTCGTGCGTGAATGATCGCAAGAGAGTGGTGCAATGAGTTCTCAGTGGCGTGAGGGGTCGGTGAAGGGATATCTTGATGCGCTGGCGAGCGCGGAGCCAACGCCAGGTGGCGGAAGCGTCGCGGCGCTTGCGGCGGCGTGCGGAGTTGGATTGCTGGCGATGGCTGGGCGAATCAGCAAGGTGCCGCCGACCACAGTGCGTCAGCTGGATCGATTGCGTCAGCGGGCAACGGCGATGATCGATCGCGACGGCGAGGCGTACGCGCAGTTTATGCGGGAGCTGCGGGCGTTTCGGGCGAAACCGGACAAATTACAGTTGCGGCGGTTACAGAAGGCGTTGGAAGAGGCGATCTTTGTGCCGTTGGAGGTGCGTGAAGTTTGCGAGGAGGCATCGAAGATGGCACCGGTGATCGAGCGATCGTCGCGGCGTTGGTTGGCTAGCGATGTGGCGATCGCCAAGGGATTGCTGGTGGCGGCGAAGCGGTCAACGGCGGTGCTGGTGCGCGCCAATCTCGCGGTGGTGCGGCAGCCAGCGCTGCGGCAGCTGGTGCGGCAAGTGCGGGGTGTGGCGGTGGGCGGCAAACGGGGGACGCGATGACGATGGTGGCGCAGGTGTTGCGTGGGGCGCCAAGGGCTGCGGCGATCCGCCAAACGCTTCGTGATCGGATCGTTGAATTCTGTCGGCAAGGGCGGTCGGCGCCGGTGCTGGCGGCGCTTCAGGTGGGGCGTCATCCGTCGTGTGAGGCGTATGCCGATGTTCAGCATCGAGCAGCCGAGCAGGTCGGTATCATCTATCGGTCGGTACAGCTGGAGGAGTCGGTGAGCGAATCGGCGTTGATCGATGAGATCCGTCGGCTGAACGAGGATCGTGCGGTACATGGAGTGTTGATGCATTTACCATTGCCGGAGCGGATGGAACGCCGCCACGTGCATGGAGCGATTGCGCTGGAAAAGGATGTGGAAGGCGTTCATCCGATGAGTCTCGGGCTCTGCATGACTGGTCGGGCGCCGGTCGTGTCGCCGATCGCGCTGGCGGTGGTGGAATTGCTCGAGCAGGCAGGCGTGGTGTTTGAGGGGCGTGAGGTGGTGATTGTCGGGCATAGCGACTTGATCGGCAAACCGCTTGCGCTGCTGCTGCTGGAGCGCATGGCAACGGTGACGGTGTGTCATCGCGGGACGTCGGATCGCGGTGCGTTAGCGGAGCATGTGGGGCGGGCCGAGGTGGTGGTGTCTGCCGTCGGATATCCGGGACTCATCCGTGGTGCGTGGATTCGGGAAGGAGCTGTGGTGATCGATATCGGGACGACGATGGTCGGTGATCGAGTCATCGGCGATGTGGAGTTTGAGGCGGCGGCGCAGCGGGCGTCGCACATCACGCCGGTGCCTGGCGGTGTCGGACCGCTCACCGTGGCGTTCTTGATGCACAACGTGGTGCAGAACTATGTGCGGCAGCAGGGGGTGACGCCATGACGTTTCGCGAGAAGATCGCATCGGGGCAGTTTTTGGTGACGACGGAGGTGGCGCCGCCCAAGGGGACGGACGTTAGCGAGATCGTGAAGACGGCGCAGCTGTTGCGCGGGCATGTCGATGGGGTGAACGTGACCGACATGCAGAACTCGGTGATGCGCGCCGGAGCCATGGCGGTCTCCTGCAAACTTTTGGAGGAGAATGTTGAGCCGATTATGCAGATGACCTGTCGCGATCGGAACCGACTCGCGCTGCAATCGGATTTTCTGAGCGCGTCGATCCTCGGCATCCACAACATGCTGGTGATGCGCGGTGATGATCCGAAGACCGGCGACCATCCGGATGCCAAGGGGGTGTTTGATCTGGATACGTTGCAGTTGCTGGAGGCAGGGCGCACGCTTCGATCAGGTAAGGATCTGGCCGGTAACGCGTTGAAAGGGGCGCCGGAGTTGTGCGTGGGGGCGACCGCCAACCCGGGGGCTCAGCCGGTGGAAGCGGAGGTGGAGCGGATGCGCAAGAAGATCGAGGCTGGCGCCGCGTTCTTTCAGACGCAGCCGGTGTTTGATCTCGAGCAGTGTGCTCGGTTCATGCAGGCGGCAGCACCGCTCAAGCCGGTGCTGCTGGCGGGGGTGATTCTGCTCAAGTCGGAGAAGACCGCCCGTTTCTTGAACGAGAAGGTCTACGGCATCTCGGTGCCACAGGCGTTGATCGATCGGATGACGAACGCCACCGATAAGCGCGAGGAGTGCATTCGCATCGCCACCGAGATCGTCAAGGGGTTGCGATCACTCTGCCGCGGTGTGCATGTGATGAGTCTCGGATGGGACGACGCGATGCTCGAGGTGTTGGAGCGCGCTGGCGTTCGGTCGTCCGAGGTTGCATCGGCTGGCCGTCGGTAGCCGTTGGGCGATGCGCGGCCGTTCGGTGTTGGGAGTATGGCCATGAAGTTGATGCGTGTCGCAGGCCGTCGCGGGCGGAAGTTGGTGATGTTGACGGCGTATGACTATCCGACGGCTCGATTGGTGGATGAGGCCAGCGTCGATCTGATTCTTGTCGGCGATTCACTCGGCATGGTCGTGCTCGGGTATGAGACGACGGCGCCGGTTACCATGCAGGAGATGCTGCATCATGCGCGGGCAGTGCGGCGGGCAGTGCGGCGGGCGCTAGTGATCGCCGACCTGCCGCTGGCATCGCTCCGGCGCGGAGCCGCCGCGGTGCGTGATGCCGAGCGTCTCGTGCGTGAGATCGGGTGCGATGGCGTCAAGGTCGAGTGGCGGCCGGGGATTCTGACGACTGTGGCATCGATGGTCAAGCGGCGGATTCCAGTGCTTGGGCATGTGGGGTTGACGCCGCAGCTGGTGACTGAGCCGTCGGGCTTTCGGGTGCAGGGGCGGCGTGCCGAAGAGGCGTTGACGATCCTGCAGGAGGCGTTGGAGTTGGAGCGGGCGGGTTGCTTCGGCGTGGTGCTCGAATGCGTGCCGGATCGAGTGGCGGCGCTGATCACGCGGCGCTTGAAGATTCCGACGATCGGGATTGGTGCTGGACCTGATTGTGACGGGCAGGTGTTGGTGCTGCATGATCTGTTGGGGTTGCATCACGGACGGGCAGCACGATTCGTGAAGCAGTATGCGCGCGTGGGCGAGACGATTACTCGCGCGGTGACAGCGTATCGCGACGACGTGCGGAGCGGTCGGTATCCATCGGTCAAGCATGCGTACTCGATCGCCGACGACGAGTTTCGTCGGCTGCGACGATTGCTTCGCAAGAACAGATAAGAGGAGAGAAGCGACTTTCGGCATACGACCTTTGATCTTTGACCTTCGACCTGCAGGTAGTGTGGAGTTGTGTGGGTCGGAAGTCGTAAGTCGAATGTCGTGTTGAACCAGTCGGTATTTAACGCGTGAGACTTTAAGGAGGGAAGCGAGGCATGGCACGTGCATTGGTGAGAGAGCTGCAGACAGCGGCACTGGGGTATCCGCGGATCGGGTTGAAGCGGGAGTTGAAGAAGGCGACCGAGGCGTTTTGGAAGGGGCAGCTGTCGCAGGACGAGTTGCTGCGTGTGGGGCGTGAGATCCGCAAAGCGAACTGGCAGACGCAGCGCGCCGCCGGCATCGACGTCATTCCGTCCAACGATTTCAGCTTTTATGACCAGGTGCTCGATACGACGGCGCTCTTGGGTGCGGTGCCGACGCGCTACGGGTGGCGTGGCGGCCAGGTGGATCTCGACACGTACTTCTCCATGGCGCGGGGCATTCAGGAGAAGCAGGGGGTGAAGGGGAAGACGATTTCGGCGATGGAGATGACGAAGTGGTTCGACACCAACTATCACTACATCGTGCCGGAGTTCCACCGTGGACAGTCGTTCCGCCTCTCATCGTCGAAGATCTTCGATGAGTTCAAGGAGGCGAAGGCGTTCGGGATCGAAACGCGCCCGGTCTTGCTGGGGCCGGTGTCGTTCCTCTTGTTGGGAAAAGCCAAGGATGAAGGATTCTCAACGCTGGAGCTGCTCGATGCTGTGCTGCCGGTGTACGAAGAGGTGCTCAAGCAGCTGCGGCAGCTCGGAGCGACGGCGATCCAGCTGGATGAGCCAACGCTGGTGACCGATCTGGACGCGGCGGCGAAGTCGGTGTTCCGGCGGGCGTATGAGCGGCTGGCGCGCGCGGTGCCGGAGCTGAAGATCGTGCTGGCGACGTACTTCGGCGCGCTCGGTGACAACGTCGAGCTGGCGTGTTCGCTGCCGGTGGACGGGCTACACGTGGATCTGGTGCGTGGGGCGGAGCAGTTGGCGGCGGTGGAGCGGGCGTTGCTGGCAGAGCGGTTGTTGTCGCTCGGCGTGGTGGATGGCCGCAACATCTGGCGAGCTGATCTGACGGCGCGTCTGACGGTGTTAAAGGAAGCACTGGGGCGCGGGGCACGGCAGCGGTATCAGCTGGCGCCGTCGTGCTCGCTGCTGCATACGCCGCTCGATCTGGAGCAGGAGACGAAGCTGGATGCTGAGCTCAAGAGCTGGCTGGCGTTCGCGAAGCAGAAGCTGGCGGAGCTCTCGCTGCTGAAGCGGGCGTTGGCGGATGGCGAGGCGGGCATCGCGCAGGAGCTGGAGGAGAACCGGAAGGCGTTGGCGGCGCGGGCGTCGAGCCGCCGCACCCATAATCCATCGGTGAAGACGCGGCTAGCTGGCGTGCGTCCGGTGGATGCGCAGCGCCGCAGCTCGTTCAAGGCACGGCAGGCGGTGCAGCGGGAGCAGCTGCGGTTGCCGGAGTTCCCGACGACGACAATCGGCTCTTTCCCGCAGACGGCGGACGTGCGGCAGACGCGGGCGAAGTGGAAGAGCGGCGAGCTCTCGTTGGCGGACTACGAAGCGTTCTTGAAGGAGAAGACGCAGGATGTCATTCGCCGTCAGGAGAGTCTTGGACTCGATGTACTGGTGCATGGAGAGTTCGAGCGCAACGACATGGTCGAGTACTTCGGCGAGCAGCTGGAGGGGTTCGCGTTCACCGAGCATGGGTGGGTGCAGTCGTATGGTTCCAGGTATGTGAAGCCGCCGGTCATCTTCGGCGATGTGTCGCGTCCGCGCCCCATGACCGTGGCGTGGAGCACGTACGCCCAATCGCTGACGAAGCAGCCGGTGAAGGGGATGCTGACCGGGCCGATCACGATTCTGCAGTGGTCGTTCGTGCGGGACGACCAGCCGCGCAGCGCCACGGCGCAGCAGATTGCGCTGGCGATCCGGGATGAAGTGGTTGATCTGGAGCGGGCGGGGATTCGGATCATCCAGATCGATGAGCCGGCGATCCGCGAGGGGTTGCCTCTGAGGCGTAGCGAGTGGCCGGCGTATCTGCGGTGGGCGGTGGAGGCGTTCCGTCTTTCTTCCTCCGGCGTGAAGGATGAGACGCAGATCCACACGCATATGTGTTACAGCGAGTTCAACGACATCATCGAGTCGATCGCGGCGATGGATGCCGATGTCATCTCGATCGAAACGTCACGGTCGCAGATGGAGCTGCTCGATGCGTTCGTGAAGTTCCGCTACCCGAACGAGATCGGGCCCGGCGTGTACGACATTCACTCGCCTCGCGTGCCGTTGGGCGAGGAGATTGAAGCGTTGCTCAAGCGGGCGAGCGCTCTGCTGCCTTCTGGTCATGTCTGGGTCAATCCGGACTGCGGGCTCAAGACGCGTGGGTGGGAGGAGACGGAGTTGTCGCTGCGCGCCTTGGTGCGGGCGGCTCGTCGGATGCGGGAGCGGGTGGCGGTCAAGTAACCGGCGCGATCGAGCGGGGAACGGATGGGCTGGTTTTCCACTCGTCCCGTGGCTCAATCGGGCGTTGTCTCGGTCACCCCAATCATGAGAGAGGGATCGTGCATGCTCGCCGTAGTCGATCGTTCTGTGACGTTTGTGGAGCATCTGGAGGAGCTGCGGCGACGAATCCTCTGGTCGCTCGGTGTCTGGGTGGTCGCGACCGGCGTGGCTTTCAGTTTTGTGCCAGCGTGGATTCCGCTGCTAGTACGGCCGGTGGGGCAGGTGGTGTTTATCGCGCCGGCGGAGGCGTTTACCGCGCAGCTGAAGCTGGCGTTGTGCGCCGGTGTGCTGGCGGCGGTGCCGTACTGGTTGTGGCAGGTGTGGGCGTTCGTGGCGCCGGCGCTGTCGGCGGAGCATCGGCGTGTGATCGGTCGACAGCTGCCACTGGCGGTGGCGCTCTTTTACGTTGGCGCCGGGTTCGCTGTCGCGGTGGCGTTGCCGTCAGCGCTCCGGTTTCTGCTGAGCTTCGGCTCCGAGCAGGTGCGGCCGATGATTACGTTTGGCCACTACGCCTCTTTTGTGATGATCTGGACGCTGCTCTTCGGCGTCATGTTCGAGCTGCCGATGGCGCTGCTGGTGTTGGGGCAGCTGGGTGTGGTGACGGCAGCGGGCTTGTCGCGCTATCGACGCCATGCGGTGCTGGCGATCTTCATCGTGGCGGCGATCCTGACGCCACCCGATGTGATGTCACAGTTTCTGATGGCGATTCCGTTGCTCGTGTTGTTTGAGTTCAGTGTGTTGTTGCTGCGGTTGAATCGTCGATAATTGCGCGAGGCGTTCAAAGGATGCGAGAGCGAATTGTAGTGGCGATGAGCGGTGGGGTGGATAGCTCGGTGGCGGCGGCGTTGCTGGTGGAGCAGGGGCATGAGGTGATCGGGATCAGCATGCAGCTCTGGGAGCGGAGTGAGTGCGGCGCGCACCGGGAGCGGAGCTGTTGCTCGGTACAGGATATCGACGATGCCCGGAGCGTGGCGGCAACGCTGGGGATCCCGTTCTACGTGATCGACATGGCGACACCGTTCCGCGAGGGCGTGATGGATTACTTTGCCGCGTCGTATGCGAACGGGCTGACGCCGAATCCATGCGTGGCGTGCAACGATCGAGTGAAGTTCGGCGCGTTGCTGGAGAAGGCGCAGTCGCTCGAGGCGGATGCGGTGGCTACTGGTCACTACGCGCAGGTCGAGCAGGATGCGGCGAGCGGGCGGTATCGGTTGAAGCGCGGGACTGACGCATCGAAGGATCAGTCGTACGTGCTCTTTGGGTTGACGCAGGCGCAGCTGGCCCGCAGTCGGTTTCCGGTGGGGCGGTACGACAAGGCGGCGATTCGGCAGACGGCGAGGCGACTGGAGCTGCGCGTGGCCGACAAGCCGGATAGTCAGGATATCTGCTTTCTATCGGGCGGCGATCGGGAAGAGTTCTTGCGCGCTCGGTTGCCAGTGATCCAGCCGGGGCCGATCGTGGATCTTGAAGGGCGGTGGCTTGGCGAGCATCGTGGAATCTGCTTCTACACGATCGGACAGCGCAAAGGATTGGGAATCGGCTCATCGAAGCCGTTGTTCGTGGTGGCGATCGACGCGGAGGAGAATCGCTTGACCGTTGGGCCGCTCGAGGCGTTGCAGCAGGAGAGTCTGGCGTCGGAGCGTGTGAACTGGATCGGTGTCGAGCCATCGGTGGGTGAGTCGGTGCGCGCTGAGGTGAAGATTCGATACAACCATCAGCCACAGCCGGCTACGGTGACGCGGCAGTCCGACGCGACGGCGTTGGTGCGGTTCGACGAGCCACAGCAGGCGATCACGCCCGGCCAGGCAGTTGTTTTCTACGATGACGATCTCGTCCTCGGCGGCGGGTGGATCACGAAACCTCAAAATACGGCGCAGGTCGCAGGTCGTACGTCGTACGAAAGGGTGTGCGAGCGTGTTTGATCTAGCGTGTTGCCGCGTCATTGGCGTTACGTTGTACAACGCGCCCAGTCTTTTTCGTGCGACACACGACATACGACTTGCGACAGCTTTTCGGCGGCGTAGCTCAGCTGGTTAGAGCAAGCGGCTCATACCCGCTATGTCGGCCGTTCGAATCGGCCCGCCGCCACCATCATTCTGTTGTACGTGAAGCGTGGTGCGTCGTTCGTTAGTACCAAGCTGCTGTGTGGTGAACTTAGGGTGTGCTAATGGATCAGCTCGATTTGTCTCACAAGGACAGGAAGTATTTCATAGATGGTAGTGTGTATAACTGTCCGTTCTGCAATAGGCGGAACGTAAAGTATGCAATAGTTGATAGATTTCACTTTCTGTGGAAGCGCGACAAGCGATGTTACGGGTACATTCGCGCATTAGGTAACCCCGCCCTTGAGGGCGGGGCGGAAGCGTAGTCCGTGGCAGCATGTCCGCAGGGCGCTGCGGTACTGGACAGGCGGACACACGAAGCATCGGGTGCTCGATCACCTCG
>Ga0247727_10002511_pt1 | contig 41845 bp, 56 predicted proteins | sample WisWelCaveWW1625_FD_202498 | JGI IMG/M metagenome (GOLD analysis project Ga0247727, IMG submission 202498) | Biofilm microbial communities from Wishing Well Cave, Virginia, United States - WW16-25 | ecosystem: Environmental > Aquatic > Deep subsurface > Groundwater > Cave microbial mat | place...
GGACGGCCCGCTGCTCGGTCATCGCGCTCCTGCGCGCGCCCTCGCGGGCGTTGGCGACCCCTACCGCCCGCGCCTCGAGGCCGAGTGCCGGGTCCTCCGGGAACTGGGCTTTGACGAAACCGATCAGTTTGAGGTTTTTCGTGTCATTCAGCAGGCGTTCGCGCTCGGCGATCACGGCGGCCAGCTTTGTTTCATCAGCGAGTTCAGCGGCTGCGCGCTCGGTGGCGGCGGCGAGGTCTTTCACCTGGCCTGTATTCACGAGCACGCGCCGGCGCCGGTCGAGCTCTTCGAAGAGTTCGTTGATCTCACGCTCCGAGAGATCCGGGGCGGCGGCGCGAACGGCGTTCAAGCACTTCTCGAAACTCACGAGCCCTCCTTGGGCGCGCAGTCGCCGATCGCCTTGTAGGCTTTCTCGTACTCGTCGGCCCGGGCCCGTTCCGTGGAGGGTGCGGGGGCTTCGGTGCCGGCGGCGGCGGCTGCCTGGTCGGCATTCTGACGTGTTTCGGCGAGGAGCGCTTCGGCCTCCTGGATCTCGGGGCTCGAGGTCGCCTTGGCTTGGCGTTCCTCGAAGGCGTTCACGATCTGCTCCGGCTTGAACACTAGGTAGTGCGTGCCCTCGCCGCCGATGTCGAGGTAGTTGTTCTCGAATACCACCGCGTCGTGCCCGGCCTCCTTGGCCCGCCTGACGATGTCCTCGAAGACATGGCCGGTCGTGCGCCGGCCTTCCTTAAACTCTTTCCCGACGTCGATTGTCAGCGGGTTATTGGCGATCAGGTAGGAGGGCCGGATGTTGGCGCCCTCACCGGCGCCGCGCATCGTGGCGAAGGAACTTGCCTGCTTCGGGTTGTCGGTGAACCAGAAGCCTTGCGCTTTACCCCAACCCTTCCAGTCCTGCATTTTGTCCGTGCTGAATTGGTCGAAGGCCTCCTGGGTGCCGTGGTAGACCTGGATCGGTTTGCCGTCTGGGCCCTTGAGCAGCTGCTCGGCGAGCGCGTCCTTGGCGAGTACCCGCGTCCCGAGTTCCTCATGCAGGCCCAGGCGCTCGTTCGCCATGTCGACGAGGAAGTCGATGGCGCGCTGCTCGATCTTCTTCAGCGGCTCGCCCTTCAGCGCCTTGGCCACCGCGCGCTCGTAGGCGCGCGCGTTCATCTTCTTGTCCGGACGGCTCATCCACCACTCGGCGTTCGGGATCCACTGGGTGAACGCTGGCACCCCGAGTTTCGTTGCCTCGCCGAATTCGTCGATTGCATCGCGCCCCATTTCCTTGATCAGGCGCCCGCGGTCGAGCTGGCCGCCGACCTGTGCCCAGCCGGTCTCGTGATCCGCGATGTCGCGGATGGTCGCGCGGATCTGCGGGTCTTCTAGGCCGCGGGGGCCCGTGCGGGCTTCTGGGGCTGCGGGCGCGCTTGGCGCCTGGCGCGCAGGCGCCGGCCGGCTGCGAGCAGTTTCTGCGTTCTTGTCAGCGTCACTCAGGATCTCCCGAACTGCGGCCATGAAGGCCGCGTCATCGGCCTCGTGCAGGACCGCAGCGCGCTCGACTGCCGCTTCGTCGATGGATGATGCGCGCGCGACAGCGTCGGTGTCCAGTATGTTTTGCCTGGTGGCTGGCAGATCCACGGCTTGCAGTTCGTCGGCGATCGCTGTCCACTCGTCCGCGCCGCGCTGTAGCATCTTGGCGCGCTCGATCGCCGCATCGTGCTTGCCTTCGACCACTTCCTTGGCCAGCACCTCGAGTTCGCCGGCGATCTCTTTCGCGCGTAGCGGCTCGCCCTTGGCCCGCGCCTTCGCCTGCAGGTGCTCGATCGCGAGCGCCCGGAAGGGCCCTGGCCCGGCTTTCTGCAGTGCCGCATCTACCGCCTTGGCCTCTTGGGCTTCCGGGGCGCCTGGCGCTTCGCCGGTCGCCTGGGCTGCTGGGCCCTTGGCCCCGCCCGTAGCGCCTTCCTGGGGCTCACCTGGCGCGGCCGCGGGCGCCTTTGGGGCCTTGGGTGGCCCAGCCTCGATCACCTTCGCGGCGGCTTGGCTCGCCTGCTTGTCGGCGGCCACCAGGTTCTCGGGCTCAAGCTGTGACCGGGCCCGGCTGAGGACTACTTCAAGCCCCTGGCGCTCGGGGCCGAACACCGGGTCCTGGCGTACCACGGCATCCACATCGATCTTCTGGCCCTCGATCGCCTGGGCGACAGCGGCTCGAAGGGCGTTCGCGTGGGTCTCGGGCCCGATCGCCTGCAGCACTTCGCGTGGATTGCCGGGCACGATGATCAAGCCTTCGCCGCGCTCGAGGCGCTCGCGGACCTCAGCCAGGTCCATTTGAGCGAATTTGCGCTCAGCGATACCGGCTGCATCCAGGAGGCGCCGGTCGTCAGGCACGGCGGCTTCGGCCCGCATGCGTTCTTCGGCTCGGATAAAGCCCTCGATCTCGGCCTCCGAAAAGCGCATGCGCTGTGCGCCGACCCGCGCTTCGGCTTCGGCGCCGGCTGCGGCGGTGCGCCGGGTCTGTTCCATCTGCGCGCGCAGGTCCTCCGGGATGCCGGCCCCGCGCTCGAAGCTATGGTCGAGCTCTTGCTGGACGCTGCGCTCAAGGCCCGGCATCATGTCGCGCAGTTGCTCGTCCTGGATCTGGCGAAGGCGCCGGCTCGCTACCCAGATGTCTTTCACCGCACCGCCCGCTACCCGGATGCCGGCGGAGGCGAAGGTGCCAAAGGTGATATTGGCGAGGGAGTCGTACAGGCTGTAGTCGTCCTGCAGGTCGCGCCTGAGCGCGATGATCGGGCCTTCCACAGCGGTTGCGCCCACCAGCCCTTCGGTTGCGCCGACCCCGGTCCTGATCACCGCGCGCTCACCCGCCGCGCTCGCTTTCTCCAACAGCATGCTGTAGCGCGTGCCCCCCATGATCGGGATGAAGCCGGCGGCCACGTTCAAGGGATCAAGCAGGGTGCCGGCCAAGCTCGCGGCGAAGGAGCCGATCGCGGCGCCGGCGCCCTCGCGCCTTGCGTAGAGGACCTGGCGCGCGGCGTCATCACGCCGGCGCTCGATCAAGAGGGAAAGCGCGCCCTGGGTCAGGCCCTCATCTGGCACCTTTACCTTAACCCCGGCGAAAGTCGCCTGCTGCTCGGCATCGGCCTTGGAGAGTCTGGGGCCGATAGAGCGCGCGTCGTTGATCTGGGCGCTCATCATCCACAACGGGATTGGGTTGGTCTCGAGGGCTTCGTCGAACGCCCCGCGGATCGCCCGGCCCGCCGGTGCCGGGTAGTCCAGCAGGCTGATGCCTTGCGCGGCGCTGTCCTGTGTGGTGTACATGGCCGCTGTCTAGAAAACGGTAACTGCCTGATTTGGCAGTATGCTGCGGTGCATTTTGTTTATGGTTAGAAAAACGCTCACGGCGCCCGCACACCCTTCTTGTAAACATCGCTGAAGCGCGCCGCCCGTACCTGATTTGCCAGTTGCCCGAGGTCCGCCCACGTGCGCCGTAGCGGGCTGCCGTCGGCGTTGAGCACCGGTTGGGCGCCGAGTCCGGACTTCACGTAGAGGGAGAGTCCGCCGTCACCTGGGCTGGTCACCCAGAAGCCGTTGTCGCGCACGGTGTCACGCCATTGTTTTTCAAGGTCTTCCGCCCGCGCGCCTGCGCCCGGTACGCTCGGGACCCTGAGCGGCGTGCTCTCGGCCGCATCAAAGCGCGCCGCGTGCGCGCCGCCGCGCAGCACACTCGCTGTCGTTCCGGGGCCCAGCGCTGACTTCGGCACCCGCCAGGTGTCTTCGAATTCGTACTTGAAGCCGGCCATCGACTCGAAAGCCTTCGCTGCGGCATCCCGTGGCTTCATGCCCTTTTGCAGCAGGAGCACGGCGAGCGAATCTGCCGTGTCGGCGTAGTTGTCGTAGGTTTCCTGGCCGCCGATCTGCCAGGCAAGCGTGCGCTGCAATGGCTGGAACTCCTTCGTCACGAGCTCCTTCAGCGCTTTCTGGTCATCCGGGTTGATCCCCTGGCGCAGCGCCTCTGGCTTCATCTTGAGCGCCTCGGCGATCAGCTGCTCGGCCTCGGGCTTAACCCCCAGCCCGATCACCACGGCGCCGGCCGGGATGCCCTTGGCCAGCTGCTTTCCCACCATCGGCCAGTATTTTCCCCATTGCTCGACCATGCCGCGCATGACGCTCGCCGCATCAGCGCCCTCACCAGGCGGCGTGGCGAACTGCTTTGCGATCGCATCCACCATGGATTTAGGCAGGATCTGCTGGTTCGTGATCTCGAGGCGTTGCTGCTCGGCGAGGCTGGCTGCGGCGTAGGCCTGACTCGCTTGCGCGCGCTCGGCGGGGTCGGCGGTTTTGCTGCTCATCAGCTTCGAGAGGTCCTTGAAGGCCGCCTGCACCGCCTGGCTCGTGCGCAGCACCGCGAGGCTGGGGTCTTGTTCCCGGTCCTTATTCACGAGTTCGATCGCCTTGCCCAGCTGCTCTTGGCGCTTTTGCGCCGTGGCGAAGCCCTCGCCTGGCTGCGGGGCGCGCGCGGCGAGCAGCACCGCTTGCTGGGAGAGGGGTAGGGTGCCCACTGTCCTGATGTCATTGCCGAAGGCCTGGGCGTTGCCGAGTTCCTGGTCGATCTTCATGCCTTCGTACTGCCCGAAGACGGTGATGAGTTCCGAGGGGGTCGGGCGGTTTGGCGCATCCATCCCGCGCTCCAGCGCTGCGGCGGTATCGAGCACCCGGCCTTTGAGCACCTCGCGCGCCTGCGCGATCCCTTGATTCGCCTGGGTGCGGGCGAGTTGAAAAACCTGGATCTTCTGGTCGCCTGGCAGATTGTCGATCGTGGGGTTGCCCGTGCGCGTTGTGAGGACGTCGGTTGCGGTCATGTTGGCGATGCTCGCCAGCATCGTGGGCTGCGCCACGGCCCCGCCGCGCCCGGTGATTGCCTTGGGGTCGGTGGGGATCGGTTTGCCGTCCAATGCCGCGCCGATCCCCGTGGCGATCTGCTCGTCGGTGTAGGCGCTGGCGGCGGCTTTGCCGTTTTCCGCCTTGATGATGGAAGTGGCGAGATTGGTCAGTACCTTGCGATCGCGCAGGTTGAGCGGCTGCTGGGGATCAACGCCCAGATCCTTGGCCACCGTCGCGATGTACGCCCTGGTATCGTTTTCGACCGATGGCGCCCAGCGGTTCACGATCGCATCCACGGTTGTGAGTCCGCGCTCGCCATAGGCGAGGAGGTTCTTGCCGAGCGCCCGGATGCCATCCTCTGGGGTGGTGAACGAAGCGTACTTCGGGTCCGTGCCCTCGACTTCACCCTGCCACTTGACCGGGCCCAGGATGATGTTGCCGGGGTTGTTGTTCCGCACGCCACGTGGTTGCGGCTCGAACTTTTTCCCCTGTTCGTTCGAAAGGCGCTTGGCGAAGGCGGTCGCGTTCTCCGGGCTGTCGAATTTCCCGAGATGCCGGCCGGTCGCGCGGTAGGCGTCAATCGCCTGCTGCTCGGTCAATTGGGCGCCCTCGTCCGTCAGGCTCGGGAGGAGGATCTGCTGGCCGCCCTCGTTAAACGACATGGAGCGGATGGTGCTCGTCGTGCCGTCTTTATTCTTCACGGCAGGGCGCTTGCCGATGTCGATGTTGCCGCGCTCGAGCTCGCCAGGTGCTTTCTTGCCGATCCCGCCCGCCGCGATCGGCGCGCCGCCGATGGCGTTCAACTGCGCGGCGAGCACTGGCGCCGCATCCTTAAAGAGGCTCTCGCCCAGTTTCGCTGCGACGTCGGCGCTGATCCGCTCCTGGTTGCGCTGATAGGTGGCGAGCGCGCCCGCGGGGTCCTGCATGCGCTGGCGGTTGAGACGTTTCGTCCAGCCGGCGTCCTCGTATTGTTTCACGCGCAGTTTCGTCGTGGCCGCGTCCCATCCCTGCATCTCGCCCTGGCTCGCGGCTTCGCCGCGGGCGGTCTTTAGCGCCTGCTCGAAGCGCACGTCGTCGTTGTAGGCGAGGCTCGCCGCGTCGAGCTCGGTGATCGCGCGGGAGTCCGAAGTACCCAGTTGCCAGTTCCTGTTCTCGACGCCTGTATGGGAGGCCATCGACTGCAGCGCCGATTGGACGCGGCTCGCGAGCACCCGGTCGGCCATGCGTTTTGCTTCGGGGCTTTTCAGGGATTCGAGGGCTTCGGAGCGGATCTTCTCGGCCGCTTCGGCGGCCGTGCGGTAACCGTCGACCGCGTTCTTGCCCTTCGTGTTCATGAACCCGGTCTCGGGGTTGTATTGCAGTTCGATCAGGCGCCTGGTCGCGGCGATATCCGCGTCCTTCGCCTCAGCCTCGTTCTTGAGACCTTGTGCAGCCAGGGCTGAGCGCGCCATCTCGTCAGCGGCCTGCAGGCCTTGCGCGCCCGAGCGCATCATCGCTTCGCCGATCTGGCTGCCGAAGTCAGCGCCGCTCGCGCTCGTCCTCTGAAAGGGCGCGGCGGGGCCGCTTGGCAGGACTTCGCGCGTGGGGGTGCCTGGGGCTTTCACGAAAACGGGGTGAGCCCTGCTTGTTTGAATTTCATCCACTTATCCGACACGCTCGACGCCCCGCCCACAATCGAGGAAAAAGCACCGAGCGTGCCCGCTTCCCGCGCGCTGCGCCCGCGCATCTCATCCAGCTGGGCCTGGGCTGCGTAGCCCATCCCCTGGCTTTCCCAGCCGTAGGCTTCGCGCGCGGCATTATTTCTGATGGTGAGCGCGTCGATCTCGCCCTGCTGCGCGACATCCTCCTGGATGCGGAGCGGAGAGCCTGAGTCCAGGGTGAGGCCGGCGGCGCCGGCACGCATGCGCTGGCTGGAGATCATTTGCGCTGTACGCTCGCGCTTGACTTCTTCTGCGGCGCGTCCCTTTTCGATCGCGTACTGGGCGTTCTGGTTGGCGATGATCTGGTTGTTCCGGGCGACCGCCGCTTGGTACTGGGCCGCCTGTTGGTCGGCTGAGCCCTTTTGCATGGCGCCGATCGCCGAGGTTGCCGCGCTCAGGACAGTGAAAATGATGCTCGCGTTTGCGCCCATGGGTTAGCTCGGGCTCCTGAGTTCGACGCGGTTAAAGGGCAGTCCCAGCACACCGAACGGTGCCGCTGGATGGACCGTGAAGCCCATCCAGAGAAGCCATTTCAGGCACACGGCGTGGCGGGCATCGACCCAATTCTCGAGGACCTGGTAGGTCGCGCGGACATCGTGCAGCGTTCTGCCGCAGCGGCGCAGGAAACTGATGGGGTATCGATCGACCAAGTCCGACGTGAGGAGCCATGGGCAGCCGATTTCACCCAAGAGGCTCGCCGAGCCCACTCCCCAGATCGCCGCCGGCTCGCCGTTGACCCGCCACGCCCAGGCATACTCTGAGCGCGCGAAGCTGCGGCGCGCGGCCTCGAGGGGCGATAACTTGCTCATCGCCCAGACCTCGGCGACCTCTGCGGCGCGCAGCCGCTCGCCCACATATAGGGCATGCTCGAGCGTGGCGGTCACGGTTTCGAACCTCGTCATTGCGCGGTATCGCCGACGGCGATTTCTGGAATCATGCCGAGAATGGTACAGGGCAGCGGGTCATCCTGCTGCGCGCAGACCTGCCCTGGGGTCTTCCAGGTCGATGGAATCAGCACCCGCTCATCGCCCGTGATCAGCTGAATCGGCTGGCCTGGCAGTTGCGTCGTGCGTTCCTTGATCGCCACGAGCTCACCCGCCCCGAAACCAATCCCTATCTTGAGCCCGCGGGTGTTGTGGACCCGCACGGCAACGGCGGGAATCTTCACGCGCTTGGATTGCATGGTCGGCACGGTGCTGAGATCCACGTAGAGGGTCTGCAGCTGCGCGCGGTACGGGAGCCCGATGAAGATCGCGCTCGCTGAATGGGTGAGAGTTACGCCGATGAGGCCTGGACTGAGCGTCGAGACCACCTGCTGGGGTTCGACGCTGCCATCGGCCAAGATCGACACGGTTTGCCCAAGCAGGTGATCGAGCCCGGTTACCGTCGTCACCGGCGCCGTCATGGACCAGGCACCCGAGAGTGCCGGCCAGACATCGTCCAGTTCGTTGATCACGTTGGCCGTGAGATGGGTCGAATCGGTGAAGGTGGTCACGATGGCGAGGCCGCCGTTCACGCGCAGGGCCTTGCCTACGTCGCCCGATGCGAACGGCGTCCCTGCGCTCGCAATAAATCCAACCAGCCGCTGCAGGATCGCTTGCGCGGCGGCGCCAGCGCCCGTCGCATCGGTGATCACCATGGTCGGATTGGTGTAACCAATGCCTGGGGTGAGGACGTTGATCGCGGTGATGATGCCACCGCCGATGGTTGCGCTGAAGGTGGCGCCCGTACCTGTGGGGTCCACCACCGTCACGGCGGTCGCCCCGGAATACCCAGAGCCGCCAGCGATCAAGTGCACGCTTGGAATGCTGGCTGGGGCCGTTGTCGCGGCTGGGGTCACCGTGGCGGCCGGGTAGGTGAGGGGGTACTCGAGCCCGCAGTCCACGAACCAGGCCTGCGATACGTCGTCATTGAACTGGCGGCTCGCTGCGCGCTCGATATATTTCAGGTACTGGGCGCCGATCAGCCGCTCTATGATCGTGTAAACGGCATCCTCGGGTGGTTCGGAGACCGAGCAGATGCTCTTGTACTTGCCCAGCGTGTCGTGCTGCGCCCAAGCGTAGACGTCCTGCTCTTTGAGGTAGGTAAAACTGAGAAGCTTGCCGTCGTCCCGCACGCACCAGGCGATCTTGAAGGGTTCCTCCGCCCAGGCCCATTCGAGGATCTGGCGGCCATTGAATAGGTGGTTGGAGAGCACCGAGACATCGCGCGCCTCGGTGAAGCTGGTCGAGTAGACGTTGTAGGTCAGCGCGCGTACGACGCTCCCTTTCGCCTGCACGTAAAGGATGTCGTAGTTAATCGGGATCGGAGGCACATCCGAGCATCCGTTGTAGGCCTGGGGCTGCGCGCCCACATCGGCCGGGGTGACCGCGTTGCTGCCCTGGCCCGCGCTCACCGCCCAGGCTCCTGATGCTGTCAGCACGACGAGATTCGTCATCGGCACCAGGTGCTTGATCGCGTTCACTTGGTTCGAGGCGAGCGTGATGTCGATCTCGTCGTCTTCCCTCGAGGGGATCGAGTAGTCGAGGTTCAAGAAGTCGCCTGATTTCGACATCCACAGGCGCAATGGGTAGAGCGGGGTCGCGGCGTAGCACTGGCGCTGCTGAAAGTAGGTCGAGCAGCTGGGGAAATCGGTGGCGAAGGGGTTATTGGCCAGGGGCGGCGTTTGCGTGAAGTCCGGGTTGATGTTCCGGTCATTGAAGGCGGTGCCGGTCGCGCTTCCCACGTAGCCATAAAGGACACCGGCGGGTGTTGCCCCGCCTGGGACCTCGGCCGCGCGGTAGATGTTATAGCTGATGGCGCCACCGACTGCGGCCCAGGTCACGCCCACGTTCGCGCCGGCGGTGGTGGACATGGTGGCCGACGCTGCAGTCGAGCCGATCGCGCTCGCCACGGATTTGGCGCCAGCGAGGTTGACCGCGGTGACCACGTAGGAGTAGGTGGTGGCTCCTGCCGCAGAGGGCGTCACGGTCGGTGTGCCTGCCGGGGGCCCGATCGCCGGCTGGAAGGTGATCGTGGTCAGGGTCCAGGCATAGTGCTGGGTCCTCGTCAGCTGGCGCGGCGCATAGCTGGGGTGGGTGATGGTCATCGTGTCCGCGCTCTGGGTGTATTTCAGGAGCGCGAGGTCGGCGGCGACGTAGGGGGTGGTGAGCGTGAAGACGCGCGCCATCGTGCCGCCCGCGGTGTAGGCCCCGTAGGCGGTCGTGTTGATGTTGACGCCGTCCAGATCGGTCAATTCGAACGTGTTCGCGCCCGCGTTCACGTTGGCCACGATCGCGGTCTTGCCGTTCAGCTGCGTCATCCCGCCGATACCCGTCAGGTACAGCCAGTCGCCGTTCGCTGGATCCGCGCCTACGTAGGTGAGGACCCCGGGATTCGCCTGGCTGATGGCGCTGATCGCTTGGCTTGGCTCGGTCACGAGGCCGCCGTCGCGCACCACGCGCATCTTGAGATTCGAGAAGATCAGGGCGTAGCCCTGCAGGGTGGAAAACTGGAAATTGATCGCCCGGTTGATGCCCGAGAGGCACCGGCCCACGAACATGGTGCCAGAGCGGTTCGACGCTCCGCCCCGGTAGTCGATGAAGAAATTGCGCAGGCGCGCAGCGCCGATGTGGTACTTGGTGAGGTCGACCCTCGCGTAGAGACTCGGGCTTAACTCCCCTGCCGCGAAGCTGGGCTGGATGGTGGGCTGCGCCATTTCATGTCACCAGCGACAGATTAGTCGGGCTGTTGAAGGTAATCGAGCCCGGCGGGTAGGCCCAGTCGCTGCAGTAGCCGCGCACACGGATCCAGTCTGGCACGCTGTCGATCACGGTGATGCCCTCGTTGCCGTTCGAGGCCCGCGCCTGCCTGGAAAGGGCGTCGGCGATCTTGAAGATGTCGCGCGCGATCTGCTTGTCGCCGGTCAGGTTGAAGCAGATACGGCTCGCCAGGTAGTAGGCGAAGGCGTCGACGAACACCGCATCAAAGAGATTCGGGTTGGTGATCCGCTTCGTGTAGACGAGGATCGCCTGGGGCTGGTTGGTGAGAATGACGTTCGTGTCGTTCCCGCCCGCGTCCGTGTCGGAGGAGAGGATGAAGTAGACCGGCGCCGTCGCCACGGCCTGGGTCGGCACGGTGCCTGGCACGACGCCCTGGGCGCTCGCCAACTGCGGGAGCACGTAACGGATCTGCAGGCAGTCTGCGGGGTAGGCGTACTCGTAGAGCCAGGGGGCTGGCGGTGGCGTGCCTCCCACCACGGTGCCGTCTTTTAGGAGTGCAGCGGTGCCCTGCTTTCGCGCGAAGTTCCAGTGCGCCGCCTGCAGGACGGCTTCCAGCGCCGGGGTGTAGTGCAGGCCGCAGGAATTCGCCTCTACGCTCCCCTCGCTCAGGGCGGCGATGGATGAGCGCGAGCCCACCGCCGAGAGCGCCAGATTGCAGATGGCGACGTCGGATGTCGCCACGGGTTACTTCTTCGCCGGGTAGAGGGTACCAGCCGCCTCTTTGAACGTTTGCTTCTTGCCGCCGTCGAGGCCCATGTCGGTGATCTGGATGTCGAGGGTGCGGCGCTTCTCGACGCCCTTCGCGGTTTCGAACTCGCGCTCAGAGGTGCCCACCACCTTGGCGACACCAAGCAGCTTGAAGACGGTGCCTGTCGGCGGCATCTCCTTCATCCCGAGCGCTTCGAGCGTGCCGTCATCGAGGTAGAGGCTGGTGCCGTAGGGGTACTTGGGCTGCGAGGGCTCCGCAGGTGCATCCAGTGCGGCCATATTTTCTTCGCGCTTTTTCGGGTCGATCGCCAGATTGACGAGGTCCATGCTGGGCTCCTATTGCAGGCGGTACCAGGTCGAGTTGGCCGCCCGGTAGATCCAGGCTGCGGCGCCGTTCGCCGCGATCGTGGTGAGGGGGCCCTTGATCGACTGGCCGCCGTTTGGCGAAACAGTGAGCGCGGTCACGACCTGCGAGGACAGCAGGAAGGCGAATTGACCGTCTGCCGGCGCCGCGGGCATGGTCACGGTCCCGGTTGCGAGAAGGCCGGCTGGGTCAAGGAGCAGCATCCCGGTCGAGTTGCCGATCGTGATCGAGAACCCGGTGCTCGGCGTCTGATACGAGTAGCCGGTGTTCATCATCGGGCCGTTCAACGTCAGACCAGCGAAGGTCGGGCTCGAGGCCGTGCTCGTCGGCTGGCCGCCGGTACCACCCAGCACCTGGCACTGGGCTGGCTTGCCGAACGCCATCCCCGCAAGGAAGGCGCAAACGAGCCAGGCGAGGAATGCCTTCGTGTGTTCGAGCCGCATCATGTCGGCCTGTTTCCTCCAGAGATCCGATAGGCAATGGTGCCTGCGGCGTGGGCGGTGCAATTCAGCCGGTAGAGCATCCCGGGCTCTGGCTCACTGAAGACGACCGAGGCGTTTGCCGTGTAGCTCGCGGGGGTTCCCAGGGCGTCCGCCCCGCAGGTCACCCACGTGGTGCCGCCATCGTAGCTGCGCTGCAGCAGGACCGTGGCCGTGCCGAACCCCGAGAGGAAAAGATTGAAGCTGCCAAAGAGCAGGAAGGATGCCGACTGGCCGGTCGCCACGAAGGTGCCCTCGTACACCGTCGGGGCGAGCTCGATGCCGGTTGAGGAGGGCTTCGCCATGAAGACGAGCCCCAGTCTGGCCAGGAGCCAGAGGGTACGCTGGACAAGGATCACGGTCTTGCCTCCTTCGCGCTTACCGTTGGGGCTGGAGTACCGTCGCGCCGGGCCCGACGATCGTGAGGGAATCCACCGGGTTCAGGTTCCTCGAGGCCTGGTGCTGGTGGGTCTCGAACATCACGCGCGCGCACTCGTTCATGGGGACCATGTGCGGCCCGGGGATGCCCTCGTACTCGATCACGAGCGGCTTCAGATCGCCCGCATCATCGGTGCCGCGGGGGCGCCGGGTGATCGGGTGCTGGGGTTCAGCCGGATCCCAGAGCACGTCGCCGATGTAGGCTTTTTCGGTGAGCTCGTATTTGGGCTTCTCGCCGAATTGCGCGGTAAGGGCTGCCGCCTCGCGGCCTGGGATCAGCCTGGCTTTCGTCGCGCCCGCGCTCGCAGGGGCTGCGGTGGGGGCTGAGGCTGGTGCGGGTTTGGGTTGGGCCTTTGCCATGTGGTTCTCCAGTTGCCTGTGCCGGGATGCGCCCGGCGGCGCTACCGCCGGGAGGCGGTTATTCCTCGGTCCACTCGTAGCTGACGCCGAACTTCTCGCCTGCCGCGAGCGCGTGCCCGTTGCCGTTGACCGCGAGGAACTGAGTCGCGCCACGTAGCGTGATGCACTTCGCTGGCCGCGGCCCGCATTTATATTCCATGACTGCGGCTGCGCCGGTCGCTGGCGTCGGGATGTTGATGGTCCAGTCCACGGGGATGCCCACGACCGTGCCGACCGAGGCGGGGTTCGCGGTGTAGACGCCCGAGAGACCGTTGGCGATCACGGTGCTCGCAGCGTCGAGCGAGTCAAAGGGACCCGAGTGCGTGCCGTTGGCGAAGGCCGTGTTCACCGCGGACTGCGTGCCGCCTGATCGCAGCACGAGGCGATATTCGCCGATCGCGCCCGTGGTCGCCTGGACCGTGACGGTGATTCGCGTGATCTTCACCGTTTTCGTGGCTGAGCCCGCGAGCACCGCGACGTCGGTAGGGGTGGCGGCTGGCGTGTTGTTGCCGAGCGAGGCGAAGTAGCTCGCCTTCTGGCCCTCGACATTGACCTGGGCCGAGCCCATGAGATCGAGCGTGCTCGGGCCCGTGATGCGATTGATGAATTGCGCCTGAGCGCCGGCCGCGCAGAGCGCGATCGCGGCCGCCAGGGCGATGTGCTTCAGGAATTTCATGTCGTGCTCCTTCGATGAAGGGAAAATCCCGGGGCGATGATTTGCCCCGGGTCGTCCAGGCCCTCTGGGCCTTAGTTCGAGACCACCACGCCAGGCGGGTACGTTGGCGGGTTACTGTCCTGCGCGCCGCTCACCACCAGGTCCGCTTCGACCGTGCCAGCGGTGAAGGGGCCGGTTGCGACCACGTAGTTCAGGCGGTAGTACCTCGGGATCCCGGCCGATTGCGGCGCCTGCTGGGTGAGTGGCACTTCGATCGTCTGGCCGGCAGCGAGATTCGCCTTCGGGATGGCGTCGGTCTGCGCGAGCACTGCCCAGGCGGCGTTGTCGACCGAGCCCTGCAGCTGCACCTGCAGCGTGGTTGCGCCTCCCGAGGTGAGCGCAACGAGTACCGTCACGAGCACCTTCATGGCGAACTGCTCGCCCAGAGCCATGTCGCGCTGAGCGAGCATGTCCAGCACGTTGGTCGAGACCGCAGTCACGGTGATCGCCGTGCCGGCCGGGTCGAACTGCAGGTTCTTGTCCAGGATGATGGCGTGGACGGCGCCCCGGGCTTGCGCCCCCGCGAAGGCTGCCGCCACGAGGGCGGCGATGAGTTTGCGTTTCATGGCTTCTCCTTGATGTTGGCCAGCGCGCCCTAAACCAGGCGCGCTTCGGTGGACAGGATCTGGTCGCAGGTCCTGACCGGCACCCCGCGGAACGTGGTGATGGGCTTGCCGTGCCATTCCCCGAGCGCTAGGAGGACGTTGGTCTTGTTGACCGCCTGGATGTCGAGGTAGGTACGGATCGTCCGGTTGGCGTAAAAGGCGCAGCGCCCGTACTGCAGGGCTTGCGGCGCATCCGAGTCCTGCTCGGTGGAAAGCCCGACCGGCGCGGTGGGCAGCCGGTGCACCGCGCGGATGAGCGCGTTGATCAGATTCGCAGCCGAGCCGCCCGAGAGCAGCGTCACGTCGATGTTTGCGATCCTGACCGCGTAGCGCCAGTCCCTGACCGAGAGGCCCATGTCCCACTTGAACTGGGTGCGGTACCCCTGGTATTGGTTCGAGACCGCATCGAGCAGCGTCCACTCCCCCAGGTCCCTGTGCTGCAAGCCGCTGATCTGGCCCTTCGGGAAAAAGCCGTGCATCGTGTTCGGCCCCCAGCACACGAGCCAGATCGAGGTGTTGGTCGAACCCGTGCCCCCCGCATCGATCACGTTGGCTGCGGTCTGGGCCGTGGCGATGAGCACCGTGTTGTAGCGCGGCGCAAAGCCCATAAAGCGCTCCGGGTTCACCTGGGTGTTCCCGTAGAACAGAGTGGCCGCCATCTGCTGGTTCATGCCCTCGAGGAAGGCCATGTCTTCCGACAGGCGGAATTCCGCGGTGTTGCCGTTGAGGTCGGCGAGCGACTTGTCGATCTCGCTGTAGACCTCGAGCATGCCGCAGGAGTCGATCACCTGGGCGGTCGTGCTCTTGGTCTTCGGCACGCCGTAGTTCAGCAGGCGCCAGGTGGCGCTCGGCAGGCCTGTGCGCACGGTCGTCTTGTGCCCGGTCGGCAGGTTCCCTTCGACGACGAGCATGTCATCGAGGATCTCGTTCGACTGGGAGAGCAGGTTGATGATGGTGGCGATCTTGCCGTCGTCATCGATGCGCCGGGCCCAGTCCGCGTAGGTGAGGGCGGTGCCGCCGATGGTGGCCGCGTAGACGAGGCCGAGGCGCTGCAGGATGCCCTCGAAGAGCATGGCGAGCAGCTGGGTGAAGATGTTCATCTGGATCTCCTTCAGGAAGTCATGGGGTTGGGCTCCTTTCGAGTGTTCTCGGTCCGGGTAGGCAGGGCGAGGTGTGTGCCGTCTTTGGACTCGATCGGGTTACTGTTGGTTGGCGAGTTTCGTCGCCCCTTGATTCGGATAGAGCACCGCCGCGGGGTTCTTGGGGTCTGGCGTCACGGCCGCACTGCCTGCCACGTGGGCCGGCTCGTTCACCGATTTCGCCAGGCGCGCCAGAAACCGGATGATCTCCGGGTGGTTGCCTGCTCCCGTGAAGTTGAAGGCTTCACGGATCTTGGCCGCCTCGGGGCCCCCGAACTTGTCGATCGCTTTAGCGATCGACGCCTTCATGGGCTCGTAGTTGGCGCCGCCGATCTCCTTGTCGCCCTTCACTTCCTGCTGCCACTTCGTCTGCGTTTCTTCCCACAGCTTGTACGGCTGGTTTGCCGCTTCCTGCAGGTCCTTGAAATGCTGGTCCACGAGGCTCTGTGCCGCCTCCTGGGTCATGCCGGCTGCGCCCGCGATCGCCTTGAACGATTCGAGTCCGGCTTTCGTCGCCGGTTCGTCGGCCTTCACGCCCTCGGGCAGCTTGAATTCGGTGTAGACGACCGGCGCTTTTGCGTCGAGGTCGAATTTCAGGCCCTTTTCCTGGGCTTGTTTCAGCGCCTCGTCGGCGCTCAGCTTGTCGATCTCGACCTGCTTGCCGCCCTTCTCGACCAGGTAGGCGCGGGCGTTGAGCACCGTCGCCGTGCCGAAGAGTTCGAGCGCCTTCGCGTCATCGATGCCCTTCAGGTCCTCTGCATTCGAGACCGTCCGCGCGAGGCATGCCCGCGCCTGAGCACCCGTGGGCTTGGCTGGTTCGGCCGGCGCCGCGGCGCTGGCGACGATGTTCGCTTCCTTGCCGGCAGCTGCCGCCGGTGCCGCGGCGGCTGGTGCTGCTTGCGCAGCCGCAGGAGGAGCGGCTGGCTGGGGGGCGGCACCCCCTCCAGCGGCGGCAGCGGTGCCTTGAGTATCCACGAAGAGGCCGGGGCGCCCGAAGGCGTCCTCGATGATCATGCCGAGTGCGCTGCGGGCGAGCGGGGAAGCGTGGGTCCGGGTGCGTTCATTACGCATTGCCTTCTCCCTCTTTGAGCATGGTCAGGTACTTGTCGGGGTAGTGCTTGGTCAGGTCGGCCTGGATGCGCAGGCCCACGTTCCTCTGGCCCTCGTTGAAAAAAGTGGTGCTGTTCCCGGTGAAGCTTGATCGGGAGATCCCGCAAAAGGCGAGCAGGTCCCAGAGGTACAGCCGCGCATCTGGTTGTTCGAGGATCTGCCGCAAGCCGTTCAGCCGCCGCGCTTCGTGTTGCTTGACACTGGCATTGCGCTCTCCGGCGCTCGCTGCATCGCCCAGGTCGACGATCTGCTTGACCGCCGCGGGCTTAGGCGCTGGCGCGTTCATGGGCTTCCGTTTCGGCCGGAGAGGTGGCCGCCGAGGGGATAATCGGGCCGCTGACCGGCGGCTCGGGCGGGGGTGTTGGCAAGCGGAAGATCGCCTCACCCGCGCGCGCCGTGTGCGTGGATAGTTCGACGTCCATATAGACCTTCAGGCCGATTGCGCGCGCCTGGTCGCAAAAGCCGATCCACTCCGGGACTATCGCTGGCATGACGCCGTACTCGATGTCTTCCTCGACCACGCCGGCCCGGAAGTACGGGCGTTTGAGCGCGCCCAGCACAGAGGCTTTCACGAGCATGCAGCCTGGCGGGATCGCGCGCACTTCGGCTACGGGTTCGCCCTCTTGGATCGGCTGATCGTCGAGCGGTGCCACGATCAGGCCCTGCTCCGCGCTCGCGCGCATGTAGGCCGCACCGACCACGTCGCGCTGCCGACTGAGCAGCTGGCGGAGCGCAAACTGCGGGAGGACGATGTCGGGTGAGACGAAGAAGTAATAGTCCACGTTCAAGGGGCGCGCCGCCTCGATCGCGTTGTTGTAGCCCATGGAGAGATTGCCCAGACCCGGCTCCACCTTGTGGCCCACGAGCGCGATCAGGGCCCCGGGATTAAAGCAAAGCGAGGCGAAGGACAAGGCGAAGTCGGCGTGCACCATCGCGCCCTGGGAGACCAGCACCACGGCCACGCGGTAGGGATTACCGGCATTCAATTCCTGGCCATCGGGGCCCACGATACCGCCCAGTTTCCGCTGGCCGAGTCCGGCGCGAAAGGCTGAGCGCACGATCGCGTTCCGGTCGCCGTTTAGTCTGGCGGGGCCGTTCACGAGAGAAGCTCCAGCAAGATCTCCTGGACCTGGCAGTGCGAGATCGCGTTCGGGGTAAAGGTTTCCATGAATCGCTGGGCGTCGATCTTACGGCAAAACGTCAGCGCCTGCGTTTGATCCGTCGTCCACCAGAGACCGGGCTGCGGCGCCCCCTTCGGATCAAGGGTCGGGTAGAGCGCTAGCCCCTCGTCGAACCTTTGCAGGGTATAGCCGTGCTCGGGGCTCATCGGGTCAGGCTTTGGCCATGTCTGGGTAGAGGATCTGGGCCACGCTCCTGCCCTTCAACTTCGCTTGGTGCTCGGCGGTCTGGGTGGTTGAATCCTGCGGGCCCGTGGGCACCCTCTGCAGGTTGCCGCTCGCGGCGGCGCCTTTCGTGTGCGGGCCTTTGGGCGATACCGTCGTCTTGGGGTTCGCGTGCAGCATGTCGATCTCCTTTGTTCGTGGCTAGACCGAGTATCCCACAATGTCCTTCGCCTGGAACACCTCCGGGGCGTAGATCAAGTTGAGGTGCGCGACCAGCGCATCGCGCAGCTCGTCGCGCAGTTGGGTGTCGTTGGTGAGTCCGGCCACGGTGAAGGACTTCTTGCCGGAACGCTGCGGGGGGAAGAGATGCAGGAATTCCACCATGATCTCGACCCCGCCATCTGGTGTCGTTCCTTTGCGCTCGTGCGTGAATATCCGTGCATAGACCTTTGCCTGGTGCTGGGGCATCTGGGACTCCTAGAATTTGCAGCCGAGAACATCGGCCGCGGTGAATACGACACCAGGCACGGCCGCCAAGTCCGTGACGAAGGCCGACAATTGCTCTCGCAGATTGGCCTCTATCTCGGTGTCCGTCATCGTCGGGATCTCGATCGGGAAGATATTCTCTCCCGCGCTCGCGCCCCCGACTGGCGCGCTTAATCGCCAGTTGATGATGATGTTGGTGAGTTCTGGGGTGTCGCCACCGCCTTGGCCGATGATCCGCGCTGATATTTTTTCGTTCGCCATGATGCCTCCTTGTCAATCCCAGTACCCAGACACGCCGATCACGCCGTCGAATACGCCGGCGGTGATCGCGGTCAGGGACAGGATGCGAATGCCGATGTGGAAAAAATCGCCCGGATTCACAACGATGGGCGTGGCAAGACTAATACTCGAGGCCCCGGAGCGCGCGACCGCCGTGCTCACCGCTTGCGCCGCCGTCGCCACATCCAGGATCGGCAGCGGCGTCATGCGCGGAGATTTGGTGCCGATCGTAGTGCCGCCCACGGCGTCCGCCGTGGCGAGGGATAGCGCCGTCGAACCAGCCGCCGCGAACCAGGCCCAGGCAGCTGGGCCGCCCACGAGGGCGGTCGAAATCGTTAGGGGCGAGATTATGAGGTCCGTGATCACAAGGTTTCGCCCATCGCTCGCAGTGCCCGCCGCTTCCGGCAGCACCGGATTCTGGTACGAGCAGACTATGATGTTCGAGTGCGCGGCGACGTTGAAGGACGCGCCGTTCATGCGGTAGTACCCGCCCAGCCCCGTGATAACCGTCGCAACGTTCGAACCGGTGGCGCTTGTGGGCGCGGTGCCGGAGGCCTGGATCAGCGCGGTGTTGCCGGTCGTGCCGGTCAGGCCCTGCTGGCCTTGCGAGGAATGCCGCCCCATGAGCGCTTGGCGCGCAGCGAACGATTGATCTGCCTCGAAACCCAAGCGCTGTACTGACAGGCTACCGATGTCCAACGCTGGCGCCGAGGCTGGAGCCGTGGTGTGAAATTGCCGGATGATGATCGGGTAGCCGGAGGCCTTGACGATGTTCGCCGCATCGGGCTGGCGCACGATCTCGGCTTGGTAGACCCCATTGACCCAGAATTCAACACCATACTGCGTAACCACCACCTCGTACTCCCGCCCCACTGCGTCCGAGTATGGCACCCCGCCGTTAATGTTCACGGTGAGCGAGGCGGGCGCCCCGCCCGTTGTGTATTCAAGAACTCCGATCAGGCCTCCGGCAGAGGTCCAGCGGAACCCCATGAATTCGTTCATCACTGCGGCTTGGTTCACCGCCACGTCGTAGTAGCCGAACCCAAACTCGAACACCTTGTTGGCGATCGCCCCGTTCGTCGTGCGGATGATCCCCTTCAAGCGCAGCGCCGAGCCGTCCTCGATCTGAAAAAGGCGCCAAGAGACGAACGAGATCCCGCTGTTGAGGGTGGTTACCAGCGCGCTATTCAGGCGCAGGAAGCCCGCAGTCAGCGCGCTCGTGAGGGTGGTGAGGTTCTGGTTGAACTGCGAATTGATAACCGTCGCGCCGTTCAGGTCCATCTTGAACATGAGGCGCGAGGTCGCCGCGTATATCTCGCCTTCGGCGGTGATCCGATTCTCTCTGGCGAGCGCCGCATCGCGCAGGTAGGCTTGGCGAAGGAGGCCCGCCTGGATCGCGGTGAGCGGGGCGTTAAAGCGCGCGTTGCCGCTCGCATCCTGCTGCAGTTCGCCAGCGACCCCAGTCAGTGCAATCTTTGCGCCAGCCATCTATACCCCCACGCACATCACATCGTATGCCCCGCGAGCTTCCGGCTCGCTGTAGACGGTTACGGTGAATCCGTTGCCCGCCACAATATCCGAAATCTCTACTTCGAGTTCGAGCAGGCGCATTTCGTCCGGGTCGGTGCCGGCTGGTGTGAGCACCTGCGGAACGATCTTCGAGTTAGCCGCCACCCACGCCTGGCCGCTCACGACGACCTGCGCCTTGTCGGTAAAGCCGGCGTCAAAGTTCACGGTCGCCGTGACCCCGTTGGCACCCCCGCCCCCGCCCCCGCTGACTGCGACAGTCGCGGTTGATCCACTGACTGTGACCGTGACGCCAGACCCGGTGAAATCGAGGGCGCGGACATAGCCTTGGCTTACGCCCTCATCGAGCGCTTCCACGTTGTTGGCGGGTTTCGTTCCCATCAGCTGAACTCTTGCACGCTCAGGCGCGCCGCGGCGGCGCTGGCGATCGCATTTACCGCGCCAAGGTCGAAATCGTACTCGTCCATCTCAAACACATCCTGCGGGTAGAGCGTGATTCCGTTATCCAGCACCGCAGCGCCGTTCATCGACAGGCTGACTCGTTGCCCGCCGGTGGAGGTGTTCCGAAGATGCAGACCTTTCCTCACCGCATTCGCTGCGACCGCGCTCGCGCTCGCCACACCCACGGTCGCTGTCGTCGGCACTGCTGGAGCGAGGTCGGTCTTCGTATTGACCGGGATCGCGGCCTGGTCCGATGCCAGGACGACCGGGGTTGAGGCCGCCATCGTCTTTTGGCCTTGCGTATTCACCCGCGCCTGGAACCCGGCCAACGTGAGCATCGTGGCAAGGGTGGCCTCGGTCGCGGCGCCGGCGATGGTCCCGAGATTGGCGGTGAGCACATCGGCCGCGGTGAGCGCCCGGATCTGGCGCGCGTCGTACAGTGTCGCGCCAGCAGCGAGTTCGATCACGGTGTTGAAGTTGGCCGCGCTTTGTTTGATCTGCTGGCCCTGGGACCCGTAAGTCACCCCAAGGAGGCGCCCTGCGCGGTCGGTCACGTCAGCGTTGAACGTGCCGACTCCAGTCGCCGAGGTGTTCAGGTTGCCGCTCGCGTCGACCGTGAGGGTCACTGGCATCAGGAGGCTTGGGCTCCAGGCGTAGCCCAGCACGTTCATCGCGCCCGCCTGGCCGGTCACGTACTGCGGGACGAGGGAATTGATATCGAGATAGAAGACCGGCTGGTGAGCGTAGTCCCTGAGCGGTTCGAGCGGCATCAGCGCACGCCTTCTGAGGAGGCCATCTTGATCTTCTCGATCGCCCGCGCGACGGCGGCGGCGACTTCGGCCACGAGGCTTGCCCGCGTCCAGATTTGGGTGGGGTGTTTCATCTCCGCAAGGACGCCTGCGACCAGGTCGTCGAGCGCGATTTCGAGGTGGATCCCCCCATCCGGGGCGATCTCCGGGTCGACGAAGACGGTCACCCGGATCCCCGGGTTATGCCAGTAATTCGAGATGACGACTTTGGAGCGCATGCTGATTCTGCCGGCCGGTCAGTGCGTGAGGAGGCGCATGCCTCCAGTGCTGCCTTCCACGTGCCTGGCTTCGATGAGCTCGATCTTGCCCGTATTCGGGTCGCATTTCAGGGGCGGCAGTATAGGGTGCGCGACGATGATGTAGCCGGCGTGAAAGAGGATTGATGTCTGTCCGTCGTAACCCTCGGGCAGCTGGCAGACGAAGCGGCCGCCGCGCACCGCGGCACCGAGTAGGCCTGGCGCATCGACGCGCTCGACCAGCGCGACCCTGGCGCCACGCGGGAAGATCGGATTTTCCTCGAGGTCCGGGTCCATCGCTTCAGCCCAGCATCATCTGCAAGGCGTTCTGGCCTCCGCCCACGTCGGTCTCGGAGAGGACCTTGCCGGCGCCGATCGTGCTTGCGGTTGCCTGGGCCATCATCTCGGCCTGTTTTTGCTCGGCCCTGGCGGCACGTATTTTCAAGACATCTGCGAAGGGCCGGACGGCTTTGGGCGATACGCCCAGGTAGTCGGCGTACTGCTGCACCATTTCGTCCCAGTCGGCATTGTCCATGGCCTCCGGCACTGCGGCGCCGACCCGGCCGACGAAGCTTGCGAACTGCTCGATCCCGGTTGTCATGGTGGCCTTCTGGGCCTGCGCGAGCATCGAGACATACTCGACCTTCACGTGCTGGCCGCGCAGTTCAGCAGGCGGGGTAGGGATCAAGCCCGCCCGCAGCATGCAGTTATAGACCCGGGTGAGGGCTGGATCGAGAGCCTCCACCCCGAAGCGCTCGATGACCGAGCCGATCTGGATCAGCTTCTCGCCTTTGCGCTCCATGATCTCGAGCTCGTTCCTCGGCTGCACGCCCTCCATCTGGGCCCACATCTGGAACAGATCGTTGAAGAAGGTCACCTTGATCCGCTGCTGGACTTCCTGGATGTCGGCGACCATGTGCTGCAGGTCTGGTTTCACTTCGTAAGCAGGCTTGAAACCCACGCCGTTGGCGACCTGCGGGACATAGGTCACACCACCTGGCAGCACGCTCGCCGGCTCGTTCTTGAGCGCCACGTCAGCGATGAGGGGGGGATTCACCATCTTGTCGATTGCCTGGGCCTTGCGCTTTTGTTCCACCTGCAGCTGCTTGACATCGCCCAGCGCGTCCATTCCGGGTGATCGACCGTAGGCATCGTTGCCGACCACATCCCAGCGGGGGGCGACGAATGGGACCTCATGGTAGCCGCGCACGCGCAGGATCCGCTCCTTGGTGCTGCCGTATTCCCAGTAGACTTCCCGGTACATCATGCCCCCTAAGCCGGGGAGACCATCGACGTATCGGTCGTTGGGCTCGATCGCATGGCAGACGATGATCTCCCGCGATCGCCCGGCGCCGCCGGTCTTCACGGCCTGCTGCACGGTGGGCGAGCAGTTTTCCATGCCGAATTGCTCCACCACCTGCATCGTGGTCTGCACGAACTCCCGGTAGAAAGTGTCGACATTGCCGCGCGCGCCGTTGGCGAGGTAGTACTCGCCCGCGCAGGTGTTGAAGCAGTTGATCACATTCTCGAAGTCCTCGTAGATCAGCATGGGGGCTGTGCCGAAGATCCCGAGATCGCCGTACATGGTAGCGAGCGTGTTGTAGAAATTCGACTCCGCCAGCACCGAGCGCATGCGCCTGGCGACTTCATCCAGCCAGGCCTTCACCGACCAGTATTCGGCAAGGTCCGCGTCGTCGATCATCATCCGGAACCAGATCGAGGTGGGGCTCGTCATGCCGCTCAAGAGCCCCGCGGCGAGCACGCGGGCGGCGATAGTGCCGGTTGAATCGATGATGCGCTGATTGATGGGCGAGCCCCGGTTGCCCTGGTTTGGCGTGATCAGCCACTTGTAGCGGCGCGGCAGCAGGTAGTCGGCGAGCTCTCGCCAGTGCGTCCACCAGCTGTAGCGCTCGGTCCGCAGCCCGCCCAGCATGTTGTCGACGTGCTGGCGTAGCGCGATCAGTTGCTGCTGGGTCGGATCGGGCGCGCGCCGCGGGACGCGCTGCCTGGTTGCCGTCGCTTCAGGCATCCTGGTACTCGGGATAGAAGGGCAGCGGCACGCACTTCCCCGCGAGTTCGTGCGGTGAGTCGGCGCAATAATCGATCATGCCGGCCCGAAGGAAGTAGTGACATGTGGTGATCTGCGGGCCGCTCGGCACCCATTCGGCACCCACCCATTGCCCGGCGGTCGTGTAGCACCGAATGCTCGGGCTGAAGGTGGGCTGCTCGTGGTTGCCATCAAAGCTCCAGCGTGCTCCGGTATTGGGGTGTGGCTGCTCGACGTAGATTCCATGCGGTCCTTTGCAGCCCGGGCACCAGTGCAGCCATCCAACCGGCGCGTCGGCTTGGTCGACGATCCTCCGCCGGCGCCGCGGCCCCGGCGTCACCCGGTGTCACCCGGTGTCAGGGTTGCGCGCTGGCGGCGAGCCTATCGGCCTCCGACGCGCCGTCATGGGGCGACAGTGCCGGATGCGCACGGACCTCCGCGAGCTCGACGCTCATCGCCTCGACTTTGACTTCGAGGTCGGCCAAGCGCGCGATGCTTTCGGGTGGCACGCCCGCTTCCGTTGAACCGATGTGCTCGAGCACCGTGATCGCGTAGGCTTTCTGCGCCTGGCGCAGGGCTTCGTTCGGGTCGACGTGTTCGTGCCAACGATCGTGTACGGCGAGGACTGCGAGTAGCGCTGCCTTGATTTTCTCCATCGTGCTTCTCCTTGGGTGGCTGATTACTCGCCGAGCAGAGACTTCCTGGTCGTCGTCGCAGGCTCGATCAGGCCCTGCGGGGTGGTGGTGATGGTCTGGGCTGTGCCTTGCGCGGCTTGAGCTTTTTTCTTCGCCTGGGTGGCCGCCTGCTGGCCTTGCGGCGCGCTGGCAGTAGGGGGTGGTGCCGGCGGAGGCGGGGGAGGCGGGGGGATCGGCATCTCTGTCTCGCCGCCTCCGAAAATTTTACTGATACCTTTGACCAGTCCGCCCATCAGGGCCTCCGTTGCGCCGCGAGTGCCGAACGCGCATGGTAAGCGCAAAGTGCGCAGCGCACAAATTAGGCGAGCGGATCGTAGTCGGACTTCACCCCGGCTGGCAGCCTCACCTCCATGCCGCAGATGCGCTCAGCGCCGGGTGAGCCCTCGCGCACCCCGCAACGCTCGCAGTACCTGCCAGGGCCCGCGCCCAGGCTCATTCCATCGACCATGCGATGGCGCGCGCGGTCCTCAACGTTGCCCGTGGATGGGGTCGTATTCACTCTGCACGCCTGGCTTGTGGCCCAGCTTCGTGAGGTAGTTCGGCATCAGGGTCATGAGCGGGATCCCTGAGAGGATCAGGTAGCGTGTTGCGTCCATCAAGTGGTCGCCCTCTTTCACGACCGCCCCCTTTTTGTCCCGCCGGTAGATGCGGTACTCGCCCAGCCAGTGCTGCAGCGTGCGAAAGACCTTGAGGCGCCCGGTCGAGAGGCGCTGGTACACCTCATAAATACCAGCTTCGACTGCGTTCAGCGCTTCGTTTACGCGCAGACCTTGGTCCCGGTAGTCCTGCAAGAGGCGACTGCCGTCCTTCTGGCTTCGCCCGCGTGCGGCCGGGTCGATCACGCCCTGCAGCCATTCGCCGCGGGCCCTGATCCCTGCCGCGTGTACCGACGGCTCGGCCTGAGCCCGGGCATATTCACCGATGAGGTAGAGGACGTCGGTCTCCCGATCGTGCGCTGCAAAAATAGCGGCGGTCATGTTCCAGCCCACGTCCATGCCGTAGCCGCGCGGCCAATAAGCGGGCACATCGAAGGGCTCAACTAAGATCTCGGTTTCCCCGATCGGGTAGATGGCCCCCGAGCCCAGCTGTGGCACGCCTTTGGTGCGCGCGTCCCGTTGGTAGACCGGGTAGCTCGCGGCGAGCTCTTTTTTTTCTTTCGCGCCCAGGTGCGGGGCATCGTCCCAGGTGGCGCTGACGAGGTAACGGCTCATCGAGTGATCACTCGATTGCCGTGCGCCTGATGCCGGTCAGCTGCCAGGCGAAGATGTCGGCCTCGAGTTCTGAGCGCGCGATCTGGGCGGCACTTCGCGGCAGCAGCACTCCCCACCCCAGCGCTACCCGCCAGAACCCGCGCCGGCAATGGCCAAGAGCAAGGTGGCCAAGCTCATGGGCCGTGATAAAAGTCAGGTCTTCGAGCGTGGTGCCGAAGAAGTAGCGCAGGTTGAAGATCACGGCTTGATGCCCGGGGAGCCCTGGCAGGTAAATCGCATAGGCCGCGGTCTTGGAATGCGGGGGCAGTGTGCGGTAGTAAAAGGTGATCGGCTGGACTCCAGCGCGCCGTGCGAGGTCCAGGGCCCAATGCTCCGGGGTGAGGCTCATGCGCTTCGCCCCACGCAGGCTGAGGCTGGTGAGAAACCAGGTAAGCAGGATGCTCGCCGCGATCAAACCGGCTGCTATCTTGAGCGCCGTCATCGGCTTCTCACCACCCCGCCCTCGGGGTTCTGGCCGCCTGGCATGAAGAGCATCACGACTTTGGAGAGACCCTCGAGCGGCGTGAAAGTGAGGAGGATGACGCCGTCCGTGGTCATGGTCCTGGTCAGGCACTCGGCGTAGATGAGTTCCCCTTCGTCGCCTTCGGGTTCTTCGTCCAACCAGATCCCGTGCTTGGCGGTGCCCTCGAAGCTGCCGCGGCCCTGCTGGTAGGATTTCACCCCGAGTGTGGACCAGCCGTCCTGGTCGCCGTGCGCATCGTGGTGCTTGACCGTCATGGTGTCGATCAGATCGTGGGATTTCCAGGTGATCTCGCCGATGTCCTCCCACGGGATGAGTCCGGTGCCGCTCACCCGCTTCTCGCCGTCCTGGTAGGCGATGTCGCCGAACATAACCTTTTGCAGGATGTCGCGGGTGGTCTCGTTCGTTTTGCCGCCCATCCACCATTCGACCGGGTGCGCGAAGCGCCGGCCCGGCCACCAGGGTGGGTAGCGCCCGGTCAGATGGCAGGTGGTCTCGTAGCCGCCCATGCCTTCGGTCTTCCCGACCCGGTTCGCGCACATCGCGCAGCGCTCGCGGTGGAGGGTGCCAGCTTTGAAGAATTCCAGGTGTTTTTTGTAGAGCGCGCGCCGCAGGGGCCCGGTGTCCGGGTAGTACGTCCACAGGCGCCGGCGCGCGCGCAGGAGGTCGCGCTGCTCGAGGAGCGCGATGAGCTCGGCCTTGTCGCCCACGCTCAGGCGTTTAAGCAGCGCGGGATTTGTTTCGATCTCGTCTAGGCTGACGCGCGCCACGGTGAGGTCCTTTGCCCTTGGCCAGCAACTGCAGGATGCGCCGGTCCATCTGTTCTTCGGTGAGGATAGCGCCAGTTTGCACCTTGCCCGAGTGCTGCAGCCTGATCGTTTCCTTCATCCCCAGGCGCACCTTGCCGAAGAAGATGGCGGCCGCGGCGCTGGTCTCGGTCAGTTTGAGGAGGTTTGCGCCACCCTTCATCTTCGCTTTTACCATGCCGGTCCGGAGTTCCTCGTGGAAGACCTTGCGCAGGGTCGTGGGGCTGATCGGCCTGCGTGTCGCGGGGTTGATCATGAGGAGCACGATGTCGTCGTGCGGAATGCCGAGCGCCGCCGCGACCTCCGCCTGCTGGCGGTGCTCGGTCGTGGGCTTGTAGCCCGTGTCCTTCGGCCTACCAGGTTTTCGCTTTGCCGCGGGTTTTGGCGATCGCCTCGAAGGTCTTTTTCTCTTTGGCATGGGTTGCTGGTTTGCCTGAGTGTTCCTGCCAGCGGCGCACCGCCTGGTCGACGTAGCGTGGGTCAAGGTCACAGGCGTGGGCGATGCGCTTGGTTTGCTGGGCGCCGATGATCGTGGATCCAGAGCCAGCGAAAGGATCGAGCACGATTTCCCCTTCGCGGGTGCTGTTCGTGAGCGCGCGCCTGGCGAGCTCGATCGGCTTTTGATTCGGGTGCCAGGCGGTCTCCCGCCCGTGGCCGTTGTCGCGGCCCACCTCCCAGACGTTGTCTGCGAATGAGGACGCCTGCAGGTAGATGGGCTCGCCTTGCTCGAGGTGCACATGACGCACCTTGCGGCCCTTGGGCGCTGCGCCCGCCACGTGGATCTCGCGGCCGTCCTTGCCAGTGAGGGTTAGCCCCCCCCCGACGCTCGTGCAGGGCTTGCCGTTGCTTGAGCGCGCCTCGGCGCGCCACACCGTGGTGCTGGTGCGATCGCCGTGGAACGCGGGCTTGACCCCTTGGCGCGCCGCGTAGAAGCACGACTCGTGCGCCCAGTGATAGTCCGACCAGCTGAGCACCACGCGGGGTTTCACCCAGATGATGGTGGCCAGTTCCACGAGGCCTACGTCGCGCATCGCGTTCGATAATTCCTCGCGTGTGCTCGTTGCGTGCCAGATGTACCAGCCTGCATCTTCAGCCGCATGCGCCAGCGCTTGAGCGAAGGCCCGCTGCAGCATGTCGGCGAGTTTCCCGCGGCGAAGGTCGTCGCCCTTGATCACCTCGAATTTTCCGGAGCGAGCTTCGTAGCTGACCCCATATGGCGGATCGGTGAAGACGCATTGCGCCCGGCTACCCGCCATCAGGGTCTTCAGGGTGGCCGCCTTGGTTGCATCGCCACAAAGGAGCCGGTGCTCACCCAGCAGCCACAGGTCGCCTGGCTCACTGATCGCCTTGGGCTGGAGCGCTGGCGCGCCGGGTTCCTTGGCGGCTGGCGAAGGCTTCAGCAGGAGCTCGACCTCGCGCGGATCGAAGCCTGTGATTGAGAGGTCGGCACCCATTGCCTGGAGTTCCCTGAATTCGACCGCGAGTACGTCAGCGTTCCAGGATGCGCCCTCAGCGATCTTGTTGTCGGCCAAGCGGTAGGCGCGTTTCTTCGCCTGCGAGAGGCCGCGCCTCACGATCACCGGGACCTTCGCCATCTCCAGCTGCTGCGCCGCCATGTAGGCGCCCTGCCCGGCCAAGATTTCTCCCCGGTCGTCCACGAGGATGGGCTTCGTAAAACCCACGGCCTTGATGCTTAATACCAGTTGGGTGATTTGCTCAGGCGGGTGGTCGCGCGCGTTCCTGGGGTAGGCCTTCACCCGCGCAATCGTCCAGTACTCAACCCGCAGGGGTCCAGGGTCTTTTTTCATAGGCATCAGATAATTATCGCGCGCGGGATCGTTTTGCCGGGCGGGTGATCTTGGCTATTTCCTCGTCGGTGGCGAGGCGCACCGTGAACTCATTGCGCTGCCCGATCACGATGCCACCAACCCCAAACATCATCGCCCGCTCTAACGCCATGAGGTGCGTGGGCCAATGGGGCCCGATCTCGCGACCAAGGATGCAGCCGTATCGCTCGAGCGGGCGCGGTGCGAAGATGATCAGCGGCGGGCTCGTCACGATCTTGCGCACCGGCATGAGGACGCCGCTGTCGATCACCGCGGGCGCTACGCCCGCTGCGAGGATGGCCTGGAGGAAGCCGCGCCTGGTGATCGTCATGGCTAGAAGAAGGTGGAAAAAAACGGGCCTCGGAAAAGGGGAACTAAACCGGGGCCTGAGTGCTTTCGCACACACCGCGAAGGGAGGAGACGCGGCACCCGTATGATAGGCCGGTCGGTTGCAGTGGTCAACGCAGGACCTCATCGCAGGCGCTCAACCTACGAAAGCCCACGGCATCGGTCACGCTGCGCACTTCGACGATGGTGCCCCCTGGGTCGACCGTCAGGCTGATCGTGCACAGCGGCCTGGACAAGGGCAGCGTGCCAGGCGGGTGGGTGGTCCAGTCGTAGACCGTGAGCCCGTTAGCAGCCGTGTACTGCCGGCTGGCTGGTCCGTTGGCGAGGAAGAAAGCATCGGCCGCGCGCCCTTTGATGCGCTCGATCACTTGGTGGCGGATCTCGGTGCGCTCCTGGGCGCTTGCGCAGCCCTGCAGCAGCACGGCGAGCGCGAGCATCAAGATGGCCAGGACCAGGATGCGGAGCAAAACGCCTCCGGCCTCGCGGGCAACCTCGAGCAGGTTGTCGATCTGTTTTTCGTGATCAGTGTGCATCGCGAGCTCCTTGGTTGCTCAGGCGATCGTGTCGTGCCCGTACTTGGCGATGAGCAAGGCTTCCGCCCGGTTGTGGTCCTTCACCCGCCCGAGGCTTGCCTGGGGAAATAGCCGGATGGCGAGCGCGCGCCCCTGCTCCTTGGTGTTTGTCAGCTTCAGCGCCTTCTTCCAATCGGCCGGGCGCACAAGGCTGTGCCGGTAGTGGCGCGCCATCACCACCCCTTCGATCAGACCCGCCGAGAGGAAACAGGAGGCCGTCACCCCGACGTGCTGCTTCGGGAAGGCGATCGGGGACTCGATGAATACGTGGATCTCATTCCGGTCGTAGTCCTTCGTCCAGTCGCGCAGCAGCTCCTCGAGGGCTGCGCCGTTCACTTGGTTCTTCACGTAGGCGTGCGCGCCCTGGCGCTCCATCACAGGGATGTCGGCCATCTCCAGATATTCGCCCAGGTGTCCCACCATGCCGATGGCGCCGGTTAGCCCGGGGTCGATGCCGATCACGATCATGACGGCTCCTCGGCCTTGTCGAAATCGTTCAGCGCCGGCTTTATCAGCGCCAGCACCGACGCGCTGCATGTCGGGCAAAGGTCGACGTCCGACCACGTGCTGTAGGTGCAATCGGTGTCGGTCGCCACGTGGACGTCCAGGCTGATGGTCTTTTTCGGCTCGGCCTCGTATAGGGCCCCGCACTTGTCGCATTTGCTTGCGTCGCTCATACCGCCCTTAGTGTCGCGGGCCCCGTGCGCCTCTCGAAGAAGCCTTCGCGCTGTGGGTAGGCCAGCATGTACAGGCGCCCGAGGTCGGGCCACCAGTGGTCGTTCAGCTTCCAGCCGTGCTCGTTCGGCGCCTCGCGCATCGCAGTCTCGTGGCGTAGCCACTCCCCGATCGTGCGTGCGCTGTAGCGCTGCCGCCCGCGGTCCCAGATCAGGTTCGCCTGGGCTTCGAAAGCGTCCCAGATCTTCGCGTTCTTCTCCAGCCACTCGGCGAAGTCCTTGCGGAAGTGGCTGGGGTTCGCACCCACCAGCACATTGAGCGCCATGCGCCGGCGGTAGATGTCGGTCTGCCATGCTTGAGTCTCGTCGAAGAGCGGCAGGTGCTGGAAGGCTTGGGCGTGCTTGGCGGTCATGGCAGCACGCTCATGCAGGCCGCGATGAGGTTGCGGAGCCATTGGGCTGCGTAGGCGTCGTGCTCGTTGTAATACGCGCCCTCATTCACGCCCTCAACTCCGCAATCGAGAACGGGTGCCGGCGGGCACCGATCTGCACGATGATGTTCTTCGCCTGCCAGCCGTCCAGCCGCATGCCGTAGTCTTTGAGGACTGCCCTAGCAAGGCGCTCGGGTTCGTCCACCGCGTAGTCGCGCAACTTGGTCTCGTCGCCCCCCAGCTTCTCGATGTAGGCCGTGGCGATCGCCGGGCCCCGCGCTGCCTGCCCGCTTCGCTCCTGCAGCTGGATCCAGATTTGCGCTGCATCCCGCTTCAGGTACTCGAGCGCGTGGCGCTTGAGCACGTACCACTTGTCGCCCGAGGCGAGGTAGCCCTGCACCACCGCGAGCGCTGGCTCCGCGCCCAACTCCTTTACCAGCTGCGCCATGATGCCGTTCAGCTTGGCGCTGCCCGGGTAGTCGGCCTGATAGCGGGCCTTGATGCCGTGTTGGTATGCTGCAGCGCACTGTGCTGCCGGGCTCGGCCCGGAAGGTTTCTGTATTTCTTGAGTATCTTCTTTCTTCTTGGGTGCACGTGGTGCGCGGGGGGGGCGCACGTCGACCGCCCCCCGGGCCGCATCTTGCCCTCCCCCCAGCGCAAAATCTGCGCTGGGGTCGGGAAGTGGTAAACCGGGCTGCCTGAGCCCGAGCCAGATCGCGTCCGATGTCCTGCCACCCTTGCCGTCTGGCCTCATGTCGCGGCGCAGCAGGCCGGCGGCCTCCAGGTCCTTCATGTGCATCTGCACGGTGCGTCTTGTGTAGCCGGTCCTCTTGCAGACCCAGGCGATGCTTGGGAAGCAGTAGCCGCGCTCGTCGGCGCGGTTGCCGAGCATGAGGAGGATGTGCCGCTTGGGCGGCTCGAGTTCGCGGGCCTGGCCTTCCTCGAGCGCCCAGCGCAGGGCCTCGATGCTCATGCGGTGCCCCGCTGTTTCACGTGGAACCCTTGGCGGCGGCTTTGAGGATTTGGCTGGCCCGTTGCTTGGTCACCCCGAGCACGTTGCCGATCTCCTGTACGGTCTTGCCATCAGCGCGCAGCTTGACAGCGCGCCGACGGCGTTCGTCCGATTCCTCGAGCATCTTGCGGTAGTCGGCGACCCGGCTGCTGATGGCTCTGGCTGGCATGGCCCGGACCATACTACGATTCGGCTGGGTTTGTCTAGGCGGTTGTTGACAGGCTGGGGGTTGGTATGGTTCTATGCGGTCGTGGCGCCCGAGCCCAGGGCGTAGAAACTGGAGATGCCTATGGCCACCGACCCGCGCACTGCCCGATTCAACCCTACCAGCCTGATCACCTTCGGCGTGGGGCGCGCATGATCGCCGAGCGCCGCAAATTGTTCTTCCCGGATGCCACCGGGGATGCGCCAGCGCCTGGCAAGCGCGCCCGCATCCTGCTTGAGGCGCATTCCCTGCGTGGGGTCTTGGTCAGGGTGGTGCGGATCTCCAAGCGCACTGCTTGGGCCAGTGTTGTGTTCCTTGAGACTCGTGGTGCCTACGCTATCGGCGATGCCGGTGGTTTCCATAGCTACGAGCTGGAGGTCGTGGCGTGAGGGCGCTTCTCGCCTATTTGCTCGGCTTTCGCGCCTATTGGCTCGGCTGCTGGGAGGAGATGCGCGCGCGCCGGCGCATCGCCCTGGTTGAGCGCGAGCAGGCCTACCATCGTGAGCTCCTTTACTTCCACGCCGGGCGCGCGCACGCCTGCCATCACGCCCTGATCCGCATGCGCCGTGAGTTCAACGAGCGCTGCTTGCGTGCCCACTCTCCGAGCCCGTGCCAGCTCGACGGGTCGCGCCGGTGAACGCTGTCATGCCGGTCACCCGGCGCGTTGCCATCACCGCATTTGCTGGACGCACGGCTGTCAAGGTCGATGCCGTGATGGCACCGGCTGAGCCCGAAGTCGGGCTGCTCGCGCCCTATCCGCTCTCTTTGCAGGTCGTTGACCTGGATGGCGTGGTCGTTCCGATCAGCTGCTCCGAGCGCCTGGTGCTGCTGCGAGCGCTGTGCACGGCCTACTACGCGCTCGAGAATGAAGGGGATCAGCATGGCTGAGTTCGCGCGCACCGACCGCGCACTCCTGATCCGGGTCGGAGGTCATCTGCGGGATGCTGCCCAGATCGAGGTCAATGGCTACGGCCCTCACTGGGACGAAAGCGAGGATGCCAAGGCGGCCAAACGCCGGCACGACAGGCTTTTGCGCGATGAGCGCGACCTCGAGGCCTTGCGCCGCCGGCTCGAGGCGGTATCGGTACCGCCCGCTGGCTCAGGGGCTGCATGACCGTCGCGCGGTCGACCGACGATTTGCAGATCGTCCGCGCGAAACGCAGCGAGGCGCGCCTGCGTTTCGCGCTCTCAGCCGCCTCGAACGGCGGCAAGACCTATTCCGCCCTCGAGGTCGCCTTCGGTATCATCGAGGAGTTCCTCGCCCGCGGCCTGCTCGGCGGCTCGCTCGAAGGCAAGGTCGGGGTGGTCGATACCGAGCGCAAGTCCGCGCAGTTGTACGCGCATCTGGGTCCTTTCGACACCATCGTTTTGGGGCCGCCTTATTCCGTTGAGCGGTATAGCCGCTCGATGGAAAAATTGGAGCAGGCCGGGTGCGAGGTCATCATTCTGGATTCGATCTCGCATGCCTGGGCTGGTCCTGGTGGCCTGCGGGCGCTGCTTTCGACCTTCGATGCGAAGGACCGCTTCGGCGCCTACGACACCACAATCAACCCGGCGCAGGACGAGTTCGTGGACGCCATGCTGCGCTCGCGCTGCCACATCATCCCGACTATGCGCTCTAAAACCGAATGGGTGCTTGAGGACAAGGTCACGCGATCCGGTGCTACGGTGAAGGCGCCGCGGCGCATCGGCATGGCTCCGATCCAGCGCCCTGGGATCGAGTACGAGTTCACGACGCTCATGGATCTGGACACGGTTTCCCACTACGCAACGGTGCTCAAAAACCGCTGCCCGCTATTCGATGCCTGGGTACCAAAGAAACTCACGCGCGAGCATGGCCGGGCGCTCGCAGCGTGGCTCCTGGAGGCGGCGCCGGAGGCGGAGGACGTCGTGCCCGGCACGCCCTTTGAGCGCGCCCGCTCGACTGCGGAGGCGGCGCATCGGGCGTGCGGGCGCGCGACCACGGTCCCCGATCTTGCACGTGCTTTTGCCGATGGGGAGAAGAATATAAAGGCGTTCCGAGGGCCTGTGTCGGATGAGGATCTGCGCCCGCTCGTAGCCGAGTTGAAGAGGATCAAGGACGCGACAAAGGAGGCGCTTGGCAATGACCGGGGTGGTCCTTCGGTGGGGATCGTGCTCGACCCGGACGTAGCCGATGCGCTCGAGAACCTTCTGCAGCAGGCTCACGTCGCGCGAGAAAGGTTCCTCGCCTGGGCGCAGGTCCCGGTGGTACGGGCACTTGCGCTCGATCGTCTGCAGGTCGCGGTGTCCCAGATCGACACTTGGGCCGGACAGGAAACCGTCGCCCTCAAGCTGCCGGCGGCGCTCATCACGCGCGGGGTTAAGTTGCCGACAAATCACTTCGAGGATATGGAAGATGACATCCCCTTCTAACCCGCATGCCGAGGCCGCATCATGAGCACCGAGCGCGAGGTCCCGCTTGTTTATGTAGCGATCGCTGAGTTGGGGCTCGCCGCCGGCGCAGCACCCCTCACCCAGTTCCCGGCCTGCTGGGAGTACCAGGTGGATAAACACTGGCGCGTGGCTTTCAACGGGCACGCTGCGGCCAAGCACTGTTCTTTCTCCGATGCCACGATCGAGCCCTTCACGTGTTACGCCACCTTCAACGGCTGGGCCGCATTCGTCATCGACCCGAATGGCGGCTTCGGTGCTGCGGGCACGGTTGCCAACGAGGACAGCTTTCTCGAGGCGATCCGCGCCGAGACTGAGCGCCTGGCACCCGGGAGCGGGCGCGCATGAACGAGCTGCTCGAGCCGCTGGTGAAGCGCTTTCCGGTGCCTGAATGAGACGCCAAATGGCCGTGTGTGCCTACTGCAATATTGCCGCGGAGCACGACCGCAGGGTGTGCCGCATGCGCAAGCTCCACGCCGACCCCGTGTTCGCCAAGGCCGCAGCCGAGCGCATGCGCAAGCTCCACGCCGACCCCGTGTTCGCCAAGGCCGCAGATTGGACCTCGTATATGCTTGCGCTCGTCACTTACTTGGCCGCCGGGTTGATCTTGGGAGCGTTTCGATGAGCGCCCGGCTCAGCCCGCCTGTCGAGGACCCGTATCGTGGCGCCGATCCCGCCCGCTTCAAGTGCATGCGATCCTATTCGGAGCACCCGCTTTGCCAGGATAGGGCTTGTCTTACCGGATGCCGGATGCCTAATATCCGCTTCGGCCTGGCGAGTTCGCCAGCCGCCGTTGAACTACCCCCACAACCCAAGGAGATCCGTATGGCCGCAAACCCCGAGCAACGCGAATTGCGAGACGTGAGCAGGACCGCGCCTGGCCGGCGCACGAACGATGGGCAGGAGAAAACGCCCGACCCCGGGGCGGTCGAACCCAGGATGTCAAAGCTGCTCAAGCTCTATGCCGAATCCGAGAACGCGAAGGAGGCACTGTCGGATGCGATCAAGAAAGCGGCCGAGTCCACCGGCTTCAATGCGGCGGCGCTGAAGAAGTTCGTCAAGGCGCGCGCAGGCGACGAGGACGAATTCGCCGATCGCAAGCGCGATGCCGAGCAGCTGGTGCTCTTATTCGACAAAGTCGGCGACTAGCGTGCCTGCGTTCGTTTCGCTCGCGGATCAGATCTTCGAGATCGAGCGCGAACTCAAGGTACGCCAGCGGGTGTACGCCCGCTGGATGCAAACGAACAAAATCAAGCCCGAGGTCGCCGGCCAGCAGGTCGAGCGGATGTTGGCTGCGCGCGATTCCCTTATCGCCCTGCGCGCGGAGCGCGCGCGGATCTCCATGGCCGACCCTATCGTGCGGGTGCGTATCCGTGAAGGTTGGGAGGACGCTGGGCGCACTGGCGTGATGTATCACCAGACCGCCTTCGGCCTCGGGCAGCCGTGGTCCATGGTTCTCTTGGATGGCGATGAGGATCCGGACTGCCACAAGTCCTCGGGTCTGCAGCGCCTAGATGAGGTCGCTGCGACCGCCACGGCCAGCCGTGACTAGGACCTGGAACGTCACCGGGCTGTACCGCGCGCAGCAGGACCGGCAACCCGGTCGACGGCGCGCTCACCCTCCCGTCCCCCTCACCCCGCGCGGCGTACTGGTACCGATCGATCATGCCCGGGACATCATGGCCTGCTTTCTGTGCGAGCTTGAATTCGAGCGGCGCGATGCGCTCGACGGGGAGTCCTGCCCGCACTGCCGCCTGGTCGGGGACTACGGATTTACCGGTCAGAACGCTGCGACCGACCAGCTTTGGGTGCGGGGCCGCGGCCGCGGGTGAGGGGCTCGATCGGTGGCTGCAGCCAGGTTGTTGCGGTGCTTCTAACCGCCGGCGCCGTCCTGTTCCTGCTCGGGTCCTTGTAAACCTCTGGCTGGCCTTCAGGTAGGGGCGCCGGCTGGCCGCGGCGGTGCCTGCTGCTCGCGCTGGGGGTCCACGCCCTTGGGGTCCTACCGTTCTAAGGCGCGCGCAGCGTGCGCCTGACGGCCTCCTGGCTGGCCGACGGTCCTCCGCCCAGACGCACCCCCCGCAGGACGTACCAGGCGCGCAGGTGCGACATGCCGTCCTCGAGGCAGATGCGGTGCATTTCATTGTCGGCCAGAGGGCGGTAATTCTCTGGCAGCAGTCCCTCGCGCAGCAGCTGATAGAGCGCATCATGTACGAGGCTCCCCCGCATGAAGTTCTTCGTGTCGATGGTGGGGCCGCTCGGGCCATCCCAGGCGTAGCCGTGCCGGACCGTGAGTAGGCCTGTTTCGTCCAGTTGGATCCACTCATCGAGCGCCGCCCGCGGCGGGCTGAAGGGTAGTTGGTGCCGATAACTGTCGGTTAATTGGTATTTGAAGCCGCCCTTGTAGAAAATCTTGCTGGCCGGGTTCTCGAGATCTTTCATGGTCGATTGCTGCCGGGCGCCGGTTTGGGCTCGATCACCGTGATCGGCGCTTGGCCTATGGGCTTTCCCTTGTTGATGATCGAGTCGCCCGCGTACCCGGTCTTGAGGCCAGAGAGGATCACGAGGGCCCAGCCCACGAAGGCGCCCTCGCTCGTGGTGAATAGGCCGGTCGCCACTTCACCCGCCGACCAGCTGACGACCCCGATCACGGTGAGGAGGGTGCGCTTGGGGCTCGCGAGGAACAGGTAATCGATGAGGCCTCCGGCCGCGTTCCCGCTTGCCCACTGGCGGACGTAGTGCGCGAGCATGCCGAGCGCGCAGCCGATGATGAGAGCGTAGAAGATCTGCGCTTCCTGGGTAGTGGGGAGCGCTGCGAGGAAATCCCACAGGGTCTGCTGGTGCTTTGCCTGGGCGATCGTTTGCGCGGTCATCGGACGCCTTCGTGTTCTATGCTGAAATGGTTTCCGTCGGGGCGCGAGAAGCGGCCGCCCCATCTGCACAAAGGATGCATCGATTCCCACTGCTCACCCAGCGCCCGATAGGCCTCGGAGTCCTTCTGGTAGATGTCGTCGTCCACCCCGGGTGCTGAATCCTTGAAGAGGTTGAGATCGATCGCCAGGCGCTTCAGGTGTAGCGAGTTCGAGATGCCGGTGCCGCCGGCAGCGTTCGCGTCGGCCTGCGCTTGGGTGCGCACCGCCTCACCGAAGGTGAGTTCGTACCCTTGACCGTAGCACCAGATAATGAGCTCGGCCACGAGCCGGCAAAAGAGGCGCTGTTTATCACCGAGTGTCATCGCTCGTCTCCTTCAATGTCCCGGCGGCTTCCAGCCGCGCTCCCAGAGGACGAAGTAGGCGAGGGCTGCGACTGCGGCGGCGGCGATCGCGCGCAGGGTCCAGACGCCGACCTGGGCGTACTTTTCCTCGAGCCACTCTTTGATTGCAGCCTTGACGAGCGCTTTTCTCGCCTCTGCTGTTTCGCCCATGACCTCGTGCATCGCGTCCTTCACGAGGCGGTGCCGTTCTTCCTGGTGCTGCAGGCCGTCGGGTTCCATGGTTGCTTTTACGGTGGGGCGCCGTACTCGGGGTTAGGGCTGTGCCAACGCCGCTTTCAGTTTCGCCATCTGCGCCGGGTCGGCGATGATTTGGTCAACGAGCGACTGCGGGACCGCGAGCGACGGCGGCGGATCGACAAATGCGCCGGCGGCGTAGCGGTGTTCGGTGGTGGTGTTGTCGGGGCAGTCGATCCACTTGAGTGCCGCATGCACCGGGAACGGAATACCATCGCTCTCGGGGTCCTGATTGATGGGCTCGATCTGCGCGACCCGGCCGCTTGGTTCCACGAGGGCTTTTTTCATCAGTAGAACTCCTCGACGATGCAAATACCGGCCGCGCCAGCGGCACCGGCCGCGGTGCTTGAATTATTTGAACAGGCTCCCGATGCGCCGCCACCGTAAATATTGCCTGGATTCCCGTTCGCATTTCCGCCTGGGGGGTGGCCGCCCCCGCCTAAAATAGATGACCCGCCCAGCCCACCGAAGCCGCTAGCCCCGGCGACCGACGCCTGCCCGCTACCCGTTCCGTTACCATTGACGTTGCCGCCAGATCCCACGCCGGGCGTAGAGCCTGCAAGAACATTGCTTGCGGTCGCTCCTGCGCCGGCCGCGCCGCCCGTTGCCGAGCAGTGCGCGCCGAATGAAGTCGTCCCGCCAGCAGTACCGTTGTTGGCGCCAGCGGCGCCGCCTGTTCCCCCGGCCCCCACGGTGATCGTTTCGGTCGCACCGAGCGAAGCAGACTCGATCCATTTAATTGAAAAACCACCACCGGCCCCTCCCCCAGCGCCAGTCCCGACGCCTTGTGCGGCACCGCCGCTGCCGCCGCCCCCGCCCACGATGGTGACTTTGATGCGCTTCAGGCCAGCAGGTTTATTCCAAGTCCCGCTCCCGGTAAAGACCTGCGTGCTGCGGTACTCGCCATCTGGCGAGAGGCCGAACTGGCGCCAGACGAGGCTGGAATTATCATATTGCAGCGTGACGGCTTGACCGCTTGCGAGCGTCACATCACCATTCAAGGCAAGCCTGTTGGCGGCGGCAGAGCCTGCATCATTGTTCTTGAGAACTATCGGGTTCGTGGCACCGACGTTGACTAGGACCAGGACACGTCCTTCTGCGCCACCCGCGATGCCGGTGATGTTGCGGCTGGCATTGGAAGAAATCCGCAGTGTGCAGGCGGCCGGTAACCCCGACGGGTTATAGTCGTTCTGGTTGGCAGTGATCTGCGCCGGCGCAAGTACGCCTTGCAGGGCGATCGATGTAGCCGCGAGTGCCGCGAACCCGAGCGCGGCCGTTGCTTGGCCGGTGCCCCCGTAGTTAATCGGCACTGGCACCGGGATTGATCCAGTGAGGGCGATGTTCGAGAGTGCTGTCGCTGTTACGTTCCAACCGATGGCGAGGCCGGCGATCGGGGTGGGAAGCGTGGTCGAGACCCCTACGGTGGTGAGCGGCAGCGTCAGTGATCGCCCGGTGATTTCCTGCAGTTGCTGCACTTCCATCGTCAGGTAATCGAGCGCCGCCTCGTAGATTTCGGGGTAAAAGGCGCCCTGGTTCGTCACGTCGGCGAGCTGCTGGTAGGGCACCAGGCGGTAAACCGTGAGGGTCGTGCCGGTTGCGATCGGGGCGCCTGAGAGCGGATAGGTGACGCTGCCGCCATCTGGGTTGTTCAGGCCCGCCACCGAGTATTGGCCCGCGGGGATGGCGGTGATGTTGCCCAGCGTGTCGGTGTAGTAGACGTACAGCTGGCTCGCGAGCGGGATGATGAAGAGGAACGGCCAATTCGTGTTGACGCCGTTCCCCAGGCCGATCGCTTTGTTGGCGGTGGTCGCGATTGTCATTTCGGTACTTTGCTTGTCATTTTGTCACCTTGCGTATTGGGTCGGCGGGAAGAGGAATTCCTGGGCGTTGTCGCGGCGCATGCGGCTCTCCATGCGGCGCAGGTACCCAGGGCTCATGTCTTCCTGCAGGCGGTAAAGAAAGAGATAATCGAGCGCGATCCTCGGGTACCCGTTCACGATGAAGGAGGTCGTCGGGTGCACACCGGATGCCATCTTGAGCGCGGTGCGAAAGGCTTCGCCAGCACCTTCCTCCCCGCGGATGGTGCGCTTGAAGATGTCAATCAGGCCCGCGATGTCGCCGAGGGCGGGTCCGAGCAGGGTGGATGCCGTGCCGCCACCGCCCCGATGCGCCTGGCCGAAGAGAAAATCTCCGTAGATCCCGAGGCCCCCGCCTTGGGCAGAGGCCGCGAGAAAGGTACGCCAGGCGACTGCCGGATCGGTCACGTCGCGCGGCTCTCGGCCCTTGACGAGTTCCTTCGCGGTCATGGAGAGGTAGCCCATCGCGGTCGTCCAGGCGATCATCTGGGCGAGCGCCACCATCTCGCCGTTCTTGTTGGTCAGCGCCTCACCCAGCGTATTGGCGCCACGCCCGTAAATCTCGCGCCCGAGGACCCGTTGCACGAAGCTGATCGGGTAGCCCTTGAACTGCATGGCGAACCTGATCGCTTCACCCGCCCCCGTGCCGCGCTTGATGTCGGTGCCCCACATCATGTAGTAGTTCGTCTTCGCATCCGGCGTGAGGCGCGCGTAGCTCACGCGGTCGCTGACAAACGCCCGCATCTTGCGCTCGGTCTCACCTCCCAGCCCCTCGGGCACGAGGAATTCTCGGCCATCGTATTCGCGCACGTTCTTCCTGATCGCGTTCCAGTCGGCCGCGGTGATCTCATACAAACCGAGCGAGCGGCGCAGATCAGGCTGTAGTTGCTCGAAGGGGAGTTCGCGCTCGAGCGCGAGGCGATGCGTGGTCATTTCGCCCGCGCGCCTGCCCACCCGCTCGTTCCACATGGTCGCCCCGATCATGGAGAAGAACTTCTGCTGGTAAGCAGCCAGGCGCCCGCGCGGCTGGTCGCCGGCGCCGAACTTGGTCGAGAGATCCGCAATCGCGCCGTCGGCAAAGACGCCGATCTGGGACCACAGCTTTTTGCGCTCGGCATCCTTCATGCCGACGCCCAGGCCCATCACGGCTTCCCGAAGGCCGCCGAGGTAGGACGCACCATGGGTGAACTTCATTTCGCTTGCGAAGGTGATCAGGTCACTGAACTGGGAGAGGAGCATGAGCGGCAGTTTGGTGAAGTTCTGGAAGGTGCGGGCGTAGGTGCCGACCTCGGCGAAGACCTCGTTCTCCGGGACCCGGGTGGTGCCATCCAGGTGGCTCACCATGCGCTCGATCGCCGGGAGCCTTGCGTTGAAGTCCTTGAGTTTGCCTGACGTGTCGCGCATGCCAAGGGCGATCTCGTGGGCTGCGCGCGCGAGCACGGCCTTCGGGTTCGTGCCGAAGACCCGCATGAGGCCCACGTTCTGGGCGGCCATGTCCAGGGACCGCATCACGGCTTCCGAGAGGGTGCCCACCCCGAAGCGCTCGTTGTAGGCGAGCCAGCTGTCGGCGTCCTTGAAGTGGAGCACTCGCTCGGCGCTCACCCGCTTGGCGAGGTTACGTGGGCCCATGAACCCGGTGGGCGCGTGGCCTCCTGATCTCAGGTGATCGCCAGAGACAAGGCCTACGTAGGCTTCGCGCAGCGCATCGTCATCCAGGCCCGTGCGCTCGGTGTCCAGGAGCGGCCGGATGAATTTGCGCCAGGTATCGAAGTGCCGCGGGTCGTCCGCCTTCACGGTGATCCCGGCGGCTTTCCTGAGCAGGGTCACGTCGTGGGACTGGCGGGTGATGTAGTCGGTGAGCTTGCCGATCCACGCGCCCTCGCTGTTCTGATCGAGCCGTGACTTCTCCTGCCATTTGCGCACGATCGTCGCCATCGCCACCGCTTCGTCCGGGCCCCTTGGCGCGCCCCCTTCATCGAGCGCGCGGAGGGCACGCGCGACGTCCGCCTGCATGGTGTTCGAGACGAATAGCTTGTAGACGCCCGCTTCCTCGAGGTCGTAGCGCATGCCGCCTAGGTATTCCTCGTGGACGGCCCGCTGCTCGGTCATCGCGCTCCTGCGCGCGCCCTCGCGGGCGTTGGCGACCCCTACCGCCCGCGCCTCGAGGCCGAGTGCCGGGTCCTCCGGGAACTGGGCTTTGACGAAACCGATCAGATTGAGGGTTTTCGTGTCATTCAGCAGGCGTTCGCGCTCGGCGATCACGGCGGCCAGCTTTGTTTCATCAGCGAGTTCAGCGGCTGCGCGCTCGGTGGCGGCGGCGAGGTCTTTC